>Ga0126379_10001094_pt1 | contig 16050 bp, 15 predicted proteins | sample PanSoiMetPlot_24_FD_92640 | JGI IMG/M metagenome (GOLD analysis project Ga0126379, IMG submission 92640) | Tropical forest soil microbial communities from Panama - MetaG Plot_24 | ecosystem: Environmental > Terrestrial > Soil > Tropical forest > Bulk soil | place: Panama | collected 2016-02-17 | reverse complement strand
TTCGCGTTGCGCAGCGAACGGCACGACGACCGCAGCGGCGCGCGCTTCGAGGATGTCGAGGACGGTGTTATACCCCGCTTGACTGACCGAGACGCGGCAACGCCGCAACATCTGCGGAAAATCTCCGCGGAAGCGCTCGAGAATTGCGCCTTCGGGTAGGCCGGCCGCCAGGACTCCAAATTCTGCGTCCGGCAGGTTGGGACCGGCGAGGAGGCGCCACTCGAGGCTGGCCAAAAAACCCTGGCGTCGGGTCTCGAGGGCGGTCTTCAGCAGACGACCGCCGACGGCGCCCCCGCCGGCCGAGACCAGGACCTCGTCGGTACCGGCGGCTTCGTCCACGGCGTCCGTTTCGGCGGCACCTCCAATGTAACCCGTATAAACAAGCCGATTGGCGATCAGCGATGCTGGCGGGAAGCTCGCCTCTAGCGGGATGAAAGCGGGATCGCCATGAACCAGAACGGAATCGAAATCAGCGCGAACACGACGAACAATCTCACGACGCCGGGTTACGTCCTGAGGCGCAACCACGATATCGCGAAGAGAACAGAGCACGAGGGACCGGGGTCGGCTCGATCGCGCGGCCTCAATCAATGAATCCAACTCGAAGCGGAATGCCCGTCGGCCGAACGGAAATGCTTCTATCAGTACAGCATCAGGGCGTGCCGCTGCGAAGGCGGCGAGAAGCGCGGTTCGCCGGATATCCCATAGCTTGGCGTTGACCGGTCGGCCGTCCGCACCAACGAGGTGCTCGAAGCGCGCATCACGGGTCCTGATGGGCGAAAGTTGGAGAACCCCTTCAGCACCCGCAGACGCCAGGATGGGAAGAGGTTCTCCCCCCGAGATCAGCGTCACCCTGATACCTTCCTGCGCGAGCGCGTCTACGATCCTCAAAGCACGGCGCAGATGCCCGATCCCGAGCAAGTGCTGAACATAGAATAGAACGGAACCGGTCACTATCGTCTGTGCACCCGATCACGGCAATGCATCGACTGTACCGTATCGATCACGAGCGCCAGCCGATCCGCGACGGTATATAAATCGTGTTCTGTCCGCGTCCGCTCCTGTGCGGCCTCGGCGAAAGCGGCGCGCTTGTTTCGATCGACAATCAAGCTTCGCACCGCGGCGGCGAAGGCTTTGGCCTCGCCAGCAGGGACGAGCAGACCAGTAACCCCCGGAACGACGATCTCGCTGATACCGCCGCCAATTCCCGCTACCACTGGCACACCGGATGCCTGAGCCTCAAGCACGGCCATGCCGAAGGCCTCGTTGAGGGCGGGCCATACGAGCAGATCCGCCGAGGCCAACCGATCGCGGATCGCCGCGGGGCCGAGCACCCCCGACCAGATGACGCGTCCCCCCAGTGGAGCAAGGGCGTCCTCGACTTGGTCCTTGGCTGGACCGTCGCCGACGACTTCCAGAGACCAAGTCAAATCAAGCAGGCGCGATAAGGCGGTCCCGAGGATACGATATGAGGCGAGTTTGTCTCCGTGGCGCATCATCGCGATTGTGATTAGTCGCGGCACCTCCAGTATCGTTCGTTCTTGCCGGCCGAAGAAAGCAATGTCGAGGAACGGTTTGACGGAGATCCAGCGCCAAGGATCCCGTAGCAGCGGCAGGATGCAATCTCGATCGCGCGGGTTCAGCCCGATCACGGCGTCGGCGCGCTGGATTGCTCTTAGCGCTGCGTCGCGGCCGATGCTCCAATTTCCTAACGCCTGTTTTGGCGCGTCGGAAGCCTCGGCAAGTACGTAGGGAATGCTTAGCGCCTCGGCGATCGGTGGGCCCAGCCAATCGGGAGCCTTATGATAGAGGTGATACGTGAACCACAGTTCTGGCGCGGTTTCGGGAGCTTTGACGCAACGGCGCACAAAACGTTCGGCAAACAACTCACCAAGCGAGGCCAAACGCACCTGGCGGGCGGCATCGCCATACGCTTCGTAGCTCCGAAACCGCGATGCTAGAGAAACTTCGTGCCCAGCAAGCCGCAAAGCTGCGAAGAACAGCTGCGCGACCCGGCGGTCTCCGGACGGAGTGGGATGATCGGGCGGCTTCAACGGCGCATAGAAGGCGACACGCATGCCATTCGGGCTCTCTGCCGGCCCAGTCTAGAAGTGCTCGCTGACAGCGCAGGCGGATACGGTTTCAGCGGCACCTCTGTCCTCAGAAGAAGACGAAGGTAGCCCAAAGCGCTTCGCTAACACCTCGATTCCCGGTCCCATGGAGAAGAACTGCCGCACTCGCCGTTCGCCTGCCGCACCGAGGCGGCACCGTTCCGCCGGATCACGGATCAGCTTCTCCAAGGCCCTGGCTAGCGCTGCCGGGTCGCCCGGCGGCGCTAGGAGTCCGGTCACCCCATGTTGAAGCAACTCGGGAATGGCTGATATGCTGGTCGATACGCAAGCAAGCCGCTGACTTTGCGCCTCGACCAAAACGTTGGGAAGGCCGTCCTGATCACCGTCCTGAGCGACTTTTGGGGCGAGTACGAAGAGATCGGCCTTGCGGTAGGCGGCAGCTACGCCGGGCTGGGCTAAAGGACCGCGCCATTCGACCCGATGCGACAAGCCCAAGCTTTCGGCCTGAAATTTAAGAGTGGCGGTAAGCGCGCCACCGCCGATATGGACAAAGCGCCATTCGAGGCCGGGCGGCAACAGCGCTAGGGCTGCGAGCAGATCGTCATAGCCCTTCTTTGCGACCGCCCGACCGACCGAGAGCAGGTAAACGGGGCTCTCCGGATCGCTGCCGTCACCCCCCACCTGTCGGGGTGGAGCTGGTTGAAAGCACCCAAGATCGAGGCCGTGATAGCAAAGCGAAACCCTATTCGGATTAGGCGCCAGGCTCGCGAGGTGTTTGCGCCCGACATCGGTACAGGCCACCACCCAAGTTGCTTCAGCAATTTTTTCTCTCTTCTCCCACTCCGCGAGCGTCCAGATGTCCTTCGCGTGCGCTGATGCGGTCCACTCTAACCCCACGATAAGGGCGGTATAGCGGGCGACAGACGCTGGCGAATGCAGAAAATGTGCGTGCAGGCGATCGACGTCAGCAGGTAGTTCTGCTGCCAAGACCAATGCTTGCCCAAAGCGACGGATTCGGTTGAAAGTGGGGTCTCGGCGCAGATCGGCGAGCCAGGCAGCCTTTGCCCGCGCATATCCCTGATACTGTCGCGAGCGCAGCCATCCGCGCCAAACTCGCCGGGGCTCTTCATAAAGATACTCCGGAAGGTAGAGGAGTTCCGCCCGGATCGACCGATGGACGGGATGGATCGCGCGATCTGTCGGATGCCGCAAAGAAGCGATCAGGATTTCGAGCCCGCATCGTTCCAGCGCAAGGATCTCCTGGGCGATGAAGGTCTCAGAGAGCCGCGGATAACCCTTCACAATAAAGGCGATCCGGCCCGACGCCATGGCTGATGAAGCCACTTTAAGTCCCGAAGCGCGCCCGAGCCGCAAAGCAACCGGCCCGCCCCTGATCTAGCCAAGTCCGAGCCAATCGGTTGACCGCCGGCATACCATCCAGGAGCCCTGGTATCCGAACCGCAGAAGGTAGCGGCCGCTCTGGTAACTTTCGTAGTGCTGCCGCCATTACTTGAGGATTGCGGGCCTCTTGCTCCGATAACATCGACAACAAGCCGAGTTCGGCGGCGCGCTTCGTCCTGATGAACTGCTCCAAACGCGGCGCAGTTCGCGGCACGATCAGAGCTCGTTTGTCGAAAGACAGAATTTCGCAAAAAGTGTTGTAGCCGCCCATCGCGACGACGCCAGCCGCACGCATCATCAAGCTCTCAAGACGAGCGTTGAAGGTGATCGCCTGTACGTTGTCGAGGCGTCCTACCCGACACGCGAACGCCGCGCGTTGTTCTGGCAGCATAAACGGGCCGAATACAAGCAAGGCAGGATTCTGGATATCGCGGTCATGCTCGTAAGCCGACAATACCAAATCGACCAACGCCTCGCCGTCCCCTCCGCCTCCTGGGGTGACGAGCAGAAAATCCTTCTCTACTATGCCGAGCAGCTCAGGCGGAAGGTGCAGATCCCCGGCGGTACGCCGGAGATAACCGGTATAAGTCATCCGCTCGCGCACGCTCCTCGGCACCGAAAGACCGGCGAGCGGATCGCAGATCTGCGGCAAACCGTATACCCAGATCTCGTCGTAATATTCTGCCAAGGCTGGAACCGCCTGCTTGCGCTCCCATTCGCTCTCAAGGGCCTCGGGCTCGTCCATGACATCGCGCAGCCCGAGCACCAACGCCGTCCCGCGCCTCTCCAGCAGGTCAAGCGTCTCGCGCACCTCCCCGCGGAGCCCTAACGGCTCCTTGTCGACTATCAGCAGGTCAGGGTCGAAGATGTCTGCCGTGTGTCGAATGATCGAGGAGCGCATTGCCAGCGTCTCGTCGATATTGATGTGCAGGTTGAGCGAGACATACTCTCCATTGCGTAATTTGATAACGCCCGGCACCCGCACAAAATCAACGCGCGACCGGTAGTCAAAGCTGCCAATGATCGGCGAGCCCGAGAGGATCAGGATCGACAGCGCTGGGTCAGCGTCGACCAACGAGTGCGCAATCGCCCGACAACGGCGCAAATGGCCAAGTCCGAAGCTGTCGTGGCTATAGATAAGCACCCGTTTATGGTGACGACGGATGGTCACGCGGGGACTCTCATTTGCCATACCAGTGAACTATTGCATAAGTGGTGGCGCCACGAAATGATCTTCTCATGAATGCGACTATGATAGAGGGAACGGCAGCTCTTGTTAGACCGGTCGAGGTCGGTCAATCGTCCACATTCCACCCCTTGCGGAATTGGCCGAACGCGCGGCTGGTGCTAAAGGAAGAGTTCGCCGCGCAAGGTATAATTTGGGTCGGATCGGCTGCGCGTCGTGTGGATTTTCAGTTATTGCTCTTGTCTTCGGCAACGGCAAATTGGCACTGCCTGGAATTCCCAAGGGAGACATGACAGGGCGGACGTACAAATTCTGATGGAGGGAGGAGATGAGCCTCAAGCAAGAGTTCGAGCTGCTTCGGCGTGTGCCGATCTTTGCGGAGGTCGAGCCGGCAAAGCTCAAGCTCTTGGCGTTCATGAGCGAGCGGGTCGCCTTCGACCCCGGCAAGCAGCTGATGCGGCAAGGGGATGTCGGTGATGCCGCGTACCTGATCATCGACGGTCATGCCGATGTCATCGCCGAGACGCCCGGGGGACCCGTGGTTCTGGCAACATTGGGGCCAAACGAGATCGTCGGCGAGATGGCGATCCTGGGCAATGTGCCACGCACCGCGACGGTCTGTGCGAAAGACCGGCTGATCACGCTGCGGATCTCTAAGGAGCCGTTCATGAGAATGGTGCGGGAATTCCCGAATGTGGCCGTCTCGATCATGCAGGAGCTGGCACAGCGTCTTGAGTCGACCAACAATCAGCTGCGCAATGCGGTTGCCGAGATAAAGCAATTGCGCGAAGCTTCTGGCTTCGCTGCGTAATCGGCTTGAGCCGGCTAGACAGTTTTATCTGCCGTCTTGAAGCGCAACGTGCTTGCCTGAACCACGCGGCTCATCTCCTTTGCGATCTGGATGGCGCGGTGCTTGAACTCGGCCTCGGCAATGGCCGAACCTACGATCATCTTCGTGGGCTGTTCCCGGACCGCAAGATCTATGTTTGCGAGCGCCATGTCGCCGCCCATCCCGATTGCGTGCCACCGTCCGAGCTTCTTTTGCTCGGCGATATGCGCCAGACGCTTCGGGATGTCCGCGATCAGCTTGGCGATCGGGTAGCGCTCGCCCATCTCGACCCGGCCACCGGCGATGTTATCGCGAGCAAGATCCTCGCCGACGAACTCGCGTTACTTATCCCACCATTACTGCGTGTCGGAGGCGTGTTGGTCAGCGAGCCGGCGCTTGCAACAGATGGGCTGATCTCCTTGTCGCTGCCGGCGGGCGTGGAATCGGGGCGTTACAATCTCTACCGCCGCGTCAGCTATCAATCACCACCATGACCGGGACATGGTCAGAGGCCTTGTCCCAACTTCGGCTATCCCGGTAGACGCGAGCTTCACCCAGCGCAGCGACTAGTGAGGGCGTCACCCAGATGTGATCGAGGCGGCGGCCTCGGTCGGAGGCTGACCAGTCGCGAGCGCGGTAGCTCCACCAGGTGTACAAGCGATCCTGCGGCGGCACGAAGTGCCGCACCGCATCGACGAAACCTCCCGCCCGCCGAAGTTGACCGAGCCGATCAACCTCGATCGGAGTATGGCTGACCACCGTCAAAAGCTGCTTGTGTGACCAGACGTCGGTCTCCAAGGGCGCGATATTGAGATCCCCTACCGCGACCATCCGCCGGCCGTCTTGCCGTTCTGCCGCGAACCATGCTGTGATCTCGTCCAAGAACTGCAACTTGTGGGCGAACTTCGGGTTCGCCGCAGGATCTGGTAGGTCACCTCCAGCGGGAACATAGATATTGTGCAATTCGATCCCACCGGGCAACTCGACCACGGCATGACGGCAATCGGCACGGTTGCACCAGTGTTTGGTCCCAGCTGAGTGGAAAGGCGATCGCGACAGGATCGCCACGCCATTATAACCCTTCATGCCATGTACAAGCATATGACGGTAGCCAAGCGCTCCAAACGCACCGCGCGGGAACGATTCGTCCGGCGTCTTGGTCTCCTGCAGACACAGGACATCCGGTGCCCATTCCGCGATCAACCGGCGAACGTTATCAATCCGTAGTCGGATCGAATTAATATTCCAGGTGACGAGACGCAGTGTCATTGTGGAAGCGCGGTCATCGCGCTGCCAAGAAACAGCACTGTATTGGCTTGGTCGCGCCGGGAACGACGGCGCCCGGTCGGGGGGAGACCGGGCGCCTGCATGTCAGAAGCGTTTGGGGGAAATCGGGCCCGCAGGGGAGACGGGACCGTTCTAAAGAGAGTATGTAACCTCTCTCCGCTTCCGAGTGATGCAAATGGGGTGCGGGCGAGCAAAAACAAACATCGTTTCGTGCATATCCGAAACGGCAAAAACGCATGATGCGCGCGGGAACTAACTCGACATCCATCATGCCGCGCGCGCAGGATGGAAGGCACCCGCAAAAGCTGCACCGCAGGCCCGAGCAAAGCCGGAAAATAGGGCCCGCGAGAGCGGGTTTTCAAGCACTTTGTACTCGGGATGCCATTGTACACCAACTACAAACCGTGCGCCGGGCAAGCTTACAGCCTCGATCTGGCCGTCGGGCGCCACCGCTTCGACGCGAAGTTTGAGGGCTGGGCGATCGATCCCTTGCGAATGCAGGGAATTGACCATGATTTCCGTGGCGCCAAGGAGCGAGGCCAATACCCCGCCTGGGGTTAGAGCAACGCTGTGCGCAGGGCCGTACGGACCATCGGGCGAGTCTTTTCGGGATTGGTGGTTCAAGCGGCCGGGCAGCTCGTGTACACGCTGGTACAGAGTACCGCCGAGGGCGACATTCAACTCCTGGATTCCACGACAAATCGCCAGGATCGGCAGGTCGCGGCGGACGGCCTCGCGAATCAGCGGCAGCGTTGTGGCGTCGCGCTCGGGATCGTGAAGCGTTTCCGGATGGCTTGGTTCGCCCCCGTATTGGCTGGGGTGGACGTTAGACGGGCTGCCCGTCAGGAGGAGCCCGTCAAGCCGATCAAGCAACCCGCAGAGGTCCACTTTCGACCCCACCGCCGGAATCACTACCGGCAGACAACCGGTCGCTTCGATCACCGCGCTCGGGTACTTGTCGTTCACTCCATGGATGACGCGTTCATTGATCTTGCGTACGCAACTCGGGATACCGACGAGCAGCGTACCACGGGTGGGCACCGTTGTTGGCTCAGGGTTCGTATTGGCGGCGAGAGCTGGCATATGGATCCTGGTATACAAACAGCTTAGGGTCGAGCGCCACACCGAATCTTTCACCGGAGAGCGAAACCGTCGTTGCCTTGCGCTGCTGATCGACAATCGTCCACTGTCGCAGGGCAAGGGGATGATCGCTGAACACCATCGTCAAACTGCCATTGTCCGGTTCAGCCTTCTCGACCACGCTGATCCGCAGCACATTCGGGCCACGCTCGAAACGGGTGATAATGAGATCGCTGAAGGTGATCGGATCCCGCAGCAAAAGCCAGGCGGGCGTTGATTTGAGCCCGACTTTGGACATCTCGACCAGTTCTTTATCGACATAGTATACATAAAACATGTCGGCGAGCAGCAGGATCGGCGACGGCGGATCATACTCGAACCGCATTCTCCCCGGCCGCGCCATCCACAACTGCCCGCTCGCGGTAGCGCCGCCCGCGGACAACTGATGAAAGCGGGCATACATCGTGTGGATGCTGTTGAGGTATGTGGTGATCCGCTGCAGATCAGCGGTATCCTGGGAGCTGAGCGCGGCGGCGGGCGGTGCAGCGCCATCCGATACGGGCGATAGCAGGGTCACTCCGCACAGGAGACCGATGACGCCGATCACGGCACGGCGGCTCGCGATTACGGACCCGTAGAGAGCCCGCGATCGGCCCCTGCGATCCTTGATCATCTCAATGCCCTTAGTTCCGGGTGCAATGTAAACATATGGGCAAATGACGCCGCGGGCAGCGGTGCGTCAATTCCGCTCATTCGCCGCCGCGCGCCAAAACCTCGCGCTTGCCCACATGATTTGCGGCACTGACGATACCTTCGGCTTCCATTCTCTCGATAATCCGGGCGGCGCGGTTGTAGCCGATCTGAAGATGGCGCTGCACAAAGCTCGTCGAGGCCCTGCGCTCCTGGCAGACAACCGCAACGGCCTGCGCATAAAGCTTATCGCCTGAGGCGCCCTCCTCGTCACCTGCGAGCAGATCGAATGGCGCTTCGTCATCTTCAGTGATCTCGTCGATGTAATCGGGAGCGCCGCGCGTCTTCAGGAACGAGACGACACGCTCGACCTCTTCGTCGGAGACGAATGGGCCGTGGACACGGGTGATGCGGCCCCCGCCAGCCATATATAGCATGTCGCCGCGACCCAGCAGCTGCTCGGCGCCGCCTTCGCCAAGAATCGTGCGGCTATCTATCTTTGAGGTCACCTGGAAGCTGATGCGGGTCGGGAAGTTCGCCTTGATAGTACCGGTAATGACGTCAACGGATGGACGTTGTGTGGCCATGATCAAATGGATGCCGGCGGCACGTGCCATTTGCGCCAGCCGCTGGATTGCCGCCTCGATCTCCTTGCCGGCAACGAGCATCAAATCCGCCATCTCGTCGACAACGACAACGATGAGCGGCAGCTCGCTGGTGTCGAAAGGCTCCAGCTCAAAAATCGGCTGGCCGGTTTCCGGGTCGAAGCCAGTCTGAACCTTACGAATCAGGCTCTCACCCTTGGCGGCAGCCTCTGCCAGGCGGGCATTGAAGCCGTCGATATTGCGAACACCTAGCTTCGACATCTTGCGATAGCGGGTTTCCATCTCGCGCACTGTCCATTTCAGTGCGAGAACCGCCTTTCTGGGATCGGTCACAACCGGGGCAAGGAGATGCGGGATACCGTCGTAGACAGACAGCTCGAGCATCTTTGGATCGACCATAATGAACTTACAGCGGTCGGGTGGCATCCGGTAGAGGATCGAGAGTATCATCGTGTTGATGCCGACCGATTTGCCCGACCCTGTCGTGCCGGCGATCAGCAGATGCGGCATCTTGGCGAGATCGGCGAGCACAGGCTCACCGGAGATGTCTTTCCCGAGGATTAGGGCGAGACGGCCAGGGTGCTTCTCGTAGACCGGCGATCCCAGAAGCTCCCGTAGGAAGACGGTTTCGGCCTTTCGGTTGGGCAACTCTATACCGATCACATTGCGTCCAGACACCACCGCGACCCGAACGGAAATGGCGCTCATCGAACGAGCGATGTCGTCGGCGAGGCCGATGATCCGGGAAGCCTTGATGCCAGGCGCAGGCTCCAGCTCGTAGAGCGTCACCACCGGTCCCGGACGAATCTGGACGATCCGGCCTCGGACCCCAAAATCATCCAGCACCGTCTCTAGCAAGCGAGCATTCTTTTCGAGCGCCTCTTCGTCTATCGCCTCGGTCTTCGCCGCATGCGGTTTTGCCAAGAGCTCGAGAGATGGCAATAGAGGTTGCCCGCCAGGCTCCAGATCCAGGGCTGACTGCCGCTCCTGCTCGACACGCTTTCCCTGCCATTGCGGTCTTGCTTTCGGCGTAATGAACCGGACAAGCCCGCCCCGGTCTGGCCCTCCAATTGCTGTTTCATTTTTGTCATGTTCAAAGCGGGGCTCGCGTCGGGTCGGCAACGGGGTGACAACGGCCGTACGGCGGGAATCCGATGCGCCTGGAACGCCATAGTCGCGGGTGCGGTCGCGAGCTGGTCTCTCACGGCGCAATCTCCGAGCCATGAACCCGATCGCCCCAGCCGGTCCGGAAAGAGTGGAGAGCCAAGTAGCGCCCCGTCCTGCACGTTCTCCGAGTGCGCGCCACTCGCGCAGCGAGAGACCAAGGCTCGCCAGGAGCAGGAGCCCCGTCAAAGCGGCAGCGCCAATCGAAATCGGCACCGCTAGCGGACCTAATCTCGAATGCGACAAGACCCGCTGCAACCCCCACCCGACGGCGCCGCCGGGTGCTACGGTGGGAGAGAGTGCGCCCAGATCGAGAGCGGAAAGCGCAAGCGCCCCGAGCACCAGGACCAACGGCACCAACGCCAATCTGGGCCAAATTGAGCGAACGGGCCGGTTCAGCAACAGACGGAACGACCACACAAGCAGCAAGGTCGGAATCAAAAAACCAGCCAATCCCAGGCTCTGCCATGCCAAATCGGCGAGTATAGCACCGTCTTGCCCGAGAAAGTTGTGGGGCGCCGCGTCGACTGCCGTATTGAAGGAAGCGTCCCTCGGGTCATAGGTCAGCAGCATAAGCAAGAGCAAAAGAGAGGCGAGCAACAACGCAAAGCCAAGCGTCTCGGCCAGCCGACGACGCAGAGCCGCCCATATTTCTCCGCCGCCGCGCACCCGAGCGGTACGGGTGCTCGACCAATAAGCTGCTGATTTGGCCATGCTTTCCCCCGGCGCTGGCCCTTACCCCCGAACCCTTATCCAGTACATCAGCCCGTCTTCCGGCGCAAACCCGATCGCGACTGCATCAGCAGAGCGGTAAGCGCCGCCGACCCCGTCGGGCGGGGCCTGCCTGTTTCAGCAGGGAATCTACAGGCGCGAGCACCGTCACCAGCCCCGCGAGCAAACTCGTGAAGCGGCTCGATGCGGAGACAAAACAAGGCATGACGAGAAATGCAATTCAATACTGTCCTTAGTCGATCACAAATGCCCGTCCAACTACTACGTCCCCGTCGAACTGTCAAGACAATATTGCTAATTAAACAATTAATGCGCGGCGAGGCTTGATCATGTTTTCTCTATCAGCGTCTGGACAGTTTGAGCGGAGCATTTCATCCTCCCAGGATGGCTGCTGATACCGAGCTGGTGATCGCCGGCGGCGGGCTCACCGGTCTGCTGCTCGGACTGGCTTGCGCGCGTGCCGGGCTCGCGGTCGCGATCGTCGATCGCCACGAGCCTGTGGCGATGCTCGGCGAGTACTTTGACGGACGCACCTCCGCGATCGCCTATGGTTCGCGAAACGTCCTCGACGCCATCGGACTGTGGACGGACATCGTTACCGATGCGCAGCCGATCCTCGAGATCCGGGTCGCAGACGATCGGTCTCCTCTGTTTTTGCATTACGACCATCGCCAACTCGAAGCCGGCACCCCGCTTGGCTACATCGTCGAAAACCGTGTACTCCGCCGCCAGTTGATCGACTGCATCAGGTCGATTCCGACCTTGCATTTTCTGACGCCGATCGAGGTCGGCTCTGTCTCGGCCTCATCGCATGGCGTGACCGCTACACTTTCGGATGGACGCCAAATCAAGGCTCGGCTTGTCGCAGCGGCGGACGGGGGAGCGTCGCCGCTCCGCCATGCGGCTGGAATCGGCACAGTCGAATGGCGGTACCCGCAAGCCAGCATTGTCACCTCGGTGCGGCACGAGCGTGCCCATCACGGGGTCGCGATTGAGCATTTCCTCCCTGCGGGCCCCTTCGCCATTCTGCCGATGACCGGAAACCGCTCCTCGATCGTCTGGACGGAACGCTCCGAGTTCGCGCCGCGGCTGATCGAACTCTCCGATGCGGCATTTACCGCGGAGCTGGTAGCACGCTTTGGGGATTTTCTCGGCACCGTCGAGCCAATCGGGCCGCGTTGGACATACCCGCTCGCGCTGAAACTAGCGAAAGCCTATATCGCCCCTCGCCTAGCGCTGATCGGCGAGGCTGCCCACGTCATCCATCCGATCGCTGGTCAGGGACTCAACCTCGGCATACGCGACGTTGCCGTACTCGCCGAGCTGGTTATCGATGCGCGCCGCCTTGGCCTCGATATCGGCGACGAGGGTGTGCTGCGCCGCTACCAGCAATGGCGCCGCTTCGATGCTCTCGCACTCGCCACGGTGACCGACGGCCTCAATCGGCTCTTCTCGAACGCGCTGCCGCCTGTACGGCTCGTTCGTGATCTTGGGCTTGCCGTGGTCCAGCGTCTGCCGCCGCTCAAGCGTATCCTTATGCGCGACGCAATGGGCCTCTTTGGCGACCTGCCCCGCCTCGTCCGCGGCGAGCCACTCTAGTCTTTTCGTTCTTTGCGCCGAGGTCAGGGTTCGCGGCTCAAGCCATTTGCTGCGAGCGCGGTCACATACTCCTGCCAACGCTTCTCGTGCTCGACGCCGAGCTGATGGAGGTAACTCCAGGAGTAGATCCCGGTGTCGTGCAGGTCGTCGAAGATGATGCGAACCGCGTAGTTGCCGACCGGTTCGAGCCCGATGATCCCGACGTGAGCGCGGCCGTGAACCAGTGTCTTCTGCCCCGGACCGTGCCCCTGCACCTCGGCCGATGGGCTCTCGACCCGCAGATATTCTGCCGGGAGAGCAAACCTGCTACCGTCGTCGAACGAGATTTCCACTACCTTTTCCGCCCGTTTCAGCCGAAGCTCGACTGGCCAGCATGCGGCACTGCCCGCGCTCAAGACCCGTTCCTCCAAACAAACTCAGGGTGAAGGGAGGCGTTTGGTCTCCTTCTCATCGTCGCGCAAGGTTCGCGCTTCATCGACTAGCATGATTGGGATCCCATCACGGATCGGGTACGCGAGTCCCGCTTCTTCGCTGATCAGCTCTTGCGCCTCACGATCGTAGCGCAGCGGCGCCTTGGTTAAAGGGCAGACGAGGATCTCGAGCAGTCTCGGATCGATTTCGGGAGCGCCTTCCATGCCATCCCTCCGGGATAAGCGCGACTCTGCTCAGTGGCGGGCCGCGGCGCCATCGCCGGTGCGGTTCACCAGCGCCATCTCGACGATCGCCGTCAATAGGCGTGCGCGATCGTCGAGGTTTGAGGCTTCGAGCAGCGCCTGCTTCTCGCTTGGGTCAAACGGACACATCATCGCGATCGACGTCACAAGGCGATCAGCCGGCACCGAGGTAATCGCGTCCCAGTCGGCCGAAATCTGGTGCTGTTGGAAATAAGCCCTCAGACCACGATACAAACGCTCGCGGTCGAACCCGGGCTCGTCTTCACCTTCAAAATCCCGGGCAAATTCCCCCCATTCTGGCACGACACGACGATAGCCCTCTGAGAGCGGCAATTCCTCGCGGATGCGGAACCGGCAGATGCCGGTTAGGGTGATCAGAAAGCGTCCGTCCTCGGTCTCGGCAAACGACGTAATGCGGCCAGCGCAGCCGATCGGATAAACCGGCGGATTGACATCCGAAGTTGCCGGATCGCTCGGCTGGACCATGCCGATCAAGCGCTCGCTGGCGAGGGACGCGCGCGTCATCGCCAGATAGCGCGGCTCGAAAATGTTGAGCGGCAGCCGCCCGCGAGGCAATAGCAGAACGCCGGTGAGCGGAAAGATCGGGATCATGGCGGGAAGCGCCGCTGCGCTGCGCTGTTCGCTCACAGCTTTTGCCGTCAGGAAAACATCACTGAGGAAAGCCGTCGCCGACCACTCAAGGTCAGCGGATCGGTTGGGCCCATGACCTCGAAAAATTTGACGAGCTGCTTGCGGGCGGCCTGCTCGTTCCACTCGCGATCTTTTTTGAAGAGGATCAGCAGCTCGTCGATGGCTGCTTGCCGCTCGCCGCTTCCGAACAGCGCGGTCGCGAGCTCGAAGCGGGCCGCGTGATCATCGGGATTCTCTTTCAGCCGAGCCCGCAGCTTGCCCGCCGAGGCCATCGCCTTCTGGGCCTGTTCGGCGAGCTCGAACGCCGAGCGAGCCGCGGTGATCTCGGCATGGTTGGCATTCTCCTTCGGAACGCGATCGAGAAGCTGTTTGGCCTTGGTGAGCTCGCCGCGCGCGATCGTCGCCCGTGCAAGACCGGCGAGCGCGTCGATATTGGCCGGGTCGCGTTGCAGAACCTGCGAATAAAGGGCGCTGGCGCTGGCATGATCGCCTTTTTGCTGGGCCTCTTTGGCCATCGCCAGAGCTTCCTCGACGGGCGAAGGGCCGCCGCCTCCCCCGCGATTGAGACGCTGGACGAACTGCTTGACTTGGCTCTCGGGCAGAGCTCCGACAAAACCGTCGACCGGCCGGCCATCTTTGAAGGCATAGACGGCCGGGATCGACTGTATGCGCATTTGCTGCGCGATCTCGGGGTTCTCGTCGATGTTGATTTTGACCAGCCGAACGGCTCCGTTGGCGGCGCGGACGGTCCTTTCGAGGATCGGCCCGAGCTGCTTGCAGGGACCGCACCAGGGCGCCCAGAAGTCGACAATCACAGGTGCGTCGAACGAGCCGTCGACGACCTCGGCCATGAAATTGGCGGTGGTGACGTCCTTTACCGGGGCGGCAGCGGCCCCGCCGATCAAAGCTTCGCTCGGCATCACTCTCTTCTCCGCATTTTAATGCAACAACATGGCGGCACGCCATCGGGATGACAAGCGCTCTGGACGTGAAACAGCCGCCCTTGTCGCAAGGGCAAGCTTTAGCGTGTTCAGCTCTCGCTCGAAGGGGATTCGCGTTCGAGATCATCAAACTCGGTAATGCGCGGAGCGTGCCCCGAGGCGGCAATAAAGCGCAACAGATCAGCGGGCGAAATCGCGGTTGTCCGATCATTTTCCAGCGGATGGTAGTTGAGCGGGTCACACTGCAGCATCCCGGCGTCGAGCACAGGGGTGACGAGGTGCTCGGCATCATTGACGAGGGCGAAAGGGGTCACGCTCCCGGGCCGCACTCCAAGCAGCCTATCGAGATCTGAAGCGCCGCCGAACGAAAACCGCGGGGCTCCCAATCTCGCAGCAAGCTTCTTGAGATCGGGGCGGCGCTCCTCGAGCATAACGGCCAGCCAGAACCCGCCCTTCTTATCCTTCAGAAAAAGGCTTTTGCAATGTCCGCCCGGCAGGCTTCCGCGTAACGCTTTCGCCTGCGCCACGGTGAAGACGGGCGGATGCGAATAGGTCCGATGCGCGATGCCCAGCGCATCGAGATACGCAAAAAGCTTCATGGCGGTCATCGGTAAGGACGACATCGCGGGGGACGATGGCTGCCCACTGCCGGCAAAGCAAGGCTTGCAAACCCCTCTTGCCGGGATATCATGAGCGCAATTTTCCGCGGCAGACCTCGGCGCGGTGGACGCGGGTGTAGCTCAGGGGTAGAGCACAACCTTGCCAAGGTTGGGGTCGGGGGTTCGAATCCCCTCGCCCGCTCCATATAGATCAAGCGCTTAGCGGCGCATCGAAAGATGGGCCGCTTCCTTTAGCAACCACATAGCTACCACGGTCGATCATATCGGGGCCCGGTTTGGCGTGCGCCAATCCCGATTAAGGCTAGCCCGTCGACCTCGCCGACAATACTGAACCGGCGCTGCTGATCTCGATCGAGAATATCCCGCGACCGGCCTGCTATCGCCCATAAAATCGCAACCCCCGGCGGCCGGCCGGAATTTTCCAGTACCGTCCCGTCAATCCGCGCGGGCGCGGAGCTTGCGATCTAGTTCTCCGAGGACCGTGGCGCGGTTGCGCTCGCGGCCAGCTGCGCGGTCGAG
>Ga0126379_10001093_pt1 | contig 16058 bp, 16 predicted proteins | sample PanSoiMetPlot_24_FD_92640 | JGI IMG/M metagenome (GOLD analysis project Ga0126379, IMG submission 92640) | Tropical forest soil microbial communities from Panama - MetaG Plot_24 | ecosystem: Environmental > Terrestrial > Soil > Tropical forest > Bulk soil | place: Panama | collected 2016-02-17 | reverse complement strand
GCGGCGATGGTGGGGCCGCAGCCGTAGCTCTGAAAACGCGCCTCGACGACGCAGCCCTCGCGCACGCGAAGGTAGAAGCGCGCGAGATCCATGCACGCCGCATACTCGCTCTCGCCAACTCCGTCGGGGTCCCGCATCATCCCGGCGTTGCGGGGATTGCGGAAGTGCTCGATCAGCACCGGGCTGTAGATGGCGCGGCTCCTTTCCCCGGACCCGTGAGCCTGGGGCCTCCGCGGGCCTCAGGCGCGCGCGGGCGACAGGTCGCGCAGCTTCCTCACCAGCGGCTCGACGCAATCCACGACGTAGTCGATGTCCGCCGCGCTCGTGCCCCGCCCCAGGGAGCAACGCACCGCGCCCATTGCCCACTCGACCGGAATGCCCATCGCGACCAGCACGTACGACGGCTCGACATTGCCCGACGTGCACGCCGAGCCGGCCGACACCCCGATACCCTTTAGATCCAGACCGAGCACGATCGACTCGGACTCGACGCCGCGGAAACACATATTGCACGTGCCGGGCAGCCGCTCGGTCGGGTGGCCGTTCAGGCGCACGTCCGGCACGCGAGCCTCGATGCCTTCCCACAGGCGGTCGCGCAGGCCGGTCAGCCGCCCCGCCTCCTCCGCCATGTCGCGCGCCCGGACCTCGACGGCCTTGCCGAATCCGACGATGCCCGGCACGTTCTCCGTGCCGGCGCGGCGGCGCCGCTCGTGCTCGCCCCCGTGCTGCACTGCCACCATCTTCGTGCCCTTGCGGACGTAGAGCCCGGCGACGCCCTTGGGGCCGTAGATCTTGTGGGCGGAGAACGACAGGAGATCGATGCCGAACACGCCCGGATCGATTGCGATCTTCCCGAAGGTCTGCACCCCATCGACGTGGAATGCGATGCCCCGCTCCCGCGTGATGCGGCCGACATCGGCCACGGGCTGGATGGTGCCGGCCTCCGAGTTCGCGTGCATGATCGACACGAGGATGGTGTCCGCGCGCAGCGCTCGCCGCACGTCATCCGGATCGACCATGCCGTCGCCGTCCACCGGCAGATACGTCACGTCGAAGCCGCTTTCTTCGAGACTCTGGCACGTGCGCAGCACCGCGTGGTGCTCGATCTGAGAAGTGATCACGTGCCCGCGCTTCCGGGCGGCCGCGATGCCCTTGATGGCGAAATTATCGGATTCGGTCCCGCCGGAGGTGAAGATCACCTCGTCCTTGCCGACACCGAGGAAGCTCGCCACCTGCTCGCGTGCCGTCTCGACGCCCTCGCGCGCCTCGCGGCCGAATGCGTGCACGCTCGAGGGGTTGCCGAAGTGCTCCTCGAAGTACGGCAACATCGCCTGCACGACCTCGGGGTGCACCGGGGTCGACGCATTGTGATCCAGGTAGACCCGCCTGTTCATTGACGCTCCCTCCTCACGATGTTACCCTCGCCGCGTGGTGGATCTGGCGAGGAGAAAGCTCGGCGTGATGGTCTCGACCGAGCCCGCCCATCCGAATCTCGACACTGCGCTCGGGCTCTCGACCGCCGCGCTCGAGCGCGGGGCGGACGTGTATCTGTACCTCATCGACGACGCGGTGGCGGCCGTGGAGGACCCGCGCGTGCAGGCCCTCGCGGGTCGCGGTCTCAAGCTCTTCGTGTGTGCGTACGGCTGCCAGAAGCGCCGCCAGCCGCTGTCCGAGCACGCCACGAACTGCGGCCTGGTCGTCCTCAGCGACATCGTGAACGGCGCCGAGCGGTTCGTCTCCCTGAACTAGGCCGCGACGTCGCTCGGTGCCCCGCCAGTCCGTCCTGGTCGTCATCTCCGAAGATCCGCGCGTCTCCCACCGCGCCCACGAGGCCATGCGCATCGCGCTCGGGATGGTGGCTGGCGAAAACGACGTCGCCATCGTGCTCACCGGACCCGCGGCGCACCTGCTCGACGAGGACACCGACGATCTGGTGGACGGCGACGACGTGGCGAAGGTGCGCGCCTCGCTGAAGAAGCTCGGCGTGCCGTTCCACGTCGAGGCCTCGGCGCTTCCGCAGGCCGCGGGCTGGAATGTCGAGGGCCACTCGGTGGTGGAAGTCGACCCGGCCGGCGTCGCGGCGCTGGCCGCGCGGGCGTCCCGATTCATCGTCTTCTGATGGCCGCCTTTCTCCATCTGCTGAGCGGCGAGACCAGCCCATTCGTCGCGTCCGTGATCGACGCGAATCGCCGCGAGGCCGGGTCGCGCGTGACGGTGGTGCTGCTGCCGGGCGCGGCCGTGCCAGCGCTGGATCCGGGCGTGAGCGTCCGGCGCCTCGCCACGGGCGATCTCGACTACTCCGCGCTCCTCGACTTGATCTTCGAGCACGATCACGTCGTCACCTGGTGAGCCACCCTCACCGCCCCCGCCGCCTCTAGCGATCGCGATACTCCTCGAGCCACTTCATCTGGATGGCTTCGAGGACGCCCTCGTTCGACGCCTTGGCGTCGTCGGCGAATCCCGGCAGCGCCACGACCCAGCGGTGCAGGTCGGTGAAGCGCACCGACAGCGGGTCGACGTCGGGATGGGCTTCCATCAGCGCCAGCGCGATGTCCTCGGCGTCCTTCCACGTCATGCGGGCCTCCTACTTCGGAATCTCGACGACGACATCCCCCCGGACGACGGCCTGACAGCCGAGCCGCGAGTGGAGCGTCAACCCCTCGGCGGTGTCGAGCCGGTCCTCCTCGTCCTGTTCCATCGGCGAGAGATTCAGCTCGCCTTCTCTCACGATCACGTGACAGGTGGTGCAGGCGCAGCTCCCCCCGCAGTTGTGCTCGAGGGAAATGTCCCGGGCGAGCGCGATGTCGAGGAGCGAGCCCGGCTGCCCGTGGTCGGCGAGGGGGTAGCTCGCCTCGTCCACCTCCACGGTGACGTTCAGGGGAAGGAACGTGACCTTGTGGACGGCCATCACGGCCCTCCCAGGATCTCCACGGCGCGCTTCGAGCCGAGCGCGTCCTTGAGGGCCTGGTCCATCATCGCCTCGGCCAAACGCTCCGTCGCGCGGTTGAGATCGATGGTGCGCTCGCGAATGACGTCGCGATCCACGCCCTCCCGAGCCTCGGCGAGCGCCGACAGCGCCGCGCGGATGCGGGCCACCTCCTCCGCGCTCGCCAGATGGGCGCCCTGGCGCAGCGCGCGCTCGACGTGGTTCGCGACCGTGATCGCCTCCGTGCGGGTGTCGATGAGCAGCCGCGCGCTCACGTCGGCCTCGGCGTGGGTGAACGAGTCCTCCACCATCCGCGCCACCTCGGCCTCGGTGAGACCGTAGGTGGGTGTCACCTCGATCGCCGCACGCTTGCCGGTGCGAAGCTCGACCGCCTGCACCTGCAGGATGCCGTTGGCATCGATCAGGAACGTCACCTCGATCTTCGGCATGCCGGCCGGCATGGGATCGATGCCGGCGAGATCGAATCGCCCGAGCGAGCGGTTGTCGCTCGCGAGCTCCCGCTCGCCCTGGAGCACGTGCAGGTCGACGGCGGTTTGCCCATCCACCGAGGTGGTGAACAGCTCCTTTGCCATCGTGGGAATCGTGGTGTTGCGCGGAATCAGCACGCTGACGATGCCGCCCAGCGTCTCGATGCCGAGCGAGAGCGGGGTCACGTCGAGCAGCAGCATGTCGGTGATGCCCCCCGCGAGGATCTGCGCCTGAACCGCGGCGCCGAGGGCCACGACCTCGTCCGGGTTGAGCCGGCTGTGCGGCGCCTTGCCAAACAGGTCCTGCACGCGCCGCCGCACGAGCGGAACGCGCGTGGATCCGCCCACCAGCACCACCTCGTCGACCTGCTCGGGAGCGATCCCCGCGTCCGTGAGGGCGAGGCGACAGGGCCCGAGGGTCGCGTCGACGAGGGGCGCGATCAGCGATTCGAGCTCGCCGCGCGTGATGTCTCGCCGGTAGGTGAAGGCGTCGAACGGAATCGTGAGCGCCGTGCGCTCCTCGAACGACAGGCGGCACTTCGCCGCCTCGGCGCCCAGGCGGAGCTCCTGCACGGCCTCGGGATCGCCCGCCAGGTCCACGCCGTACGTCGCGCGAATGTCCGCGAGCAGCCACTCCACGATCGCCCGGTCGAGGTCGTCGCCGCCGAGATGCGTATTGCCGTTGGTGGCGAGCACCTCGAAGATGCCGTCGTGGACGCGGAGAATCGAGATGTCGAACGTCCCGCCGCCCAGATCGTAGACCGCGATGACGCCCTGGGCCAACTGTTGGAGCCCGTAGGCGAGTGAAGCCGCCGTCGGCTCGTTGACGATGCGCAGCACGTCGAGGCCGGCGATGCGGCCCGCATCCTTCGTCGCCTGGCGCTGGGCATCGTTGAAGTAGGCGGGCACCGTGATCACCACCTGGTCCACGGCTTCCTCGAAATGGGCCTCGGCGCGCTGCTTCAGGGCGCGCAGCACGTGGGCCGACACCTCGGGTGGTGTCACCTCGCGCTCGCCGACCCGGATGCGGACGACCTCCGCGCTCGGCACGACCGGGAAGGGAAGATGCGGCAGCTCGTCCTTCACGTCGTCGTAGCCCCGGCCCATGAGGCGCTTCACCGAGTAGATCGTGCGGGCGGGATTGCGCGCGAGTTGCCGTCGCGCGGCCTCGCCGACCACGGCACCATCGGCCGTGAAAGCGACGATGGAGGGCAGGAGCAAGCGCCCCTCCGCATCGGGGATTGCGCGCGGGATTCCGCCGTCGACGTACGCGACCAGGCTGTTGGTCGTGCCGAGGTCAATCCCGACGATGCGAGACATGCGTGTCCGGGTCCTTTCCGAGCGCGTCGCTCAAATCGTCGATCACCGTCGTGAGATAGGCGCGGGTGGCGAGCGCCTCCTTGAACCACCGAAGCAAGGACGCGCGTTCCCCGTTGGCCTCGACCGCAGCGTCCCAGTCGGCGCCTCGATCTCGGATCTCGCGTTCGGTGGCCAGACGTCGAGCGACGAGTCGCTGTCGCTCGGCGCAGAGGCGCTCGCGCGCCGCCCGGTCGAGCTCCGACCGCTTGATCTCCTCGAGGGCCTCCTGCACCTCGAGCATCTCCTCGAGGAGGTCCATCGGCGGCCTGGGCTTCGTCCCGCCCTCCTTCCCGTCCCGCCCTTCCTCGAGAGCGATGAGATATTCCACGCGGGCGATCGGGTCGCGCAGAGCGCGGTAGGCGCGGTTCACGAGCGCCGAGCTGGCCAACGCGGCCGCCTGCTCCCGCTCCCCAGCCTGCTGGTGGAAATCCGGATGGTGTCGCCGCGAGAGCGCATAGAACCGCCGTCGCAGCTCCTCCTCGTCGAGCTGAAGCTTCCGGGAAAGACCGAAGACCTCGAAGTAGTCGTCCATCCTGCGCAGGTACCCTTACAAAAAGAGAACGGGCCCACCGGGGCCCGTTCGCGGTGCCTCCTGTTTTGCGGCGAAGGCCAACGGCGCTACGACACGGCCCCGGCCCTAGGCCGAGAACGAGGTACCGCAGCCGCAGCTCGACTTGGCATTGGGATTCACGAACGTGAACCCGCCCGTCAGCCCTTCCGTGACGTAGTCGAGCGTCGTGCCGTTCAGGTAGAGATAGCTCTTCGCGTCGCAGACGACCTGCACCCCGTCGATGTCGAACTTCTTGTCGTGGGGACCGGTCTCGTTGTCGAACTCGAGCGAATACGAGAGGCCGGAGCACCCGCCCCCCTTCACGCCCATGCGGAGGAACACGTTCTCGAGGTTCTGCGCGCGTATCAACTGCTTGACCTGCTTTGCCGCCTTTTCCGTGAGTGCCACGGCCATGGCCCCAAGTCCTCCTGCGATGTGAGTCGTCCGCCCTTACGACGCCTCGCGGCCTGCCGGCGCTTCGGCGCCCGTCCACTTCTCCTTGTAATCCTGGAGCGCGGCCTTGATGGCATCCTCGGCCAGCACCGAGCAGTGGATCTTCACCGGGGGCAGCTTGAGCTCGTTGACGATGTCGGTGTTCTTGATCTTGCCGGCGTCCTCGACCGTCTTTCCCTTCAGCCACTCCGTGGCCAGGCTCGAGGACGCGATGGCGCTGCCGCAGCCGAAGGTCTTGAACTTTGCGTCCTCGATCACACCGGTGTCGAGGTTCACCTTGATCTGCAGCTTCATCACGTCGCCGCATTCAGGGGCGCCGACCAGCCCCGTGCCGACGCCGGGGGTGTCCTTGCCGAACGATCCGACATTGCGCGGGTTGTTGTAGTGGTCGATCACCTTGTCGCTATAGGCCATGTCGTCCGCCTCCTGGTCGCGGCGCTATTCCGCTTTCCACTTGATCGACTTCAGATCCACACCCTCTTTGGCCAGCTCGTAGAGCGGCGACATCTCGCGCAAGCGCAGCACCACCTCGACGGTCCGCTTGCCGACGAAGTCCACCTCCTCCTCGGTCGTGAACCGGTGAAGGCCGAAGCGGATCGACGAGTGCGCCAGCTCGGCGTCGACGCCGAGGGCGGTGATGACATAGGACGGCTCGAGCGTGGCGGAGGTGCAGGCCGAGCCCGAGGACAGGGCGACCTCCTTGTTGAGGCCCATCAACACCGACTCCCCTTCGACGTAGGCAAAGGAGATGTTCAGGTTGTGGGGCAACCGCCGCTCGGGGTGGCCATTCAGATACGCCTCGTCCACCTTCGAAAGGATCGCGTCCTGCAGCCGGTCCCGAAAGGTCGCGAGTCGCGGCCCTTCCTCGGCCATCAGCTCGCCGGCAATCGCCGCCGCTCGGCCGAAGCCCACGGCGAGCGGCACGGGCACCGTGCCCGAGCGCATGCCGCGCTCGTGACCGCCTCCGTCGATCATCGGCGCGATGCGGACGCGCGGGCCCTTGCGCCGCACGAACAGGGCGCCGACACCCTTGGGCCCGTACAGCATGTGCGCCGTCGCGGAGAGGAGATCGATCCCCATTGCGTCCACGTCCACCGGAACCTTGCCAACGGCCTGGGTGGCATCGGTGTGGAACACGACGCCCTTCTCCTTGGCCAGCTTTCCGATGTCGGCGATGGGCTGGATGGTCCCGATCTCGTTGTTGGCGAACATCGCCGAGATCAGGATGGTCTTCGGGGTGAGCGCGCCGCGGATGGCATCGACGTCGACCTGGCCGTCCTGGGCCACCGGGACGAACGTCACCTCGAACCCCTGGCGCTCGAGCCGCCGGCACACGTCCATGCTGGCCCGCTGCTCGATGGCCGTGGTCACGATGTGATTGCCCTTTTCCCGGTACATCTCCGCCACACCCTTGAGCGCCAGGTTGATCGACTCGGTCCCGCCGGAGGTGAAGACGATCTCCTTGGGGTCGCGGGCGCCGATCAGCTTCGCGATCTCGGCGCGCGCCCGGTCGACGGCAGTTTCCGCCTCCCAGCCGAACGGATGATTCCGACTCGCGGCGTGTCCGAACTTCTCGGTGAAGTACGGGAGCATCGCCTCGAGCACGCGCGGGTCCACCGGTGTGGTGGACTGACTGTCCATGAAAATCGGCAGCTTCACCGCCATTGGCCGGGTCTCTCCTCGTCCGCGGTCGGACCGCGCTGTCTATCGACCTCGGGTGAGCGCGCCCACCCGCACGAACGAATCGCTCCCGAGTTCCGCGAGCGTCATCGTATCGAGTACATAACTGATACTCGCCTGGATCTTCTGGACGGGCCCCCGCAGGTTGCATCGCGAGAACTGCGGACAATCGTCCTGCGCCGACATGCAGCTCACGATCCGGATCGGGCCCTCCAGGGCCCGGACCACCTGCCCGACCGTGATCTCGGTGGCGGGTCGCGCGAGCACGTATCCGCCCTTGGGGCCGTTGTGGCTCTCGATGAGTTGCTTCTTGGCCAGCCGCTGGAGGATCTTCGCCAGGCGCTCCGACGGGATGTGGAACTCCTCCGCGATTCGCTTGGCGCTGACCGCGCCGTCGTCGCCATGGGCGGCGATGAAATGCACGGCCATCAGCCCGTAGTCCGCCCGCTTGGTGAATCGAAGCATGTCTCACCTACCCGTCGGCGTCGTCGGCAGAGGCGAAGTAACTACGACCCCCGAGATCGGCGACCTTTCTAGTCGGAGTTTGCCATCTGGCCCGGGCAGCTGTCAAGGTTTCGCTGGTTCCCCGCCTTCTCAGGACCTGCCTTCTCAGGAGCTGCCCTCCGAGGACCAGCCGTCGCGGAGCCTGCGCGCTGCCTCCTCAGGTGGCGTCTCGTTGACGTAGATCCCACCGAGCCTCGCCCGCCGGTACGGATCCAGGCTGACCTCCATGTGCCAGTGATAGTCATCGGTGAGGGACGACCACTCCCCCGGCAGGATCTTCGCGGCGACGTTCGGCGCCGTGTAGACAGTCAACTCGAATGGCGGGTCCTCGAGCCAGTGCGCCAGCGTTCCGAAGTACCCCTTGAGCACGGCCGCGAGGTCGACGACCACTTCCGCAGTGAGCATCACCTCGAACGCGCACGCGTGCTGCTTCGGGAGAATCCACGTCTCGTAGGCCGAGCGAGCGGCGTAGGGGGCGAGAACGACGAAGTGCTCGGTCTCGCGGATGATCCGCGTGCCGTCCGCCATGTCCTGCCGGATGATGTCGCAGTAGATGCACCGGCGCTTGTACTCGAAGTAGTCGCGGCACTGCCGGAGCTTGCGGCGGACGTCGTCGAAGATGATCGGGATGGCCGTCACGCGCGAGTAGGGGTGCGCAATCCGCGATCCCGGCGCCCGGTGGCGTCGGGTCACGAGGATGTCGCGGATGTTGACGTCGCGCTTCAGGTCTTGCAGCCGGTCGCGATACATCCAGAGGACTCGCTCCCACTGCGGGAGGGCCATCGTAGCGGGCGTGTCGTCGTGGGCGGGACTCTCGACGATGAGCTCCGTCGCACCACGTGGCGAGATCCGGTCGTAGAGGCCGACGCCCTCCCGGACCAGGTCGTCCTCGACTCTGAAGAAGGGGTCGATCTCGGGAATGACGCGGACCAGCCAGCCTGACGAGCTGCAGTCTCCGCGATATGCCTGGATCTCGAGCGGCGTGAGGCTCTCGTTCCCCGGACAGAAAGGACAGTCGTTGGGAGGAGCCTCGGCCGCGGTCTTTGGCCGGACGAGGACCCAGCGGCCCCGCGTCGGATCCTTGCGGAGCTCGCTCAATGCCGCCGGGGGCTCAGTTGGTCTTCTCCTGCTGCGCCTTGAGCTTCTTCAGGTGAAGCTTCGCCACGTCGACCCAGTCCTTCTCCGAGGCGAGCGGCCCTGCGAGCGAGATGTATCGCTCCCACAGCGACATGGCCTCCTTCGGGTCCACCTTCTCGTAGACCAGCGCCAGATTGTAGAGCGCCCCCGTGTTCTTTGCGTCTGCGTCGACCACCTTGCGATACTCGCCGATCGCCTCCTGGTAGAGGCCCTTGTCCTCGTAGACCTCGGCCAGCCCCATGCGCGCATCGAGATAGCTGCCGTCGAGCTCGATCGCCTTCTTGTAGGCTTGCACGGACTCGTAGTACAGCCCCTTCTCGGAGTAGTAGAGTTTGCCGAGGCTCACGTGCACCTTCGCGTTCACGGGGTTGAACCCGAGTGCCTTCTGGTAGGCGGCGACCGCCCCGTCGACGTCGCCCTTGGCTGCCTTCGCATCGCCGAGCCCGACGTACGCGTCGGCGTAGAAGGGCCGGATCTCGATCGCCTTCGCATACGCTTCGATCGCCTGATCGAAGAGCCGGCGAGGGGCTGTCAGGAACAGATCGCCGAGCGCCTTGTAGGGCTCGGGGTAGGTCGGGTCGAGCTGCGTCGAGGCGCGAAACTGCGCCGCGGCCTTCCACCGATTGCCGAGCGTCTGGTGCACCGCGCCCAGCATGTACTGGGCGACGACGAACTGGGGATCGACCTCGATCGCCTTGCCCAGGAGTTCGACCGCCGCCTCGTTGCCATCTTGACCGCCTCGGTAGGCAGCCTGCTGCCCTCCCACGAACGCCTCGTACGCCCGCTGCGACGTCGTCGGGCTAGCGGCCTTCTGCACCCGCGACGTCTCCGTCTCGGTCAGCGACACCTTCAGTGAGCGCGTGTAGGCGATGGGAATCTCGCGGAGCCGCTCCATGTAGGTGCCGTCGGGCACCGTCATGACGTCGAGCGCGACCCGCTCGCTCTTGTCGCCCTTCACCTCGACATACCGCGGCTGGATGGCCAGCTCGGTTCCGGCGCGCTTCACCTCGCCGTAGAGCGTGACGTCGGCGCCGACGGCGCGGCCGGCCGCGAGCGCGGCCTGATCATCCCAGGCCTCGGCCCGCGGCCCCCGCTTGAGGCGTTCCCGATCGATCTGGATGAAACTCGGCATCTGCACGAATGCCAGGGAGAGCGACTGGGCGATCCCCTCTCCCACCCACTGCTCGTCCCGCGCGACGTCGACGGTCGCGTACGGCAAGATCAGGAGCGTACGCGGTTTGGTGACCGCATCCGCGGGCAGCAGTGCCAGCAGGAAGACCGCGACGGCGCTCAGAAGAATTCGGCTACGTCGAACGTGGGCTGTCATCACCCGGCCCTCCTTTTTCGCCAGTCGCCTTGAATCGCCTCAGCACTCGCCCCACGATGCCCGGCCCGATCCGCCTCAGCGCGATCTCGGGGATCAGCATGATTGCCACGACTCCGACCAGCCACGGCCAGATGTCGAGGGTCAATCGCGAGCGACGGCGGTTTTGCTGGAACGCCTGCTTCGGATCGGAGAGACCGCCACCGCCGGTCATCTCTGAGAGCTCGCGCAGGAACGCCTCGTCGACGCCCAGGTCCCTGAACTCCTGGCCATAGGGTACGACGAGTCCCGCCAGCTGCGAGCCGACCATCTGATCGGCCTGGCGCTGCGCCATGCCGACGAGATACACGCCCTCCTGGGCGGCCGGGAAGCGGCCGCGATACCGGCCGGGCCCGATCTGCTCGAGCTCAACGACGGTGCGCTGCTTGTCCGGCGAGACCACGCCGACCTGTGAATCCAGGAAGTTGATGAACTCGCCCTTGCTGTCGATGGCGTCGACCAGCACCTCGCCGTTGTCGTCGGTGCGCGACACGGTGGCCACCGTGTCGCTGCGGGTGCCCGTGCGCAGCGTCCAGCGCGTGACCTGCGACCAGAACTTGTTGAACCCCGGCCAGCGAACCCAGAGGACACCCCACTTCGCCTTCGCGTCCGAGGTGAACGCCGCCGAGCGGCCGAGCCCGTAGCGCCATGTCGCGAGCAGCGGGTCCTCCTGATGCGTCATCAGCACGAGGTCCGCGCTGCTCTTCATCGTCGTCGCGACGTACCCGCCGAGCGGCGGCGCCTCCTTCCAGTCGATGTCCTGGATCGCCTCGTGGGCCGGGCTCGCGAGCGTGGCCTTGAACGGCTGCTCCACCAGCGACGCCTTCGAGGCGAGCTGCGTCTCGAGCGTGAAGATGCGCGGGATCGTCGCGTCGTCCTCGGTGTAGTAGAACCGGCCGCGCCCCCACTTGGCGATGTCCACCATCAGCGGCACGTCGGCGTCCTTGCCGATCGCCACGGTCGACACGGTGATCTTGTCCTTCGCCATGCGGCGCAACAGCCCGGCGAAATCGCCCCGGGTCATCTGCCCGTCGGAGAGGAAGATCACATGCTTCAGCAGCGCGGGCCGGTCGAACAGCACCTGGTAGGACTCTTTCAACGCGGGGTACCCGTCAGTGCCGCCCCCCGCCTTGATCGTCGCGATCGCGCGGTGAATGGCTTGCTTGTCGCGCGCTGGCCGGAGCGGCGAGTCCCAGATGAACTCGGTGTCCCAGCTCATCACGCCCACTTCGTTGCGCTCGTCGAGGAGGTCGACGACCAGGTGCGAGGCCTCCTTCGCGATGTCGAGCTTGGTCACCTTCTCGTCGCCGGTCGTCATGGCCATCGAGCCGGAGCGGTCGATGGAGAGCACGACGGCAAGGCTCGGAATCTCGAGTTTCTGCTTCACCTCCATGGTCACGGGCAGCGCTTCCTCGATCGGCGTGCGGTAGTAGCCACCGAGCCCGAAGCTCTCCTCGCCGCCGATCATGATCAGCCCGCCGCCCTGCTCCCGGACGTAGTCGCGGATGTTCTCCATCTGCTTCTTCGTCATCTTGAGCGACGACACGTTTGACAGGATCAGCCCGTCGTACTTGCCGAGCCCGGCCATGTCTTTCGGGATCTTGTCGGGCTCTACGACGGTCACGTCCACGTGCTGCGACCGCAGCGCGGCGGCCAGCGCCTGCGCCTGATCGCGGCTCTTCTCGGCGAGAAGCACCTGCGGCCGGCCCCGGACGACGACGGTCCCGACCGCGCGGTTGTTCTCCTCGATCGTGTCGCCCTCGACCTCGATGGCGGCCTGATAGACGTGGATCCCGCTCTGCTCGAGCGACTGCCGATACGTATATACATTCTTGCCCGGGCTGAGCCGGATGACCTGGGAGCCCAGGAACTCGCCGTTCCTGAACATCGCCAGCCGGCCCTGCGTCTCCGCCTGGCTCCACGCCACCACCTTGGCCTGGAACGGCTCCCCGAACTTCACCTCCTGGGGAAGCACCATCGACTCGACCACGACTTCCTGGCTGAACGTCAGTGGCGCCGGCACGAAATAGATGTCGGCGCCCGCGTCCTTCGCCGCCTGCGCGACCGCGAGGGCATTGCCCACGTTCTGCCGCCCGTCGCTCAGGAGGACGAAGCGATTGGCTTGACCGGTGGGCGTGCTGGCCAGCGCGAGTTGTAGCGCCTGAGCCAGGTTGGTCGCCCGCCCGCCGACCTTCGCCTGAGGCCGGTCGAGCCGGTTGACGGGCCGGAGCGGCTGATCGACCACCGCCTCGTCGCCGAATACGATCAACCCGGCCTGATCTCCGGGTCGCATGGTTGTCGCCGACTGCGCCGCGAAGCGATACGAGTTCTCGCGCGCGGCGAGGCTCACGCTGTCCGAGATGTCCAGCAGGAACATGACATTGAGGCGGTCGACCCAACGGGGCACCGTGGGCCTGAAGAGCGCCGCGACGAGAACCGCCATCAGCAGGCATCGCAACCCGAGGGCCCAGCGATCGCCGAGGCCAGGCGGCAGCGCGAACCGGCCGCCCGTCTGCCGTCGCCAGTACAAGAGTCCCTCCACCCCGAACAGGGCAAGGGCGATCAGGACCAGGAAGGGCCACAACTCGCGCTGGATCGGCACCGACGGCGCCTCGGCGCGGGCCCCCTCGACGAAGGCAGGGAGCGGGTGGGGCGTCAGGTCCGACTCCTCAGCGTTCATCAGATTGACGGCCACGCGCGTCTCGCCCCGCGCGGTCGACACGGTGTAGATCCCGACCTCGTCGGTCTCGGCGAAGCTCGCCACGCCCCGCGTCACCTGCGCCTTGACCCGGCGGCCGGACGGCGTGGTCACCGTGGCCGTCGTCACGCCGTGCTCCACGGGCAAGAGGATGGGCTGGCCGGTCATCAACTGAAGGCTCGTCTGATCGAGTCCGGCAGGGTGCAGCCATCGCAGGCTCTTCGACAGCATGAGCGGGAATGCCACGCGCAGCGGGAAATCGGTCTTGAACAGGTCGAAGCCGAAGAAGACGGCCTTGCGCTCGCGCTCCTCGACCGTATAGATGAGGGGGCCCCCCACCGCCTCCACCAGCGTCTTCCCCGCGGCCAGCGGACGCACCCGCATGGCGTCCTCGATCGTCACCTTCGCGAAGTCGAGCTGACGCATGATCGGGTGGGTGCGGTCCCAATCCATGATGACCGGGTTGTCGAGGCGTCCCAGCACCTCGAGCGGCACGTCGGAAGGCACCGTGTTCACGAGGACGAATCGGCCGTTGCCGATCCGGGCCGGGCTCGTGGTGTCGACGACCACCACGTCGGCGCTCTCCATGCCGCCCTGGTAGTCCTCCGGCTTCTTGACCTCCAGCTTCACCTGGGGATCGGTCTTGAGCGCCTTCTCGAGGAAGAGGTTCCCGGGGCTCACCAGCAACACGGCGATCTGGCGCGGAGGCGGAAGCACCGCATACGCGACGTCATCGGCCTCGAGGTCGTCGGAGACGTTCAGCTTGAGCCGCACCACCCCTCCGCCCGGATCGGTGAACGGCACGACCACCGCGCGGCGCACGGCCGGCTCGAGGGTGAGCGTCTTCTCGGCCAGGGTCTCGCCGTCGAGCGTGAGCGTGAGGGAGAACGTCTGGGGCTCCGCCGAGAAGTTCGCCACCGACATGAACGCCTGGCTGTTGAAGGTGCCGAAGTAGTTCCGCCGGACGGCGAGACTCGTGATCCCGACGTTGTGGGAGCGCTGCCCCACGCCGACCCACCGGACCCGAACGTCGTCGCCCTGGCCCTTCGCGGCCTCCGGGTGGGCCCCGTCCGTGAAGACGTGAATCTCGGCTCGTGGGTCCGAGCTCACCAGCGCGCGCGCCGTCCGAATGCCCTCGCCGAGCCGATTGGGCAGATCGCGGGCCTGCATCCCTCGGATCGCGGACGCGACGTGGTCGTGCTCCCGCGTGAATGGGACCAGCACGCGCGGCTGGACACCGGCGTCGATGACCATGACCTCGGCGCCCTGACCCAGACGTCCCAGGAGCGAGAGGGCCGCGCGCTGCGCCTGGACGAAGCGCGACGGCGACACGTCGGTGGCCTTCATGGACGCGGAGCTGTCCATCACGATCGCCACGCGCTTGTTGCCGTGCCCCGTCACGTTGATCGCCGGCCGGGCGAGCGCCACCGTGAGCGCGATCAGCGCGAGCAGTTGGAGGATGAGAAGCGGGTCGCGCTGCAGCCGCTGGAAGAACGTCGACGCCTCGCGATCCCGCAGGGCGGAATCCCACAGGAGCAGGCTCGACACCGTCATCTCGCGGCGCCGCACCTTGAGGAAGTAGAGCAGGAGGAGCGGGACGGACAGCCCCGCGAGGAGAAATGCGAGCGGGCTCAGGAAGCTCATGACAAGAGCAGCCCCTTGAGTTGTCTCAGGACAACTTCTTCGATGGGGGTGTCGGTCACCACCCGGTGATACGTGATCTCCTTGCCCCGGCAGAACTGCTCGGCGCGCTCGAGGAAATCGCGCAGCCGCTGGCGGTAATGCCGAAGGGCCTCGCCGTCGAGGGTGAGGTCGCGCAGCTCGCCCGTCTCGGCATCCATCAGCCGGAGGTCGCCGCCGAACGCCGGGTTCATCTCCTCCGGCGACAGGAGGTGGATCACGTGCACGTCGAAGCGCCGCTCGAGCAGCGCCTTGAGCCCGCGCTCGTAGCCGGCTGGATCCATCAGATCCGAGATCAGCACGGCGAGCCCGGCCTCGCGCGCCCGCAGCGAGTACTGCGCGAGACCGTCGCCCAGCGACGTGGTCCCGCCCGGCCGCAACCGGGCGAGGAAGTCCATCAGCGGCAGCACCTGCCCACGCCCTCGCGCCGGGCTCCACCCTTCCGCCATCCGCTCGCGCAGGACGCTGACGCCGACGCGCTCGAGGTTCACCAGCCCGACGAATCCGAGCGCCAGCGCGAGCGTGGCGCCGTAGGCGAGCTTCGTCGGCTCGCCGAAGCCCATCGATGCCGAGGCGTCGAGGAGCACATGGAGACAGAGATCCTCCTCGTCGACGAACAGCTTGAGGTACAGGCGGTCGAGGCGGCCGTAGATGTTCCAGTCGACGTAGCGGATGTCGTCGCCGACGCCGTACGGGCGATAGTCGGAGAACTCGACGCTGATACCCTTGCGGGGGCTCTTCCGCTCGCCCTTCACGCGCCCGCGGAAGGAGCGGCGGGAGATCAGCGCGAGCCGCTCGAGCTGGGCGAGAAACTCCGGCGACAGGAGGTCGTGTCCGGTCCGAACAGTCGTCGCCACGCTGCTATTTCTCGTCCAGGGCCTGGAAGTACTCCTTCACCTGGGTCTGGAAGTCTCGCGGCACCTGCTCGCGCGCGATCGATTCCTCCATCATCTTGCGGTACTGGCCGAGGACGCCCAGGTACTGCAACCGCGAGGGCATGTTCGCGCCTCGCCCGATCATGTTCGTGTCGAGCGCGTCCTTCTTGCCGGCGCGGGATTCTCCCTCCACGCCCACGTCGTACGGCGTGGCGCGCAGCCGCTGGGTCGGGTCGCCCTTTGCGTTCGCGCTCCGGCCCTTGCCGGGGAGCATGCCCTCTCCCTCGGGGAAGTCCCCCTCGTCGCCGGGGCCGCCCGGCTGACCTCCGCGCTCGCGGCTCCGCT
>Ga0126379_10001092_pt1 | contig 16058 bp, 22 predicted proteins | sample PanSoiMetPlot_24_FD_92640 | JGI IMG/M metagenome (GOLD analysis project Ga0126379, IMG submission 92640) | Tropical forest soil microbial communities from Panama - MetaG Plot_24 | ecosystem: Environmental > Terrestrial > Soil > Tropical forest > Bulk soil | place: Panama | collected 2016-02-17 | reverse complement strand
CGCTGCTTCCATGTTCGGCAATAGAAACGGATCGCTCAGCGATTTCAGCTTCGGCCGCAGGAAGGCCTGGACCTCGTCCGCGGTCGCGAAGCCTTTGCGTAAAAGCAGACGCGCAACACACTCGCAGCCGCAGATTTCGCTCCACGAAAACGGCCCGCTGTTGAGTTCCTCAGGCGGAAGAATGATCCAGCGGCGTTGCCGCGTAAAAATCTGACGCGGCATTGAGCCCAGGTTTTCTTCTACGCGGCGTTGCACCGACTATTTTATCCGCCAGACATTCACTGACAACTCGGAGCCCGGTGTTGCGCATAATCATTGACTCACGATTGCTCACTCAATACAGAGGGAGCGTGAAATTTACAGGTCTTTTGATTGCATTGGTGTTTCTGAGCGCATGCTCGTCCCTGCTAGAGCAACCGTACGATCGAGAAAAGAAGGCCCAAGCGGAACAGCAAAATCAGCCAACGGCGCAAGGTCAGCCAAATGCGCATGGTCAGCCAAACCAGCCCGCTAAGCCGAAAAGCACCGCCCTTCTCGAAGGCCAGTCAGAGATCTTTACGGGCAAGGTCGTTCTGGACGATGGCGCCTATCGCTTTGAGCCGCTGAACGAACCGGGGACTCTCCTAAAACTCACACGCGCCCGAAGGGAAACTGAATTTGAAACGGGGCAGATTCTCTTGCGAAAATACTACGAGAAAACAATTACGGTGAAGGGCATGCGCAAGGACGATTGGATTTGGCACGCGGACATTACCGGCCAGTACGTACCGCCGGGCGGACCGACGGGGCCAAACATGAATGCCCCCAAACAAACCCGACCTTAAGCCCACTCGGCAATTTGCTACACGACGCTGAACGCGATCTCGCGTTTTGGCAGCAGCTTGTGTTTTTGGCATAGCTCGGAGAATTTGCGCAGACCTTGTTTCTTGCGTTCTGCAAAATTGAACTGGAGATTTTCCCGGTAATAGCGGTCGCAAAACCCGCGATCAAATTCTGATTCGTTCGCGATCAACTTGTCGATGTTAGCCAGATTTTTGTCGCGCAACGCGCGGAGCCGGTCGGCAATCGGTTTTGGATCAACAACTTCCGGTCGCACAAGCCACAGCGCGTAAATAAACGGCAGTCCCACGATCTTTTTCCAGTTTTCGCCGAGATCGAAATATTGAAACTCATCGCCGTGCTCTTGGCGAAAACGGATGGCCTGGTCGCCAATGAGCAAACGCGCCGATTTTTCAGGTGATTTGGATTTTGTAACTACGCGCGGCCGCAATTTCATTTCGCGGAACAAACAGCGCAGCAGATTGCCGGATGTTTCGGCCGCTGGATCGAGCTCGATTTCTTCGAGATCGGAAATCTCGCTGCGATGCGCGACCACCACGCTGTAGACCGCGCCATCCGACGCGATCGCGACGTCATCGACAATTCTGTAAATCGGGTTGCGCAGAAATTCGAAACTGGAGACAAGCGCAACGTCGAGCTCGCCGCGCGCGAGTTGCGCGCAAAGCAGGGAAGGATGATCAAGAACAACGTTTCCCGGCCAACCGTGAATCAGCGGCCGCGCGTTGAGGTACTTAACGCAGCCAATTCGGAGCGATTGTCGATCCTGCACTCGTTAAGCGCAGGCCAATTCCGCTCTCGTGCGCGATTCGGACGAGGTCGATCCGTTCGCGCCGTTCAGGTGCCGGTAGGAACTATCCCGTTGGACGGGGACGCGTCCCGCCTCGCGAATCGCGTGTTCGAGAGCGGCAATGGTTTGTTGTTGCGGCGTAGTCGCGCCAGCCATGTGGAAAATTTTCTCTTCAATGATCGTTCCGTGTAAATCATCCGCGCCGTAGCTGAGCGCCACCTGCGCCAGCGGCAATCCGGTGCTCACCCAATAAGCGGTCAGGTGACCTATATTATCCAAATAAATGCGGCTGACCGCGAGGTTGCGAAGTTGCTCAATCGCGGATGCGCGTTTGATGTGCGCGAGGATAGTCGTTTGCGGTTCGAATGCGAACGGAACAAAGCCGCTGAAGCCGCCCGTTTCGTCCTGAAGCTCGCGAAGTTGGCGCAAATGATCGACGCGCTGCTCAAGCGTCTCGATGTGGCCGTAAAGCATCGTGCACGTGCTGCGCCCACCCATTCGATGCCAGGTGCGATGCACATCCAGCCATTCCTCAGCGGTTTCTTTGCCGCGACAAATCTTGTCACGCACCCCGGCGTCGAAAATTTCTGCTCCCCCACCGGTGATGGAGCCCAATCCGTTTTCCCGCAGAACCGCCAGGGTGTCCGGGATTGAAATCTTGAAAATGCGTTGTGCGAGATGTCGAACTTCAATCGCGGTGAAAGCCTTGATGTGGAGTTTCGGATCGAGCGCGCGCAAGTCGCGAAGCAAATCGAGATACCATTCCTTCTTCAAAGTCGGATGGAGACCGCCAACCATGTGGACTTCGGTGATCCCGAGCGGCAACGCTTCCGCGACCACTTGAACAATTTCGCTCGCGGCGTGCTCGAAGGCGTGCGCGTCCCGTTTCTTAGCGGCAAAAGCACAGAACTGGCAGGAGAGCACACAGATGTTCGAATAGTTGATGTAACGATTGTGGATGTAAGTGGCGAAGTTGCCGTTCTTTCGCTCGCGAACGACGTTGGCCATCATGCCGAGCGCGTTCAGGTCGTCCGAGCGATACAAATTCAGGGCGTCGTTCTCCGAGATCCGAGTGCCTGCCTCGATTTTCTCAGCGATCGGTCTAAGTTGCTTTGGGATCAGTGTGTAATTCATCCGAACCACGCGGAAATTTGATGACCTACCATGCACAGGCGGCTCGTGGGTTGCAACAAAAAGAGCCGCCGCACGCGCACCGGTTAGCGCCGGAACAACAAAGGCCGCCATAAGGTTCGAATCCGGACGCGTTCCAGGACGTCTCTTTACCAATGCCCGATCCAACACCAGCGGCACGATCCGAAGACGACGCCGAGGACGTTCGTTTGATGCGATTGGTCGCGGGGGGCGATACGAGCGCGTTTGAACAACTGATCGAGCGGCATCAAGCATTGGTCGCAGGCACGGTCGCGCGGATGCTCGGCAGCAACGCTGACGTCGAAGACATTGCCCAGCAGGTTTTCATCCGGGTTTGGAAAAGTGCCGGCCGTTATGTCGCGCGGGCGAAATTCACCACCTGGCTATTGAAGATCACGCGCAATCTGGTGTTCAACGAGATGCGCCGCGCGAAACGTCATCCGCATTTGCCGGTTAACGTTGAGCCGGAATCGGAAGAAATTCAGTTAAGGGATGAAGTGACAGCGACTCCGGACGCAACCTTATTACAGAGCGAGCTTACCCAGGCGATCGAACAGGCGATCGGGCTCTTACCCGACACGCAACGCATGGCGCTCGTCCTGCGACGCTATGAAGAGCTCAGCTACGAAGAAATCGCGGAGGTTCTCGATCTTTCCGTGCCGGCAGTGAAGAGCTTGCTCTTTCGAGCACGAACGGAGTTGCGCGAGCGCTTGAAGAATTATCTCGAGCCCTAAATATTCCGTTATCTGGCCAGGAGTTGGACCGTAATCTTTTTGTTATGCTTGCCCGTTTGCGTTCGTCCGTTAATTGCGATCTGCAATTGCCTAAAACCCAAAGAGGGCGGGCCCTTGCGGAACCCGCCCCCTCTCAACCCCACATTCTGAAATTTTTTATTCGTCGCGATCTTTTACATCGCTGTGAAATTGGACTTCCGTCGCTGCTTCCGGCGCCGGCGGCGTCCCTGGTTTCGCGTAATCAGCCGCGACCTGACGATGCGAAGTCGGAACTAAGCGAACCGCGCCCTTGGCATTGTTCCGCCAACCATTCGGATCGGCATATTCCTCCCCAGAGTGACGCAGACCTGCCACCTGGTCTTCCAGGCCAGTGCCGTAACGCTGATCGATGATCGTCGGAGTGACGAAGATGAGAAGGTTGCGTTTATGACGTTCGTTACCGTGATATTGAAAGGCGTATCCGATGACCGGGATGTCGCCGAGCAGTGGCACCTTTGATTTCTGTTTAGCCGTCTGATCGGAAATCAATCCGCCGAGGGCCAGCGTGTCACCGCTCTTGATCAACACGTTCGAATCGAGCGTCCGCTTGTCGATGATCGGACTCGTCACGTCTGCGCCGTTAAAGACGAAGTGAAAATCCCCTACTTTGTTGCTGATCTCAGGCTTCACCGAAAGCGTGATGTAATTGTCTTTGTTGATCGATGGCCGAACGATCAGAGTGTTGCCAAACACTTTGTCCTGGAATCCTCCGAACACCGCAGTCGCGGTTTGCTCGTTGAAGTTGAGCTGTGGCACCGGCTGGTTGCGGATCACTTCAATCTTCGCCTGCTGATTATCAGCCGTCACAACGCGCGGGTTTGCCAAAAACTCGGCGTCGGCGTCTTCATTCAACGCCGCGAATGCAGCCGAGGCCTGAGGTATAGTCAGAATCGCGAACTGGCCTGCCGCAAGGTGACTCAAATTTCCGAAGAAGTTGTTGTTCGCTGAATTTCCGAGCGTGAAATTATCCGTGATCAGGTTGCCGGCGTTATCCCGCTTTCCGTCGGTCCCACCGTATCGGACAACTTGCGGATTCGAAAAGCTGCCGACCGTGCCGGCCCAGTTAATTCCATACGCCTGCGTGGGATCGGCGCTCACTTCCACCAAGCGCGCTTCGATCATCACCTGACGCGTTGGCTTGTCGATCTGCACCAGCATCTTGCGGACGTTGTCCATGTTGCTGCGGGTTTCGCGGAAGAAAATTGTGTTGGTCCGCTCGTCGATTTGCGGCGGATCGTGGCTAGCGAGCTGCGAAGCAATCAGCGGCGTTACGTCTTTTGCACGCGCATAACTGAATTGATAACTGTCGCTCTCGGTCGGCTCTGCGGTTTTTTCGGCGGGCGTTTTGATGTAATAAACGCTGTCGATCCTGTCCATGAACAGCCCTTTGGCTTTCACTATGATCGCGATCGCTTGGAGCGCGGTTACATCTTCCAAACGCATCGTAACCGTTCCTTGAACGGCGTCACTCACCACCATGTTCACTTTGGCCTGACGGGCGAGAAGTCGGAGCACTTGACCAACGTCGTCGCCTTGAAATTCACGAACTCCAACTCCACCGCTTTCAATATTCGCATCCGCTTCGGTCAATGTCGGACTTTGGAGCGCGGCCGCTGACGGGTTTGGCTTGGCCGGGGCCGGAGTCGCTGCCTGCACGGGAGCTTGCACGACCAACATCGGAGGTTGGCCAGCCGGATGATCTGCCGGCTTGATTGGTTCGGGCGCCTGAGCGGGTGCCGTCGGAGGGTTGGTTTGCGCGTATGATACGGAAAGCGCAGTCAGGAACATCGCCGCCGCGACGCATCCTCGTTGCTTGATTGAAGTTGCCATAAGTGGGTCTGAATAAGTGCTGGCCGGATAAAAGCAGGAAGCAGACCAGCCTGTCACGTTTCCCACTACAGCCGCGTAAAGGCGCGGAAAACGCCCTAGCGAAACGAGTTGGAAGCTTGCCGAGCAGCCTCCACAAACGCCTGAACCAATCCCGCGTCTTTCCGGCCCGCCGACCCTTCGACTCCAGTGGTAACATCGACCCCGCGCGGGCGGACGACACGAATTGCGTTCGCCACGTTTTCCGGATTCAAGCCGCCGGCTAGAATCACCGTGATTTTGGGATGGTGCCGCACGAATTCGGGCGCAAACTTCCACGGAAACGGCTTGCCCGAGCCGCCAAACGCTCCTCGCTCGCTCGAATCCAAAATCATTGTGTCGGTGAAATAATTCGGAAGCCCGGCGAGCGATTTTGAACCGGTTACCGGAATAGCTTTTGCGAACACAATTCCAGCATCCGCAAGTCGACGGCAGAACTCCGGCGCTTCGCTTCCATGCAACTGCAGCGCGTCGATGAAGGGCAATTGGCCAAGGCGACATGCGTCCTCCCAGTCCGGATCCGCCACCACGGCCACCTTGCAGATTTCACGCGGCAATTTGCCGATCCAGACCGCCGCCTTGTCGATGTCGATGTAACGCTTGCTCGAAGGAACGAGGTTAAACCCGAGCGCGTCGGCACCGGCGTCGATCGCCGCCTGCGCGTCCGCTTCGTTCGTGATCCCGCAAATTTTGACGAAAACCCGCCCGCTCGATTTTAGCTTGGCGCCGAACATTACCGTTATTCGCCGGGTTCGATCACCCGGCCGCGAACCTGTTTGATCTGAGTGTGGTGAGTCAGGATGTGGACCCGCCCATCGCTCCCGCGGAAAAATGCGCTCAGAAGCCAGCTCACCAATGAGACGATGACCGCGCCAAAGATTGCACGCCAAAAACCGTGCACTTGAAAACAAGGCACGATTTCGCTCACGAATTTCAGCATCAGGGCATTAATGACCAAAATGAATAAGCCGAGCGTTATCAGAATAAACGGTATGCTAAGAAAGAGCAGAATCGGCCGAACAAACGCGTTGATGATTCCGAGCAACAATGAAGCGCCAAGCAGACAGCCGATTCCGGTGTAACCGAACCCCACGATGTTAGCGGCCACGAAGACCGCGAACGCGGTGATGAACCAGCGAAAAACGAAATCCCGCACGGCTGCACCATATTAGAACTTAATCTTTTCGCCAAGAAAGTTGAAAAGCGCTTGTCTCTGGCTAAAGCAATAGGTCAGGGAGGAATTTTATCAGTGGCAAAGAAAAGTAAGGCCGACGCGGCTGCGTCCGGCAAAGTCAGTAGACAAAAATCGCGGGCAAGATCGACATCAACCAAGCCGAAAAAGACTTCGTTGGCGACGAAGCCTGCCGTGGTAAAAATCGAGACCGCTACGGTGCCTGTTACGCTAGCCGTGTTCGATCCAACGAACGATCAGATCTCGATGCGCGCCTACTTCATTTCCGAACGACGCCGTCGCTTGGACCTTCCAGGCGATGCGAATTCCGATTGGCTCGAAGCCAAACGTCAGCTCCTCGCCGAAGTTCGGCACTAAAGCGGCGTCGAGAAATCCGCGCCCGGCAGACACTCCTTGATCTTGTCGAGCAGCTTGTTGATCGCGAACGGTTTCGCGACCAGACCCGACACACCCGGCTCCTTGAGCAATTCCTGAGCGCGCTTCTCGTCAGCTTTGCCGGAAACCAGAATCAACGGCGGCAAGTCCCGGATCGGCTGAATGTTCGTATAAACCTTGCCGATCAGGAAAAACAGCATTGCCCCGTCGATCATCGGCATTTGGAAATCGAAAATGAACAGATCGTATTTCTTTTTGATCGCGAGCTCGAACGCGTACTCCGGCTTGGGCGAGGTGTCGACTTCGCAATTCAACGTCGCGACCAGGGCCTCGCGCGCGACGCGCAACAGTGCCACATCGTCATCGACCATCAAGAACCGCCTTGGCTCCGCTGGCATCATCAATTTTTAACCGCAGAGAGCGCAGAGGTCACGGAGGATTTGATCAAGACGGACCACATACCGGAGCCTGCCACGTCGTAGCCTTGTGCGAAGGCGGGTGTCCTCTAGCGGGCGCAGCGAGCGGGTGGTATTCTGAATCCGATGCAAAACGGCTATGTCGATCTTGAGAACGCGTTACGCGAACGCCTCGCAATCATCGGCGACGAGAATAGCCGCCGCGATCCAGAAAAACACATGGCGCGCCTGCGCACGATTTCAGAAAAGATCGACAACCTTGCCGCCCCGCTGCCGAAACTGATCGATCCGCAGCTCGCCCACTTTCTCCAACGCAAAAGCTACGACAAGGCGCTTGAGTTCTTGGAGGCCAATCGCGCTTAGCGCGAATACAACTCGACGATCAACTGTTCGTTGACGATCGGTTGCATTTCTTCGCGTGACGGAATGTGGGCGACTTTGCCCTTGAGGCCGTCGCGATCGACGGTCAGCCAATCCGGCACCGGAACAATCTGTGTGAGCTCGAGATTGCGCACCGCAAGTTGGCGCGATTTCGGTTTGTCCTTGATCGCAACCTCATCGCCGGCTTTCACGTTGTAAGAAGCAACGTTGACGCCGCGTCCATTGACCTGCACATGACCGTGCGACACGAGCTGACGCGCTGCGTTGCGCGTGTTCGCGAAGCCGAGCCGATAAATCACGTTGTCGAGACGCGTTTCGAGAAGTTGGAGCAGCGTTTCACCGGTCACGCCACGTTTGCGCAACGCGTGCTGGAAAATCCGGCGGAACTGGCGCTCGAGCAGACCGTATTGATAACGAAGCTTTTGTTTTTCGCCGAGCGCGATCGCGTAATCGGATTGTTTCCGGCGCGAGCCTTTCGGGCCGTGCATGCCCGGCGGATAATTTTTCCGTTCGAGCGATTTTGATGGTCCAAAAACCTGCACGCCGAAACGGCGGCTGATTTTCGTTTTAGGTCCGGTATATCTGCCCATGAAGAAAGTTGATGGTCGTTAGTTGATAGTTGATTGAATCAGACGCGGCGTTGTTTCGGTGGACGGCAACCGTTGTGCGGAACCGGGGTGACGTCGCGGATCAAAGTGAGATCGAGGCCAATCGCCTGCAGCGCACGCACCGCTGATTCGCGGCCCGCGCCCGGCCCTTTGACGAGCACTTGCACCTCTTTGAGTCCGTGACCCATCGCTTGCCGCGATGCATCCTGCGCAACCAATTGCGCCGCATAGGCCGTGCTTTTCCGCGAACCTTTGAATCCAACTTTACCCGCGCTCGACCAACCAATCACGTTGCCGTTCAGGTCGGTGATCGTCACGATCGTGTTGTTAAAGGTCGCGTAAACGTGCGCAATACCGCTGTGAATGTTTTTCGCGCCTTTGGCCTTAACAATCTTCGGCGCCTCAACTACGTCGGCATCGAGTGAAAGATTTTCGCGCGGCGCCTCGGCAGCCGGAGCGGCACCTTCTTCTTTTTTGCCTTTGACCGGTTTCTTTGCCGCCTTCTCTTCAGCAGGCGCTTGGGCTTTCGGAGCTTCGCCCTCGGCCGGTTTCGTCGCTGGCTTTTTCTCTTCCTTTTCCGCCTTCGGCTTTTCTTCTTTCGCCTTCGCTGGTTTTTTGTGTTCGGCCATTGTTAAACTTTTCCTGCTTTAGCTTCCGGATTGCGGATCACGCCGACAGTCTTGCGCGGACCTTTGCGCGTGCGCGCATTGGTCGATGTCCGCTGACCACGCACCGGCAATCCGCGGCGATGACGTTGACCGCGATAGCAATTGATCGCCTGCAAGCGTTTCAAATTTCCCTGAATCTCGCGGCGGAGATCGCCCTCGATCTTGACCTTGTTGTTCGTGATCGCGTGAATGATCTCATTAATCTGTTGCGGCGTGAGTTTATTGGCGCGCAGATTCGGATCGATGTTCGTCTGCTCGAGAATGCGGCGCGAAGTCGAAGGGCCGATCCCGTAAATGTAGGTCAACGACGCTTCGATGCGTTTGTCCGCTGGAATTTCAACTCCGAGTAATCGTGGCATTGGTAAAAATTTATCCCTGGCGCTGTTTGTGACGCGGATTTTTGCAGATCACCCGCACCACATTCTTGCGCTTCACTATCTTGCAGCTCTCACAGAGCCGTCTCACTGAGGGTCGCACTTTCATAAAATCTTTTATCGTTGGGGAAACAAAAAACGCGGAGCCATATCCGCGTTGTCACTTCTGGCGGAAGGTGATCCGCCCCTTCGACAAATCGTAGGGAGATACCTCTAGCATAACTTTGTCGCCGGGCAAGATACGAATGAAATGGAGGCGCATTTTTCCCGAAATATGCGCTAAAACCTTGTGCCCGTTCGGCAGCCGAACCCGAAACATGGTATTCGGAAGCAGCTCTACGACAGTGCCTTCTACTTCAATTGCGTCTTTCCGCGCCATGTCAGGATTTCCGGCCCATCTTTCGTGATCAGGACCGTGTGTTCAAAATGGGCCGATCGCGTGCCGTCAGCCGTGCGCACTGTCCAACCGTCATCGAGCAGGCGAACATCAGGCCCGCCGATGTTGATCATCGGCTCGATCGCGAGCGTCATGCCGCCCTTCAATTTCGGTCCGCTCCCGCGCCGACCGTAGTTCGGGATCTGTGGCTCTTCGTGCAACTTTCGGCCGACGCCGTGACCAACAAATTCACGGACAACCGAGAAGTTATTCCGCGCGGCTTCTTCTTCAACCACCGCGCAAATGTCGCCAAGCCGGCGGCCTTCATCGGCAACGTTGATCGCGAGCTCCAAAGCTTTCTCGGTTGTGCGCAACAACTGATCGGTCCGTTCATCGACAACGCCGACAGGAATCGTTTGCGCGGTGTCCCCAACCCAGCCGTCCTGGATCACACCGATGTCGAGCTTCACGATGTCGCCGTATTGAATGCGGCGCTGACTGCCGATCCCGTGCACAACTTCGTCATTCAACGAGATACAAATGTTTCCGGGGAAAACGCGATGGCCGAGTCGATAACCGAGAAACGCGCTCTTCACTTTCGCGTCCGCCATAAAATCCGCGGCCGCATCGTCGACTTCCTTGGTTGTGACTCCGGGACGAACCAACTCGCTCACGCGATCGAGAATCTCGCTCGCAGTGCGGCACGATTGCCGCATCTTCTCGATTTCTTTTGCGTTCTTGATCGGAATCATGCGAGCACCTTGTCTTCAATCAACCGCGATATATCTGCAAACACCGTTTCGCGGTCACGGTTGCCGTCGATTTTGCGCAAGATCGACACCTTCCCATAAAAATCCGCCAGCGGCTGCGTCTTCGAATTGTATTCGCGCAAACGCTGTTGCAACACGCCCATATCGTCATCACTGCGCCGTTCGAGACGCCCTTCGCAGTACGGACAAATCGGTCGATCGTCAAAATGCGCGCTATCGGCGCTGGTCGTGAAGCCGCAGGTCCGACATTGCAATCGTCCCGCAATTCTCGCGCGCACCGTTTCTTCGGAAACTTCGAGCCAAATCGCGTAATCGAGCGACGTTTTCAGGCCTTTCAGGATTGTCGCCAAGCTTTCCCCCTGAGGTAGCGTTCGCGGAAATCCGTCGAAGACGAAACCATAGCTGCCGTGCAAATGGAGCCAGTCCTCGATCAGTTTCACGATTGTTTTGTCCGGGACAAGGTCGCCGCGCTGCAACATTTCCGCGGTTTCCAATCCGAGCGGCGTGCCCAAATCTTTTTCGCGTCGCAAAATCGCTCCCGGCGAAGTGACCGGAATTCCAAACTGGCGGGTGATCATCTCGGCCTGCGTTCCTTTGCCGGAACCGGGTGCACCGAGTAAGACCAGCCGCCGTTTCACTTCGATGCCAAAAACGCCGCGACCCCGCCGATCACGATGATCGCGATGCCTACATAGAGCCACATCAACGTGCGTTGCGCCGCCGCTTCGCCGCGAACGTAAGCCGAACGTCCGGTAAATCCGCCGCGCACGCGCCCTTTGCGCAAAAATCCGTCGTAATGCCTCTGAATCAGATGCGTTTCAACCTGGCGCATTGTGTCGAGCATCACGCCGACCATGATCAGCAAACTCGTGCCACCGAAAAATTGCGCGGTCACTTGAGGCACGTGCAGCCATTGACTCAGCAAGCTTGGAAGCACAGCGATGATCGTCAGAAAAATCGCGCCCGCGAAAGTTAATCGCGTCATTGTGTAATCGAGAAAGTCCGCGGTCGGCTTGCCCGGACGCACGCCCGGAATGTAACCGCCGTATTTTTTGAGATCGTCTGCGATCTGCGACGGCTGAAATTGCGTCGCGACCCAGAAATAGCTGAAGAAGAAAATCATTGCCGCGAGCACGACGTAGTGGAGCCAGCCGACTGAAAGCATTTCCGAAATTTGGCGTGCGGTCGGACTGTTCGGGAAGGCCCAGCTCACGATCTGGTTCGGAAACAACAAGAGCGCCCACGCAAAAATGATCGGCATCACGCCGGGATAATTGACCTTCAGCGGCATGTATTGAGTGTTGCCGCCGTACTGTTTGCGACCGACCACGCGTTTTGCGTATTGCACGGTGATCTTGCGCACGCCTTGCGTGATCGCGATGACGCCGGCGATGACCAAAAGCAAAAATAGAATCATCAACACCAGCACCATCGGATTCACTTGGCTGGCATTGCCCCCGGTCGGGACGAACGTCTTCCATGCCTGCGCGAGCGCAGCGGGCAGGCGCGCCACGATGCCGATGGTAATTATCAAAGAAATACCGTTGCCGATCCCGCGCTCGGTAATTTGATCTCCGAGCCACATGAGCAGCAACGTGCCGGTCGTTAGTGAAATGACCGTCACGACACGAAACACCCATCCTGGATCATCAACGAGCGGAATTCCGAGATGTTGAATCGTTTCGGAAATTCCTGGCAACGCCACGCGATACGCTTCCGGATGTTGGAAGGAAATCGCGAGCAGATAGCCTTGGAAAATGCAAAGACCGACGGTCATGAACCGCGTGTATTGCATGATCTTTTGCCGGCCGCCGTCTTCACGCGCCAGCCTTCCAAGTTGCGGAATCACCGCCGAAAGCAGCTGCATCATAATCGACGCGCTGATGTAAGGCATGATACCGAGCGAGAAGATCGCGCAATTTTCGAGCGCGCCGCCACTGAACAAATTGAGCAACGCCGCCAGATTGCCGCCTGACTTTTCCGTCAACGCGCTGCGAAACCATTCCTGCAAGACGGCCTGATTGACGCCCGGCGTCGTGATCGCCGCGCCAAGTCGTACGATGACGACGATCGCGAGCGTAAACAGAATTCGGCGCCGCAGCTCCGGAATCTTGAGCGTATTAACGAAGGCCGAAACCATCTTTTACTTCCGCGAAGATTTTTTCTTCGCCTTCTGCGATTTCGCCGTCGATTTTTTCTTCGGCGCTTCTTCCTTCGCCGTTTGATCGACATCCTCCGCCGCGGTCGGTTTTTCAGTCGCGCGGTCGCGCATTGTCACGCTTCCGCCCGCTTTCTCGATCTTCGCCTTGGCCGATTCGCTGATCTTGTCCGCTTCGATCTTGAGCGCGTGCTTCAATTCGCCGTCGCCCAAAATCTTGATGCCGCCGAACTCGCCGCGCACCAGCTTTGATTCGCGCAGCACCTGTTCGTTCACAACCGTGCCTGCTTTGAAATCGTTGAGATCGTTCAAGTTCACGATCGCGTAATCTTTGTGAAACGCGGCGTTGTTGAATCCGCGTTTTGGCAAGCGTCGGATCAACGGCATTTGCCCGCCTTCGAATCCGAGCCGAATGCTTCCGCCGGAACGTGCCTTCTGGCCTTTGTGGCCTTTGCCGCTCGTCTTTCCATGACCTGAGCTTTCGCCGCAACCAAGTCGCTTTACGCGATGGCGCGCGCCTGGGCGCGGTCTGAGATTATGTAACCGCATCATGAGTATGATTGGGCTGCCGCCGCGGCCGGCGCTTTTCCGTCGCCGCCCTTAATTCCGCGCACTTTGAAAATTTCATCCTTCCGACGCAACGATTTGAGCGCCTCGATCGTTGCTTTCACAACGTTGGCGTGATTGCTCGAGCCGAGTGATTTCGCGAGCACGTCGCGAATTCCGGCCGCTTCGACAACCGCGCGCACACCGCCACCGGCAATAACGCCGGTTCCGGGCGAGGCTGGCCGCAATAAGACGCGACCGCCGCCGAATTCGCCGACCACTTCGTGCGGGATCGTGTTTTCATAGAGCGAAACTTTTTCCATCGACTTCTTCGCAGACTCCGAAGCTTTCCGGATTGCTTCCGAAACTTCGTTCGCTTTTCCAAATCCGACGCCGACCGAACCGTCGTGATCACCGGCAACGATCAACGCGCTGAAACTGAAACGCCGTCCGCCCTTCACGACCTTGGCGCAGCGATTGATGAACACGACTTTCTCGGTCGTGTCGCCCTTTTTCGCCGGCGCTTTGTCCGCCCCGCGATTTTCTCGTCGTCCTCTGTTGTCTCCTGGTGCTGGCATGAAATTAAAACTTTAGTCCGCCTTCGCGCGCCGCGTCCGCGAGCGCTTTTACTTTTCCCTGATATTGAAATCCACCGCGATCGAAAACCACGGTCTCTATCTTCTTTCCCTTCGCGCGTTCGGCGATGGTTTTGCCGACCACTTCCGCGCTCACGCGATTCGCGCCTGGCTTGTTCTTGCCGAGAACGCTCTTCTCGACCGTCGAGGCCGCGATCAATGTCTTGCCCGCGTCATCGTCGATCACCTGCGCGTAAACGTGTTTGCCCGAGAAAAAGATCGACAAGCGCGGACGCGCGGCGGTGCCGGAAACTTTTTTCCGAATCCGCTTATGCAACCGCTGCCGAGCTGTTTTCCGATTGAACGCCATAAAAATTATTGGACCGTCTTGCCTTCCTTGCGGCGGATTTGTTCGCCCGCGTAACGAACGCCTTTGCCCTTGTACGGCTCCGGTGGGTAAAAACCGCGAATGTCCGCTGCGACCTGGCCGACAACCTTTTTGTCCGCGCCCTGGATCGAGATCTTGGTGTTGTCCGTGACGGTGATTTTGATGTCTTTCGGAATTGGAAACAGAATCGGATGCGATTTGCCGAGACTGAGGTTCAGATTTTGTCCCTGAACGGCCGCTTTAAAGCCGACGCCTTCAATTTCCAAATTCTTGGTAAATCCTTCGCTCACGCCAACTACCATGTTGTTGACGAGGGCGCGTGAAAGACCGTGCAATGCTTTCACACTGCGCGTCTCGGCGCTGCGCGCGAGCGAAACGTGATTGTCCTTCACGCTGCCTTTGATCTGTCCCGGCAATTTCCAGTTCAGCTTGCCTTTCGGCCCTTCCACCGAAACGCCGCCGTCATTGTCGATGTTGACTTTGACTTTGTCTGGAATGTCGACCGGCTTATTTCCAATTCGCGACATAAAAATTACCAAACGTAGGCGAGCAATTCGCCGCCCACTTTTTGTTTCTTTGCTTCACGGCCCGACATGACGCCGCGCGAGGTTGATAAAATCGCCGTGCCCATTCCACCGAGCACGCGCGGGATTTCGTCCGCGCCAACATAACGGCGCAAACCCGGACGGCTTACGCGTTTCAAACCGGTGATCGCGCAGGTGTGATCGACGAGCTTGTTCGTGATCTTGATCCGCGGATGGGCCGACTTCGTGTCCACTTCGTAATCGGTGATATAACCCTCGCTTTTAAAAATTTTCACGACTTCGGCTTTGAGCTTCGAATACGGGACAAAGACCTCCACCTTCTGCGCGCGCGCGCCATTGCGCATGCGAGCAAGCAAATCTGCGATTGGATCTGTAACAGTACTCATGAAATTCAGGCGGCTTGTTCAGCCGGTCCGCCATTGGGCGATGGACTCGCCGGGGCGGTCTTTTTCGCGCGATCGGCGAATGGCATTCCCATTTCGCTCAGGAGCGATTTGGCCTCTTCGTCCGTCCGCGCGCTGGTCACGATTGTAACATCAAAACCGATGTTGCGCTTGATTTTATCCATCTCCACTTCGGGAAAAATTGTCTGATCCGGCACGCCCAGCGTGTAATTGCCGTGGCCGTCGAAACAACGCGAAGGCACGCCTCGGAAGTCGCGGATGCGCGGGAGCGCCGCCTTGATCAAACGTTCGAGAAATTCGTACATCCGATCGCCGCGCAGCGTAACTTTCGCGCCGATGATCTGATTCTTCCGCAGCTTGAAATTAGCGATGCTCTTCTTCGAGCGCGTCTCAGCCGGCGTTTGACCGGTAATCAGGGCGAGCTCGGCTTTCGCTTCGTCGAGCGCTTGTTTGATGTCCGGCTGCGATCCGACCGACGTGTTCACAACGACCTTCTCGATCTTCGGAATCTGATGGACGTTTTTGTACTTGTGACGCTCTCGCAACGCGGGCACCACGCGGTCTTTGTAATGTTTGTAAAATTCGTTTTCCATTAGGCCGCTTTCTTCTCAGGCTCTTTTTTGGCCTTAGACTTCGTCTTTGTCTTCTTGGTCGCGTCTTTCTCGATCAGACGCACGTTTGAGATGTGAATCGGGCCTTCGCGCTCGGCGATCTTGCCCTGCGGGTTGTCCTGCGACTTGCGGAGGTGCTTCTTAATAATACGCACGCCTTCGACTAGGACGCGTTGCTTCTTCGGCAGCACTTCCAGAATTTTTCCGGACGAACCTTTGAAGTTCCCCGAGATCACTTCGACTTCGTCGCCTT
>Ga0126379_10001091_pt1 | contig 16068 bp, 29 predicted proteins | sample PanSoiMetPlot_24_FD_92640 | JGI IMG/M metagenome (GOLD analysis project Ga0126379, IMG submission 92640) | Tropical forest soil microbial communities from Panama - MetaG Plot_24 | ecosystem: Environmental > Terrestrial > Soil > Tropical forest > Bulk soil | place: Panama | collected 2016-02-17 | reverse complement strand
CGCGGGGTTCGCTCCAGTGGTGTCGAAGACGACGTTCTTGCCGGCGGCCAGCATTTTGTTGATCTGGGAGTAGGCCCCGTGCAGCGCATCGGCCGGCGCCTGTCCGCGCTCGCGGACACCGTCTGTCGAGACGACGTTCCCGAGCTTTTTCGCGTAGGTCGATTTGCCCGATCCGGGCGCCCCCATGAGAACGGTCAAACGTGGCATTACTCCTCCTCTGTGCGATCGTGCGTGCGGCCCGCACCCTCGAAAGCCTCTTCCCTGATTCCGTCCTGCCACCCCAGAAGTCGCAGCCATCTTTCAGAGCGGTTGGTACGGGACTCCTCGAGGTCGATCTCCTCCTGCGTCATCCCATCCAACTTCCCTGCGGGATTCCCATCGACTCGTCTTTTTTCATATCGAGGATCGCCACGGGCGCCGCGAACGTCAGGGCCAAAGCATCGGCCCAGTCCGGGCTAGCCACGCCTCGCTTGACCATGTCGGCCTTAGACTCAATCACCAGTTGCTCTGAGCGGTTCAGGTGGTATCCGGGCCCGGTGAGATCTGTCTCGAGGACCGGATCAGACGGGATAGCGCCTTTCGGGAGCCACTCTTTGAGGCGCGACCACATGAACGCCCGCATGTTCGCCTGGTGGCGATCGGGCGCCTGCGCCCCGAAATTGACCTCACGGACGTTGTTGAAACCGAGTGACCGCAACCGCTCAACGTATGGGGCGCCAAATGCAGAATCCACAAACAGCATGGCGACCTTGCGCCGAGGCTCCCTGTCATTGAGGATGTCCGCGAGTTTTGCAACCATAGCCGAGCGGTCGCGAGTCTGCTCACCGGGTACGCGGACGGCCGGTATCGTCCGCGCATCCAGACCTCTCCGGAAAGCAATCACGTTCCATGCGGCTCCGCCCCCGCTCACGTCGAATCCCGCGACCAAAGGATCGTCGGGGAAACTCGACGCTTGGCGGTTCTGAGCTTGCCAGACACGCTCCTGATCGATAAATTGCAGCTCGCCGGCGCGAGGGGCCAGACCGCGGACACGGACACGGACGAAGTCCGAGTCCTCTCCGTAGTCATCGATCCATTCCTTGATCAGGACTTTGTTCGAAATCAGCGAAGTGCGGGAGTCGATGATTTTCTGGCGCCAGCGATCGCGTTCGCTCCCGAATACGATGCGGTGGAACTTTCCGCTATTGCGGGTAGGGTTCCCCCATGCGAAAAACATGGGCTCGCCATCAGTGAGCCCGCCTTCGGCCGCGGCCCAGATCTCATCTGGAACCGCGGATGCCTCATCGAACAGGTACCAACTGGTCGATCTCGAGGCGTGCTGTCCGTGGAAGGCTTCCGAGTTTTCGCGCCGGCAGGTTTGAGCGTTGACGAACCATGACTCTGGCGCCGCTTTGGCGAAGATTCGCTGGGTACCGAGGACGAACCAGTGTGCAGTGATACATAATTTCGTCCAACGGAGGATGGCCGGCCAAGTTTTGCTTTGCAATTGCACGTAGGTGTTCGCGGTGACCGTGCCTTGCGAGTTGGGCCTGGTGGAGATTACCCAGTCCGCAATCCACGCCGAAGCCGTGGACTTGCCTATCCCGTGACCGCTCGAGATGGCCTCGCGGATCGGCAGGACCGCGGTGTGTCCGTCGAAACGCCGCTTGCGGACCTCTTTGCCAATCTCGGTCAACAGGTCGCGTTGCCATGAGTCCGGGCCGTCGTAGTCCTCGAGCGGCCCCTTTTCGCGCCACGGGTAGGCCCAACGCACGAATCCCAGGGGATCGTCGCGGAACAGGGAAACGGACTCGATGAGTTTTTCTTCAGCCGGTACCAGTGTCGTCGTCATCGCGCCTCATGGCGATTAATCGCGCGTTGGCGGCCGTCAGACGTTCCACCAGGTTGATGGACCCCGAGACTTCAGCCGCGATGTGTTCGCGGTACTGCGCCGGCCGGAAGCGCTTCAGCAAGGCAAGCAGGAGAGTGTCTGAGAATTCGTGCTGGTAGAGGATCCGCCGGCCCACCTTGACCGGTGTGCCTTTATACAGGACCGGCCGCTTTATGCCTTCATAGGCACGGCGAATCGCTTCGTTCTCAAGTGCCTGCGCGACCTCGTCCTCCACCGTTTCGAACGCCTCTTTGTACGCCTGGTCGACCTTGAGCCATCGCCAGTGTTCCTGGCGATCGATCTTGGCCGCTTCGGCGGCCCATTTCACGTTGGCAGTGACCCCGAACGCCTGGAGGAATGCCCGCTTTTTGAGGGTCTTTTCAGGCTTTTGCTTCACGATGCTGCGGCAAACGTGCGGGCTTCCCGCACATTCGCATCATGTAATTTCTTGAACGTCCACACACGCGGCGGGTTATCGGCCGATTCGCCGCGGTGAGTGAAATGAAACCCGCTGTGCGGACGCGAATCGCGCAACAACTCGAGCGAACCGCGCTTGGCGCGAAGCTTCCGGATGCGATTGCTGGTGCCCACGGGATCCACTAGGTCCCGCTCTAGCAGACCCGGAACAGTCGCGATCGGGGCGTAGTAGAGAAGCTCGTTGTCAGGCCCGATTACAGGCAAATAGTTGTTTGGCGAAGGCACAACTCAGGTATGGAAGGGTTGGGAGTTTGCTTGTTTTACGTGGGCATCCGAACCCACGGCTGCTAAGTCCGCGATCCCATATGAACGCGGAAACGCGAAAGTTCTTTTTTGTAGCTTATAATCCTCGTCAATGCAGGTCAAGGAATTACGCGCCTTGCTCGAGCCCGAGGACGGAGAACTTGAGGTCATCGTCCGGTGTGCGTGGTTAGGGGAGGCGCCGGCCAGCCCCGAATTCGAGATTGCGGGCGTGGTGCGGGAGCTGCACCCGGACACCGCTCTCGAATTTGTGGCTTTAGAGTGCGATCAGGACGACGTAATGGGCGGGGGCGGTTGGCGCTAGTTGAGTATGGGATTCGGTCTGTGAATCGGCATGACCATCGCGGCCGGGTCGGTTCCGATTCTCCAGAAACGCTGGCTGAGATCGTCAATGTCGAAGAATTCGAACTCGATCATGTGCAGCGGGCCGGTGATGGCTTCCTGGTAGTCCTGCGTGATCTTCCACATCAGGCTCTCGTCTGAGAGATCGCCTTCAAAGACGCGGTCGTAGGTCTTTTGCCTGTTCACGAAGACGCGCACGGCGATTTTGCTCATCTGCTACCCTCAAGCAGAAGCGGCGAGCTTTTGTCAGAAGCCCGCCGCTGTTCAGTCAGTGTGTTTCTTATGAACGGTTCGAAACCAGAATACATCACAAAACAGATTGCCGCTCGACAACTCGGGTTGTCCGAAAGACGTGTCCTCGAGTTGGCACAAAAAGGCAAGATCAAGCGTCACCTGGTGAAGAATCCGGACACCGGACATCGCCAGGTTCTCCTCTCCGCATCGGATGTCGCACGTCTCCGGGGCATCGATATCGCAACCGGCGCCTTAGGGAGCCGCGAAAACGGCGCAGTGATGCGTGCGGCCCGCACACTTGCCGCACTCCCTCCGCACGATGTAAGTACCATCCCGCAAAGACCGTGGTTGACTCTGGCTGAAGCCGAGGACTATTCCGGTCTGCCGCGGTCTTTTCTGGATGAATACATCAGGGCAGGGAAGCTGCCCGCGCTCGATGTGGGCGTGCGCCCAGGCGGAAGATGGCGTGTGTCGCGCCGGGACCTCGACGCGATCAAGGCGCCGGCCGCCAAACGGTGACGCCGCTCATTTTCGATTGTGGCCGTTCACTTCCGTTTTCGTCCTACTGGTTGGCTATCCTGTTGACCATTTCGTAAGAGTCCGTAACGATGGGGGTACTCCTATTAGTCCTATATTCGCGGTGGACGGGATTGGCTGGCGGTGTGGGTTCCGGTAGGTTCTTGCTCCGCTCCAAGCTGATCCCGTCCACTGCGGGGTGAGCGACACCCTCTAACTACGCGGTTTACTTACGGCGTATCGGATTTTGCTCCATTTCTCACAGATCAATCTTGGTACTGGCTTTATTCCGTGTTGCGCGGGAGGTAGACTGTTGTCCGTTCGCCCGCTGTCTGAGACGAGCATACCTACCGACTCGCCGGCGGAACTCTTGGGTTCCGCGGCGTTGTAAAGAAGTTCCCCAAGAAAGGTTGCGGCATGGTATCCTCAGTGCGGCCGATTAGCTACCGGTCACGATTGGATTGGGATCCGGCGACCGTGCTTTCCTCCCAGGAAAGCGACTTTGACGGTCGCCTTCCCTCTCTACCCTCATCAAAGCTGGGGGAGATGCGAACGAACCGAACAGACCAAGTCGATTGTTCACTCCGAAGCGGCGAAGGTTATACGCCATTCAGTGAGCGCCGCTCCCTGGCTGAATGGACGAAATCTTGGGGGCTCCCCATGAGTTGATTTTCCTTTCTGTCAGTTTCGAGTCTGATTGATCCTTCGCAAGGGGCTAGATCAGAAACCCGAGGCGCAAGACAGAGCAGAGGTCCTCTCAGAAGAGCTTGTCCCCGTAAGGCATTCTAGCTCAAAGCAAGCATCTTTGAAGGATCTCTAGGGCTACTGGGTGGTTTTTTAGAGGTTCTTGAAGATGCCAAGCGTACAAAATCCTTCAAAAGCGAGCCAAAATCCCCGGATTCAGTGTCCAGCCTGCGCTAAGGACAAGAAGCACTCTGACAACGAGATTGAGTTCTATCACCCTCAGTGGCACGAGTTCCGACAAGCGACCAAGGGCTTGAGTTTTACTTCTGACTTCAATACGGCCCTTGAAGCTCAAATGCGCGACAGTCTTGCAACGATCGGTGAACGAGTCCTTGCTTGGCTTAAGAGGAAGTCTTGGGGCAACCGCTCTCTTTATTGCGTCTCCGAGTTTGACGGTGATCCGCTCTACCAAGTGGATTGCGCTGCTGAACTGAAGATCGACAAACGAAGCGTCTCCAAGGCATGCGCATACCTGGAGAAACGAGGCTACCTCGAAAGGCGCGGCCGCTCCAAAATGTTGTATCCTTGTATTTCGCCCGCCTTAGACGGCCCCGATTCAGGGGACGGAACAAAAAGCGAAGGAAACCTGAAAAAGTCGCCGGAGTGGGCGACTTTTTTGGAGGAGTGGAAAGTCGCCTGCTCCACCGACTTTCACGAGCTTGAAGTCGCTCGCTCCACCGTCGAACGCATCCGAAAAGTCGTGCGCTCCGAGTACAAAAAGTGGCTTGCTCTCCGGACAAAACGCCCCGCTATAAGAGATAAGGAAGGTAATAAGGTAATAAAGCTAGCTAGCCAGCCTCCCGCCCCCCCCCCGGACCCCCGCCGCGAAGAGATCCGGACCATCATCGAAACGGAACTCCCGGCTCCCGGAAAGGTCCAAACGGCTTCCGATTCCTTATGCGAGAAGGTGGACTCAAAACTTCAGGGGGCGCCGCTCGAAAACTTCCGGCATTACCTCCGAGAGAACCGGAAACGGGCGAAAGGTCTGGGGATCGCTGCTCAGTTTGCCGAGGACGTGGGGAATGATTGGTCTGCTACCGCGAAACTCCGGGCCGAAGAGAGAAAACGGAAAGACCAACGGGAACTTGAGGCGATAGCGGATCTGGCGGAGAGCGACCCGGATCCGGAAGTCCGAGAGCAAATGCGCCGCCGGTTGAGCGAATTGCGCCGGGAGTGATTCCGGCGCTATCGTGTCCCACCATGGGCCGCAGCCTATGGCGTCCACCTCGCAAAACTGAAGGCAAGCGCGAAGACTACGGAGCTACAAGGCGGCGCCTCCTCGAGGAACGTGCCGCCCTGATGCGCGAGTATTATCTAAATCACGGTAAAGGATGCAAGTCCATCGCAAAAGCGATCGCATCGAGGACCAATGCAGCGTGAGCGATCCTGTTCCTATGCTGCAACCGTGGACCTGTCACAAATGCCAGAGCCGCGGGCTCCTCGAGTGCCTCAGTTCCGATGATTGCGAGACATGCGCCGAGGAGATCGCTCTGCTTCACGCCACCGCGGCGCCGCACTGTCACGAAGAACACGGCGCGAAGTGGATCAGGTGTGGGACCTGGCGCGAAGCCGAGCCCACGTTGTGATAGGCTTCTCTCAACTCCTTTAAACAACAATTCCTTGGGTCACAGAAAAGACATGGCCGGATTCCAACCGGGGCCGGCCATGCTATTCTCAAGCCGATTACCACCATCTGGCGAAGACCAGAACCTGGAATCGGTTTTTGCGAGCCTCATCCGCCGGCTCGTCCACCAACCACGGGCCGGCAATCTCTGTGTGGTAATCTTTCCGCAATAGCAAGAGTAGGCGCCGGCGACCTGGACCAACGTTGGCCTCGAGACTCGGGGGAGTCTACAGCCGGCGCCCCAAGGTTCGAACATGAAGCACCGAGACGGTTACGAACCACCCCGCGATCGACACTCCACTCTGGCCGCTTGGCGCTTTCTCGAGTTGACCGTGTTTGGAATAGGCATTGCCGTTGTAGTGATGATCATATGGTCATTCGTGAAATAACCAATCCCGAAGAGAAAGCGGCGAACTTCGCCAACGCGATTCTGGTAGCAGCCGAAAAAGCCCGCGAGTTGGAATCCATCCGCGAGTACATACGGCCGGAGAAAAAATCCCGCAAGCAACACGAGTTGTTGAATGACGGGAGTCGTTAAGCTCCGACAGGCTTTCCTCAAGGCCTACCAGAAAAGCCGCTCCATCGAAGCCGCGGCCAAAGAGGCCGATATCCCTACCGCCCTGCACGAGTCCTGGCTCGCGGATCCGCTCTACAACTCCGCCTGGTCTGCAATCCAGAAGGAACTCGCAGCACCTCCGAAACGCCGCGGCCGGCCCAAAAAAACCAAAACAACCGAAACCGCCCCGAAGCGGCGCGGCCGGCCGCCAAAGGTAGTGGGGCCGGAACGCGAGGATATGCCGGCAGAAGCGGCGCCCACACCCCCGGCACCCGAGCCCGCGGCGACGGAGCCCGCTGGTCCGGCGCCGCCGCCGGCACCAGAACAACTCCCGCCTCGCGGGTACACCCGGATCTATGTCGAGGGCGAATCCTCGATCGAACCATCCCCGGAACCACAGAGACGGCCGCCGGCGCCCCCGGAACCGGAGATGCTCGAGATCACCGTACCGTCAGATCTCGAGCAGAAGCGCATGGTAGATGAATTCGGAGAATTAGATAGGTTGCTAAAACTCCATAGTCCTACGTTGGCACGCTTCGAAACCCTGAAAAAAGCCATCAAATCATGGGTCGATGATGCTCCTGACGATGCGGATGCAGTTATCGAAGGTACGCTTTACAGATTGCATCTCAGCCAAAGAGAAAAGGAACGTCGCATCCGCGATCTACATGAAGTAGTGGAACGAATCGGGCTTGAAAAAGCACTACAGATAGCATCAGTGCCGTTGGCCGCATTGCAAAAGCTGATGGGAAGTGCTGAACTCGAATCTCTACTAATCGAGACACGGAGTGGAAGCCGCCGAATCCGCTGTATACCAAAGTTTCCGGCGGCTCCCCCTAGTTGAACCTCGCCTGACTAAGCCTTGCCATACCCGACCCGACCTCGCCAGACCTCGCCCCACCTAGCCTCTCCTCGCCACGTTATTCCTCCCAAATCAACTCTCGCCAATTTGGTGGAATCACTCCGTCCCGCAAAGCCGCCGCGATCATGCCTCGGTGGCGCATATCGGCCCGCAACACATGACAACGACGGCAGAGCGTTCGAAGACCTTTAAATTCGTTCGTTGACAACTTTCCGCTATGGATGTGGTCGATATGCGCTGAACGCAAGGAGATAGCGACTTTACAGCGCACACAACGGCCACCATCTCGAGTCCAGATCGCGGGCCGGATGTTGGTTTGCCAAACCTCACGCGGCGGTCGTTTCCGGGGCATTTATGAGTTCCTCGAAAGACTGCACCTCAAACCGGCCATAACCGATAGTCCGACCGTCCGCCAGTCCGACCAGCACACCAGCATCGTTCAAGACCGCCTTCATTTGATCGCGGGAGACGACACTCTTGTCCCACAAAAGAGTGCATTCTGCGGTCCAACCCGTAGCTGCTGCGAGACGATATCGAATATTCCGTGCTTTGGTGGCCGGATTACGCACACCCGAAACATGGATGTATACGGGATCAGTCGAATCGATTGTTGGCCCGTCTTTCGGCACGAATCGATCCAAGAGAATGCGTTCCTCTTCAATTTGTAAGGTTGCAGCTACTAGCGGCGAAAGACTGCCTTTACCCCTGCGCGTGTGTTTAGCTGCGTCGCGGAGCATGCCAAAGACATATGTTCCAGAGACGTACAACTGCCCGTCTTTGGTGACCATACAAGTCCGTTTCCATTCTTCAGGATCATTGCCAGCTACGCCCGTTTTCTCGCCTTTTTCGAGGGGCAACGCCTCAGGCCCAAACTTATGTTGCAATAACGGGCGGGTACCCCGAATCTTGATCCTTGCTTTGACAATATTGTTCATTGAGTCTTCTTCTTTGGGCAGCGCGGCAAATGAGTACGCAAATCCCGAGCGCTGAATTTTGCGCGGCAAAACGGGCAAGGAATCAAAGATTTTGGTCTGCCCGGCTGTTGCTTTTGTGTCACAAATTGATTGTGTCACAAATAACCGATAACCCGGAATACTTGATAGGTTAAATCGTGGGCAAAGCCGCCGTAGAGGCCCTGGCCGTCGATGAGCGCACCGGATCGCGGCGGATCAAAGCGGTTGCGAAGTTTGCGCTACGGGCTGCTGGGGATTAAAAGCAATAAAGAGCTTTAAGTCTGGAATGGCGACTTTTTACAAAAAAAGGCGAAGACAGGGCGAAGACAGGGCGAAGACAGGCGCAGACAGGGCGAAAACAGGGCGAAAACTCGTAAAAAAGTCGCCTACTCCGCGGACTTTTCAGGCGACTGTTTGACAGTTTGAACCAAGTCCGCTATACTCTTGAGCCCAAAAAAGCCCCGACCAAGCGGCATCTTCCGGTTTTCGCAACGGGCGCGGAAGAGCGAAATGAAACGCCGAATTACGATTTAAATAGGCCATGCCCGGACGATACTTCTATCACCGGATCACGCGCGAACTGAAGATCGTTTATGCCTACGAGAGCGCCGAGCCCTACGTAAAAAGCGATCAGTGGTGGGAGTGGCACAGATCCGAAATTGACAATCTCCGCGGCCAGGTCACGCAGCTCCAGCGGGCCGTTAACGACATTCTGAAGGCGCGGGGAGTGCCTCCTTCCGACGAACCGGCCGCGGTCGCCACAGCCGGCCAGCAAGCCGCTAACGACGTTGTGCAAACGCGAGCGTTTGAGTCCGTGTCTCAGGCGCCGCCTCCGCCGCCCGAAATGAAGGCAAGGCGGCCGTACACATGGGAACGCCCGGAAACGGAGCCATCGCCGCCGCCGGCCCCGAAGCCGCAGCCTCGCCTGGTGTCGAAGCCGGTGAACGCGACCGTTGGAGCTAACGCTAGCTTTGCGTCCGTTACCCCGCCCGCGGCAATACTGCCGGCGAAGCCCGCATCGCCACCGAAGCCGCCGGAACTAGAGAACGAGTTTTTGAGATTGAAGGCCCGGACCATTGCTCGATCTCCTTACCGGGCCAGTTGTCCCAAGCTGGAGGATTTCAAGACGCTCGAGGAGTATAACGAAGCGCTCCTCACCTGGAGGATCCCAGAGTCGCCACCCGCGCCAGTGCCGCCGCCGGCCCCGAAGCCTGAACCGTCGTCCCTGCCCAAGCTCGAGCTTCCGCCGCTCCCTCCGCCATCAGCGAACCAGATACTCGATCCTATCCCTCCGGAGCCTGACGAGCCGGAACCTACCAAACCGTTCCTCGATGAGGACTACGATCCGTGGGAGCCGGCCGCCCGCGGTGCCGGCCGCAATCTGTTGATGACTGCCGAGTCCAGTCGCCAGCGGAACCTGGCGGATATAGTCGATCAGCGGTTCACACGGTGGTTTCGAGAGAAGTTTCCGGAGGATGAATACGTCCAGGAGATTCCAGGACCGGGAATACCACCTTGGCAAAAATGGGGGCGCAAATAAAAAAGCCCACCGTTTCCGGTGGGCTATACTCGAGGACGGACCGCTCACTTCGTCCAGCCGCCGCTCCCCCGAACCTTTGCACGGGTGGAAGGGAAGCGGCGGCCAAATCAAGCCGCGCGGTTCTTCTGCTGAGACAGGTTGATGAAAACACTCAACAGAATCGACCGGACGTCTTCCGGCTTGACCGCGACAGAAGCAATCCCGTACTTCGAAGCGTGCTGCAATGAAGCCGCGTAAGCGTCCAGCACGTGATTGGTCTGGCTCGTGAGTGTGGCGACCCAAGCGGGCGTTTCCGCGGCCGCCTTGCGTGCCTTCACCAGCTCGATCGACGCCGCGAGCTGCTTCTCGAGTTCTGAAGCTGGCTCCGGAGCCGCGGCCGGCGCCGGCGCGGGAGCCGCGGCAACGGCCGCTGGCTGCGCGTAGAGCCGATCGGGAAGCGTGCTGGTGTGGGGCGGGTAGACCTTTTTGTGGCCCCCGAAAGTGCCGAGCCCGGTACGCGGGGCCGGCGCCGGTGCGTCTGCCTCACGGAACACGTTGTACTCCGTGAGCCGGCCGGCCTTGACCTTGACCACGAAGAAAGCCTCACCAACCGCGACGTTCAACGCCTTAATCTTGGCCGCGGTGAGCGGCGTGTGGTACATGATGCGACCGTCAGTGGTCGAGTACATGTAGCGGTCGTCTCCGCCGGCGAACTGCGAGGCGAAGACCTTGGGCTCGACGTAGCGCAAGGCTACCTCGACCGGTTGATCAAACTCGAACTTGATGATGTCGGACATTTACTTTTTCACCTCCTGGTGGCCGCAGCGATAGCAAGTGCCGCGCGGATCGCGCTTGGCGTGCGGGCATTCAGCCTGCAACTTGCGGTATTGCTCGAGCAGGGACATCCGCTCGCGAGTGCGGGCGTAAAGCCCGTTGCCGATGGATACGATCGTCATTACGCTACCTCCTCATCAAAGGCCAGAAACTGGTGTTTGCAGCGCTCCGAGCAGTAAATCGAATTCCAGCGTGCCTGTTTCTCACAGCCGGCACAGCGGCGGGAGCCGGCAAGCGCTTCGCGGCGTTCGCGCTCGATGACGGCCATGGCTTCGGCCAGGCAGTCGTCGCAGCCCATATAGTCGAACTCGGGCACGTGCTGTAAGCGCTCAACCACGCGGCGGCAGTTCACGCACTCCAGTACCGCGGCCGACTCCGTTTCCGGAAAATCGCGCTCGTCCCAGTCGATGAATTCGTTGACGTCCATGATGTTTTTTTCTCCTCGTTTAAAGCCCGTCGGCTATGTTTTGAGTATGCTTGAGCTGCGTAGATTAAGCAAGAGGGAAGGGGTGAAATGCGTCGATTCATGAGCTACGCAGCTCATGCTATGCTGGGGGCATGACGATAGACGAGCGGTTGGAGTTTTTGCGACAGTCAACGGAATCTCTCCACGCCTCCTGCCAGGAACTACACGCCACCGTAGCGAGACAGGCGGATGAGATGAAGGAATACCGGCTTGCAATGGAGCAGCAAGACGGCAAGATCAGACGGCATTACCGGGCCGTGCTGAAGGCGATGGAAGCCTACTTGGGTGAGATGGGCGGGAATGGAGATGAGAATGGCAAAGCGTAAGAATCCGGCGGCAGTGGCGCTTGCCAAACGCAGAGCCGCGGTCTTGTCTCCTGAACGGCAAGCGGAGATAGGGCGGCAAGGCGGCTTATTGGGCGGCCATGCCCGCGCTAAGAAGCTCAGTGCAGCTCAACGGAAAGAGATCGCCCGTAAGGCGGCCGCGGCACGGTGGGGGAAGAAATGAAGAATGAAACCATAGGTAAGTTGTTCGTCGCGGGCGTCGTTTACACGATCCTAGAATGCGTCTGGCAATGGCTTGGAGTGCGCGGGTTGATCGGAGCGTTTGCTCTGGTCTTCGCATTCGCGGAACGGCAAACGGGTGATTGAATCTGGGACTATGCTACGGTAGTGCCAATATATGACAATCCAGAAAGCCGCACGGCAATTGAGGTCCCACCTGGGACTCAGTCAACAGGCTATGGCGAATAAGCTCGAGATCTCATTCGCGGCGCTCCGCAATTACGAGACTGGAGCCGTCATGACACCGGGCCCGCGGGCTCTGTCCCGGTACATGATTCTCGCCCGTCAAGCACACCTGGTGGGGATTGAACGGGCCTTCTATGAGGCATTCTTTCTCCACTGCGGAGTCGCGCCGAAGATTGTTTACCAGTGAATCTCATGCGCGATCTGACTCGAGAGGAGATCGAGGAGTACTTCCGCTTCGCGATAGACGATGAGCGTGCGGCCGATTTCCACCAAGACCAAGCGGCCTTGGTCGGTGAGGCGCTCCTCGACTGTGGGTACTTCGACGTAGTCACCGGCAAAATGCTGCAAGCCAAAAGGGCCGGCTTGGGCCCAACGGAAGTGATGGTTTCACTTTGGGTGGCGGCGTTCCAGATGGGTCGCGAGTGTGAGAGTAGGTTGCTCACCCTTGCGCTGAAAGGCAAGCCGCGACGCTAAGAGCCTTTTCCAAGACACTTTTTGACGCGCAACCCGAATCGCATCAACCATTTGAGCCACCGAAGCAGCTCAAATGAGCTACATTCCAGGTATCAGTTGTGGTGCCTTTCTCGTTATCCGAAATACCGATTTTATGGACAGTCTCGTGCTTGACATGGAGAGAGTTCGTTTATTGTCTGTAGTTTCCGGGAGTCGGGCGAGTCAGAAATCAACGGTTTACGATACCGTTCCGGCATGCCTTTAATTGTCAGAATTAGGGAAGAGACACGTCGGCGGCGTTATGATCGATGCGGGGGGGCTTGAGGTCTGGCACCGGCGACGGGAGAGGCGCCGGTGAAGTGCGAGAACATTTGAGCCGGGCTGAGTGTTGACCCTCCCCCCCCGCTACATCTGCTACAGGCTATCTAGGAGGAAGGAACTAGGCGGCGGATTCCCTGCTATAGGCTTGTATGGCCTTGAGGACCACCCCTCGGTTGAGGTTCATGTGAGCGGCTATGGCCCGGACGCTCTTACCCCGGAGGTGGAGTTCGGCCACCTTCTGACGGTCAAAGACGACCTTCTTGCGGCCGAGTTGCACTCCCCGGCGTTTCGCGGCGTTCATGCCGGCTTTGACGCGTTCAGCAATCATCGACCGCTCAAATTCTGCCACGGCCGCAAGGACACACATTAGAAGCCTGGATGAAGGGCTCTGCCGATCAGTGTCCACGGCTTGCGTGATACACATAAACCGTATTCCCCATGCGTCCAACTGCTCCAGGTTATCCACGAAGTTGGCTACGCTCCTCCCGAATCGATCGAGTTTCCAACACATTACGATGTCAAACCGATGCTGCTTCGCATCTCGCATCAGTTTCGTAAGTTGCGGCCGGTCCTTCTTCGCGCCGCTCCATCCGGTATCGACGTATTCAGCTACGAGAGTCCAACCACGTCGTTCGACATAGTCGCGCAGCTCATCGAGTTGGCTCTGGCACGTCTGATCGGAAGTTGATACCCTCGCGTAAATTGCCACCGTGGGGATTTTAACTGCGGTAGGCGTCATTTCAGGAACCCTCCGGAGATAGTCTACGGCGGTCGTTCGAATTCAGCCCTATGGGGGCGGAAAGCAAGGCGGTTTCTAGAGGATTCTGGAGCAAAGTGCGGGCGACCATGCGTGCCGCCCGCACCTTTCCCCGCACGTTCCTTTCGGGTATGGTCACCCCCGCTTGGGCTGCGCTGTCGGCGGTTCTACGGGCTTGGTTTTGTCAACGTAAACCCAATGCCCATGTTTACCACCTGAACCGACAACGATGACCGCCACCCATGACTTCTCCGGAATATCCGGAATTGGAGGCCAGATGGAAGGAAAATCCGGCGGCTTCGGTTTATCGGGCGGTTGCGGAACTACGATCGGCAAATCCGGTTCCACGGGCAATTGAGAACCCCAAGGTGGCGGATTCCAGGATGGAGGAGGATCGACAACCGGCGGCAGTGGCTGAATAACTATGGGTGGTTTTGCAACGGGCGGTACCGGGTGGCCGTGGCCGTATCCCGGATCCGGGTCGGAACCTCCTACTTGTTCGCCATAGACGAGTACTTTGGACATGCGTGTGTTCTCCGTGGTTCATGCTGCGTTGTAGTTGGGCGCCGGCGCCGGCGCGGGGTGAGCTTAAGACCTGGTGTGGGGAAATAAAACTGTCTAGCGTTGACGGTTCGCTTGTTTCTTCGGCGGCCGCGGTTCCGCTTCGGGCTCCATCATGCTCCCGAGGCTTTCTGGTCCGGGCTCGCCAAACGCATCACGAAAAGCCTCTGCCGGGGTCGATTCCCCAAACATGGTGGGCTCCATGTTCGCAACGTATCGCTTGAGCGCTTTCGCGATCGCGGTGGGCTTGTTGTCGCGGATGAACTCAGCGAGTTGAACCGCTTCGGCCGAGAATTGCGGGCCTGGGCCAAACATCGACTCCTGCGCGATCGCATCACCGAAATCGCTCATTCCGTGAGCCCGCGCGTATTCCATCAGGTCGATTGCCTGACGTACCGCGGGCCGCAGATCAAAGCCGGCCCTACCGGCCGATTGCAGGATCGGGGCAACGGAACGCTCGAGCTTGGCGCGGACCTCAAGCGGCGTGCGGTTCATCTGGTCGGCCGATTCGAAGACCTGGCCGAGGAGCATCTTGGAGATGCGCTCCTTGGCGGCCGCGGTCACGGCGCCGGTCTTTGAGTCCACGAGCTGCGGCTTTTCCTGCATCCCAAAGACGCCGTCTTCCACGAGCTTGTTCACGATCTGGGCGCCGCGCTTACCGGAGAGAGCGTCATTGAGCGTGGCGTCCGGGCCTTCGGCCTCGATCGCGCCGGCGAGGTATTCGGCCGCGTTTGAGGAAAGCATCCGCGCGTCCGCGGTGGCCCGTTCCGTTGGGGTGAGTTGTGCGGTCCCTACTTTGTTTAACTCCGTGATGGCTCTTTGCGGAACTACCTCGTCCGTCATCTCACGAACCAGAACCGGCCGCTTCATGTTCGCGAGTTCGGCCGGATCAATCCCATACAGCGCCGCACGCTGCTCGAGCATTTTGCGGTAAGCCGCGGCGCCGGCGGGGTTGTTCTGGTATACGCGGTTCAGGATCATGGCGCGGCTATTGCCGCCGAGGACGTTTCCGCTTGGGTCGATGACGGGCGCACCGTTCACCGCATCGGGCGATTCCATGAGCATGTAGGCGGGGTCGAACCGCTGGCTGTTTACGATGATTCGCTCTTGGTTCGAGGGGTTCGAATAGTCGCGGTCGTTGCGGTAGTGGTATTGGGGATTTGGCTGGAAGTTGTGGGGATTGTGGGACGGTTGAACGTCTTCTAGCTCTCTGACGGAGTATCGGGCGTTGTAGGTGTGGGTTTCTCCGGGGATCCGTATAACTGTCTCTGAACCTGGGACAACGTTTGATACTGGGACACGAGGTTGAGGAACCTCTTGAGACGTTCCGGGTACGGCGTTGGCCTGTACGACAGGGGCTTCGGTGGCTGCGGTTGGTCTGGCACTCGGCTCTATTGTACTCTGCGGCGCCGCGGCCGGTGTCTCGCCCTGCCGCAATTGGGTGGCGCGGTCGATGATCTGCTGAACCTCGCCCGGTGCCGGCCGTCTGAGTCCGAGTTGCTGGGATAGTTGCTCGAGGAGTGCGGGCTCGTTTGCGAGGTTGGGGAAATCTTCGGTTGGAATGCTGGCATAGCCGGCGATGGTCTTTGCGAGCGTTTCGATGCGCTCTTCGGGAGCGGTTGCGGCCGCGGCTCCCTGCTCCGCCGGCGTGGTGTAATCCTCTGGCTTGAGCCCCATAGCCTCGCGCACGTTCTGCGCGGCCGCCTGTGCTTCGGGCGACGGTCCCGCGGGCGTCTCCGCGGCCGGCGCCGCGGGCGGTTGTGTTGCGGCCGCCGCCGTTGAAGCTTCCGCCTGCTTGCGCCTTGCGGTTTGCTGCGCGATCCGGTCTGCCACTTCGGCCGGCCGCTCACCGGCCGAGGGCGTCTTCGCCAGGTCCTCCTGTTGCTTGATATTTGCGGTAACTTGAGCGATCTGTTCCGGCGTGGGTGGCTGTCTGCCGGCCTGTTCGGCAACCATGTTCCACCACTTG
>Ga0126379_10001088_pt1 | contig 16095 bp, 11 predicted proteins | sample PanSoiMetPlot_24_FD_92640 | JGI IMG/M metagenome (GOLD analysis project Ga0126379, IMG submission 92640) | Tropical forest soil microbial communities from Panama - MetaG Plot_24 | ecosystem: Environmental > Terrestrial > Soil > Tropical forest > Bulk soil | place: Panama | collected 2016-02-17 | reverse complement strand
TCCGGCGCTTAAGGGATGCAAAACACAAGTTCCTGTGTTGCTTGTGATTGCAAACGTTCCCGGCTGAACTATCATCTGAATAACGGGACCTCATCCGCTCATGACTCGCGCTCACAAGATTGAAGCCTGGATTGCGGTAATTGCCACGCTGCTCGTCACCCTCGGAGTGCTGGCCCTGATCCGTTGGCAGCGTCAAAAGCCGATTGCATTACACGGCGCTGTGGTCGTTGCCGATGCTGACCCTCGCAAGCAGTTGCCCATTGGAGGGGTCGAAATCTCCGCCGACAATCCATCCAGGTCCTCATCGAAAACCGATTCCTCCGGATTCTTCACTCTAAGTTTGCCCAGGCCTATGCGTCGAGGACGTCCGATCGTTCTGCACTTCCGCCACCCCCAATATCACCCTCTCGACCTGCTCGAGTATGTCGGCAACCAACTCTATATCGTTCATCTGACACCCATCGAAACCAGCCACACTTCTACAAATCAACCGACCATCAAAGTGTCTAACGTGCGAGTCAGGTACACGGTCAAGTCGATGACCGAACTCAATGTCGGAAGTGCTGTCAAGACATTCGATGCGCCGAACAAAGGGAACATTCCGTGCAAGGACCAGCGCCCTTGTTCGCCCGATGGAAGATGGAAAGCAACGCTGACCTCAGCTAACCTCGACGCTGGCGTGGGCAACGCGTTTCGCAACGCACGCGCTTCCTGCATTGCCGGCCCTTGTCCATTTACTAGGATCGACTCCGATCGTGCCTCGTCCAATGGACAGATCATCACCTTGTCGGTGCGCAACTGGTCGGATACAACTACTTTTCTGATGGAAGCGGAAGTTTTTCGACCTTTGGTCAGTCAAACGGAGCACTGGTCCTATCCTGCAATCTTCGGCGACGGCCTCTCTTTCACTTTGCCCTCTACGGCCGAAAGCGTAAGTGTTGAAGCTGATCTCGACGGACAGACAATCATTTTTCCGCTAGGGCCCGCATTGATCCTGAGTTGGGCAAATTGCGAGGACGGTGCGAATCCCGATCAAGGCCGCGTATTCCGTTGCAGCCTGCGCTCCGGCTATCACTTTCAGTAGAAACTGTAGAGATCACCACGTATTTGGACTGCGTGCGTTCAGAAAAGACTTCAAGGATGATCGTGAACAATGCCCTCCCAGAGTCAAGTCATCATAGTTGGAGCAGGTGTTGCCGGCTTAACCGCAGCGATCGACTTGGGCCGGTCTGGAGTGCCAGTCATAGTCCTGGAAGCACGCGATCGGATCGGTGGACGCGTTTACACGCGACGCGTTCCAGGCTGCGATGCACCCATCGAACTCGGGGCGGAATTCATTCACGGCAAACCACCCGAGATCTGGGAACTGCTCGAAAAAAATGGAAAGACCATCTATGAGGTTGATGGCGACAACTGGTGCGTCTCTTCAAGGCGCCTGGAGCCATGCGACCTCTTCTCTGATGTCGAAGATATTCTCGACAAGATGGATGATTCATCACCCGACGAGTCGTTTCTCGCCTTCCTTGAGCGCGGCTTCTCCAGTCGCGCCGGCGATTCCAGCTTTGATGAGGCCAGGCAGCACGCCATCGATTACGTCAGCGGCTTCAATGCAGCCGATCCGGGCTTGGTCGGAGTTCATTGGCTTGTTCAGGAAATGCGTGCTGAGGAAACGATTGAAGGCGGTCGCGCTTTCCGCACTGAAAACGGATACGACGACCTGCTTTCGATTTTGCGGAGACAAGTTAAGGAATCTGGCGTCATCATCCGTACAAATACCATCGTCGAACGCGTCGACTGGGGCAGTGGACCTGCAACGGTCCACGTCAGCAACGAGTCGCGAAAGTCTAGGCTCTTAGCTTCATCCGTGCTGGTCACCGTCCCTCTCGGTGTCTTGAAAGCTAAACCTGGGGCGCCAGGCGCAATTCAATTTGATCCGCCCCTACCCCCGGAAAAGATCAACGCCTTCGACCAACTCGAGATGGGCGAAGTGATTCGTGTTGTCCTGCGGTTTCGTGACCGCTTCTGGGAAAACATTCAACCGTCTCCCAACCGCAATTTGGGGGACATGAGCTTCGTTTTCTCGCAGGATGAATGGTTCCCAACCTGGTGGACCACGATGCCAAAGAAATATCCGCTCATCACCGGTTGGGCTCCATTTCGCGCCGGGCGCCGCTTGTCAGGCCAAGACCATGCGTTTGTAACCGCCAGGGCATGCCAGACGCTTGCCCGATTGTTGGGTGCAGATGTTGGGATTGTCGAGAAATCTTTGGTCGTTGCCCATTTCCACGATTGGCAGTCCGACCCGTTTTCGCGCGGAGCCTACAGTTACGGCAAGGTTGCAGCCGATGGGGCTCAAGCAATGCTAGCTGCCCCCCTCTGCGAGACTCTGTTTTTTGCAGGCGAGGCCACCGATACCTCGGGCCATAACGGCACGGTTCACGGAGCAATCGCGAGCGGACACCGCGCTGCGGCAGAGATTGCTCGACTGCGCCTCTCAGCGAAATGAACTAAGGTCAGGCTCGGTCAACCCACAATTTCTTTCAAACATCGTGTTCTCGAGTGGCTCAGGAAATAGCGTGACCTTGTTCTGCGCGCCGAAACATCGCTACCCTGGAACAACTGCTGCGGGTATCTGGCGCCTCGTCTCCGTGTTATCCTTCGCGGTTGCATAAATTCCGTAAACGTTAACGGTCCTTATTGGCGACTTCTTTATAGCGGGAGGCTCGGTGCCGGCTCCAAGGCTCGTCATCATTACTGTCGCGATTCTTAGCGTATCCCTACCCACTTTTTCTCAAGACCATCCTGCTTATCGTGATCCCTCGCTGCCCGCGGCGCAGCGTGCGGCCGATCTGTTGAAGCGGATGAGTCTGGAGGAAAAAGTTGACCAGTTGTCAGGAGGAAGAAGAAGGGCGCGCAACTCCAACGATACGGAAGAAAAGCAAGTCTTCGAGCAGTTGGTCAAACTCTACAACGAGAACTCCCAGGTCAGTCCGCACGATGCCGCGGAGATGCGCAATCGTGTTCAACACTTTCTCGTCGAGAAGACCCGCTTGGGAATCCCCGGCCTCCTTCAGGGCGAAGCCCTTCACGGATTCATGGCTTATGGCAGCACCAGTTTCCCGCAGGTCCTTGGACTGGCCAGTACGTGGGACCCGAACCTTGTGCAGCAAGTATTCAACGCCGCCGCCGATGAAATGGCATCTTCCGGCGTGAACCAGGCGTTCACTCCGGTGCTCGATCTGGCACGCGATCCACGGTGGGGCCGAACCGAAGAGACCTACGGTGAAGATCCGTACCTTGTGTCGCGCATGGGCGTGGCAGCCGTCAACGGTCTGCAAGGGACATCGTGGAATATCGATCGCCACCATGTACTCGCCACCATGAAACACTTCGCCGCCCACGGGCAGCCGGAGAGCGGCACGAATACAGCACCGGCCAACTTCTCCGAGCGAGAATTACGTGAGACCTTTCTTGTGCCCTTCGAAGCCGCGGTGAGAGAAGCCCATGTCGGAAGCGCAATGGCTTCCTACAACGAAATCGACGGCATACCATCGCATGTTAACTCGTGGCTGTTGGATAAGGTCCTGCGGCAGGAGTGGGGATTTCGCGGCTATGTAACTTCCGACGGCGGCGGCCTCCAGATGCTCGTAGAGGCTCATCACGTCGCAGGTGACTTCGCGGAGGCTGCGCGAAAAGCGCTCGCCGCGGGTGTCGATTACGATCTCTCCGATGGCTCGGTCTATGCGACTCTTCTCGATCAGTTGCGCCAAGGCAAGATTCCTGAAGCACAGTTGGACAGGGCAGTCCTCCGCGTACTGGAAGCAAAGTTCCGGCTGGGATTGTTCGAGAATCCCTTTGTCGATCCGGACTATGCCCAAAAGATCACGAACAGTCCCGAGCATCAAGAGTTGGCATTAAAGGTGGCGCAGAAATCGATCGTCCTGCTCAAGAACGACAAGAACCTACTTCCACTCGATCTCACGAAATTCAAGACCATCGCTGTCATCGGACCCAATGCAGCTGACGTACATCTCGGAGGCTACAGTCGCGACCCAGGTCCTGGAAATCAAGTCAGCATCCTTGATGGAATCAAAAAGCGCGTTCCCGCGAGCGTGAGAGTCCTCTACGCAGAAGGATGCAAAATCACCACAGGCAAACAAGGCTGGGCGGCGTGGTACGAAAACAAAGTCGAACAGCCGGATCCGAAAACCGAGATGGAAGGGATTCGTGCCGCCGCGGCGCTGGCTCGCAAGTCAGACGTAGCAATCCTGGTTGTCGGCGAGAACGAGAGCACAAATCGCGAGGCCTGGTCCGAACAACATCTCGGCGATCGTGATTCGCTCGACCTGCTCGGCTCGCAGGAAGCCCTGGTGAAAGCGGTCGTGGAAACCGGCGTGCCGACGGTCATCTTCCTGATAAATGGCCGACCGCTGTCGATCAACTACGAAAAAGAACATGTGCCGGCGATTCTTGAAGGCTGGTACCTCGGCGAGCAAGGCGGAACTGCGGTAGCCAACGTTCTCTTTGGGGACGTGAATCCGGGTGGCAAACTCCCCATCAGTTTTCCAAAGTCAGTCGGGCAACTTCCCGATTACTACGACCACAAACCGTCACGCAATCGTTCCTACCTGTTCGACGGTCGCGAGCCAATCTATCCCTTCGGATTTGGATTGAGTTATACGCAGTTCCGGTTCGACAACCTGCGGGTTGAGCCACAAAAGATTCTGCCGGGTGGCACGGCGAAGGTCTCGGTCGACATCACGAACACCGGTGCAAGAGCCGGAGATGAAGTTGCACAACTTTATGTCCATCAGCGAGTCGCATCGCGTACACGCCCCGTGAAGCAGTTGCGCGGATTCAAACGTGTCACCCTTGACCCCGGCCAAAAAATGACCGTCGACTTCACGATCACTCCAGAAGATCTTTCGCTGATCGACGTGAACATGAATTGGGTGGTTGAACCTGGGACATTCGATCTAATGATCGGATCAAGTTCGGCAGAAACCTCGAGTGTCGCGCTCGAGGTGACGAACCAGTAGTTCTTGATTCATTGATATCGCTGTACCGCGTAAGAATCTATCGGGTGGAGCAAAAATCATAATGACACGTAAAGTCGCAGTCTTCGTCTTAATTGCTGTTTCGATCGCTTTCTTCGCAGCCAACGCCGCATACGCTCAGTGGACCCCAATGAATCCCGTGCGCAGCGTGCAGCAGCAAGCGGACGGCGTTCTTTTCTCCATGGGAACGGGCACGTTGAAGCTACAAGTCTGCTCCGATTCAATCGTTCGCGTGCTGTACTCGGCCACCGCTTCTTTTCCCAAGAGGCCGGATTACGTCATCATCAAGGAAAGCTGGCCCGCAACAAAGTTCGACGTGCAGAACACAGATGACGCAGTCGTGCTGATCACCTCCCAGCTCAAGATCACCGTAACCCGTAAGGATGGCGCGATTACATATGCGGATGCGAACGGCAACGCGCTTGTCCAGGAAGCGTCCCGCAAGCTGATTCCTGAGAAAGTGAACGGAGAAGACACATACCGCGCCGAATCGTTCGTAAACGTCTACGGCTCGCATGAGGGGCTCTACGGCTTGGGCCAGCATCAATCAGGCGTCTGGAACTACCGTGGAGAATCGGTCGATATCGCTCAGGACAATAGCAACATCTCTGTTCCTTTGATGGTTTCCAGCAAAGGCTACGGAATTTTCTGGAATAGTACGTCGCGCAGCCGCTTCAATAATCGCTTCGCAAATTATCTCTACATCAGCTCGGAAGTCGCCGACGTCATCGACTACTACTTTCTCTACGGACCTGGTCTGGACAAGGTCATCGCTGAATACCGCGATCTGACCGGGCAAGCGCCGCTCTTCGGCAAATGGGCCTACGGATTTTGGCAGTGCAAGAACCGCTACAAGTCGCAGGACGAAATCCTCGGCGTCGCGAAGAAGTATCGCGACCTCCACATCCCGGTCGACAACATCGTGCAGGATTGGTTCTGGTGGAACCGCAAGGGAGAATTCGTCTTCAACAAGAATTATCCCGACCCGAAAGGCATGATCGATCAGCTGCATAACGAGAACTTCCACTTGATGATTTCGATCTGGCCGTTCTTCGAGCCCGGCTCGAAGAATTACGACTACATGCAGAGCAAGGGATGGTTCGTAGACAAGTTCAAGTTCGCCAAACCCCCGTACCATACCGACGCGATGGCCGTGTATGACGCCACCAGCCCCGAGGCGCGCAAATACTACTGGGATGAGGTGAATAAAGGGCTCTTCAGTATTGGAGCCGACGCATGGTGGATGGATACCACCGAACCCGAGACCGAAGGACAGGAAGACAACATTCTCCTGAATCACAAGCTGGCCGCGGGAAGTGGCAACCGCTTCGTGAATGTTTATCCACTGCTCGACACGCAAGCGGTTTATCAGGGGCAGCGCAGTGCTTCCGACAAGAAGCGAGTGTTTATTCTTTCCCGATCTGCTTTCGCAGGATCGCAAAGAAATGCAGTGACCGCATGGTCCGGCGACATCAACTCTGACTGGTTCAGTTTCCGCCGACAGATCCCCGCGGGCTTGAACTTCTCGCTCTCGGGAATACCTTATTGGACAACCGACATCGGTGGCTTCGTGTTCGGAAGCCCGACTGATCCTGCATTCCGTGAACTTTTTGTGCGCTGGTTCCAATACGCCACTTTCAACGCGGTGCTGCGAGTTCACGGCACAAGAAAGCCCGACGAGAACGAATTGTGGTCCTATGGTCCAGATGCGCAGAACATTCTCATGAGCTTCGATCGCCTGCGCTATCGCATGCTTCCTTATATCTACTCGCTCGCCTGGAAGACGACGTCGGAAGCCTACACACCCATGCGGCCTCTCGTGATGGATTTTCGAGACGATACCCGTGCACAAAACATCGGCGACCAGTTCATGTACGGCCCGGCATTTCTGGTCAGTCCAGTAACCGAGCCTGCCGCATCAACAAGGCAGGTCTATCTGCCTGCCGCCAAGTGGTTCGACTTCTGGACTGGATCTGCGATCGAAGGTGGGCAGATGATCAATGCTATTACTCCGCTTGATCGCTTGCCAGTCTACGTCCGTGCGGGATCGATTGTTCCTCTAGGACCAGAAGAAGAGTGGTCGACGGAAAAACCTGCTGATCCGATCGAGGTGCGGATTTATCGCGGCGCGAATGGCGACTTCACGATCTACGAAGACGAAAACGACAACTATAACTATGAAAAGGGCGCCTACGCTACAATTCCGCTCCACTGGGATGATGCATCTCGCACCCTGACCATCGGCGAACGGAAGGGACAGTTTCCCGGGACGCTGCAGAGCCGCACCTTCCGCGTAGTGTTTGTCGGCGATAACCACGGCGTTGGAGTGAACCCGGCCGACGAAGCCGACAAGGTCGTGCAGTACTCCGGAAACCAAATCGCGGTCACTCCGTAGCACAGTCAACAATACGATCTTGCCGTTCTCGGCGTTCTCAGTGGCGCTTCCTCAGCGGACTCTGCGGTAACGGCTTTTCACCGCAGAGTGCGCTGAGAAATTCCGGAGAGTTCGTAGAGGACCTCTAGGACCTGCGCCCGCAGGCATTTTCCTAAAGAGACAAGCGCTGCTTGACAAGTTGGCAGTTTTGAGCGAATATGGCGTTGTACGACATGTCGCGGACAGCCATGACGAGCGATCTTCCTTTGACTGAACCGGTCCTGCTCATCCTCCTGAGCTTGGCGGGACAGCCTCAGCACGGCTACTCCATTCTGAAAGATGTCGAGCGCATGAGTAACGGCCGCGTTGTCCTTAGCACGGGAACGCTGTACGGCGCGATTCGGAGGCTACTGGATGACGACTGGATTGAGCGATTCGACGAGGAGGATGCCTCTCGCGGGCGTCAGGCCTATCGGTTGACCCAGCAGGGACGTCGAAATCTGCAGCTTGAAATCGACCGAATGAAGCACATCACGCGCCTAGCTTCCCTCCGTGTCGCCCTAAAGGAGCGATAATCGATGCTTGCGATTTATCGCCAACTTCTCAGACTCTATCCGCCGGCTTATCGGCAACAGTTCGCCGATGAGATGCTGGCGGTGTTCTTGGACATAAGAGCCGACATCGCGAAGAAGAGATTCTTTGCCCAGACGGTATGTGTAGTACGCGAGATCCTCGGCCTCATTGGCGGCGCATGTGGCGAACATTTGCGCTGCTTTCTGGGGCCTGATTCCGGATTTCCGCTTCGCGGAAGGAGCTTTGTTATGCGCAATGGATTCCGTTTTCCAAACACCACAGCGGTATTAATGGTCCTAATTCTCTGCGGAGTTGCGGTCGCGATCAAGAAAGGTGAGGAAATCGCGATGTCACTTCCGCATGTCAATCCTGGCGTCGAACCGATCCATTTGGTGCATTCAGCCCTGCTTCCGCCCGTAGTGCTTCTCTTGATTGTTTTCTACGCCGCCGGGTTGGTGGGGTGGACAATTTTGTTTGCGCTGCGGCGGTCCGGAGTGCATCGCCTGGCTCAGTTGTCAGGCGAGCAGAAATAACATATCGGGCGCTGCAGGACGACAGCGTACTTAAACTGTAGCGTCGCGCTCCTCGACTATCATTCGCATTCCGAATTTCGGACGCAAAGTAATTAACGGCTCAGGCTCGACGCGGTGTTCAGGAACAAGCCTCAGCTTCCACCGCTGCGCCAAAGTTGCAAGAACGAGCACACCTTCCATCCACGCGAACGACTCTCCGATGCACTGACGAAATCCTGCGCCAAACGGAAAATAAGTGAACTTCGTGCGCCGCGCTTTAGCTTCCGCTGTAAACCTCTCCGGATCGAACCGCAGAGGATTGGGGAAGAATCGGGGATCACGATGCACGACGAACTGGCTGATCAACACCGTCGTCTTCGCTGGCAGGAAGTAGTCTCCGAGTTGGAAGTCATTTCGCGCATATCGGCCCATCGCCCATGCTGGAGGATATAACCGCATCGATTCTGCCAACACCATCTCAACGTACCTCAGGCGCGGAATGTCTTCGTAGGCCGGAGTACGGCCCTGCAATTCGCGGTCGATTTCGACGCGCATGCGGCTCTCGCAGTCCGGATTCTGCGAGAGCAGATACCAGGTCCAGGAGAGCGCATTGGCTACGGTCTCATATCCTGCGAGGAAGATTGTGATCACCTGGTCTCGTAGTGATCGTTCCGATGACTCGCTTCGGTCTGGAGACGCAGCGAGCATCATGTCGAGCAGGCTGCCTCTATCGCGGTGCTCCCGGCGATGCGCTTCGATCATCCGATAGACCACGGCGTCAATGCGCTTGCGTGCGCGAACAAACGCAGCAAGGCCCGGTGGACGGACATGCACCAGCCACTCCGCTGCCGGTAACATGACCAGGAAATTGTAGAGACCCATGATACGGTTGATCGCACCGGCAAGCTCATGGACCTCGTCGCAAAGATCGGTCGCAAACAGAGTTTGGGCGACGATGTTCAGGGTGAGGTGCATCATGTCGATGGCAATATCGCGCTGCTCGCCCACTTTCCATGAATCCCGAGTACGCATGGCTTCGCGTACCATCGTGCCCGCATACTCGGGGATGCGCTGACGATGAAATGCCGGCTGCGCAACTTGCCGCTGCATGCGGTGATCGGCGCCCTCGGCAGTGATCATCCCTTCGCCGAGCAGCATCTTCGAGCGTTGCACGGTGCGCTCTTTGATGAAGGTATCGTTTTGCACGACGAGCACTTCGCGAATGTAGTCGGGATGATTGAGAAAGACGATGTGGTTCCAGCCGATTTTGTAGTGTGCGATGTCGCCATACTTGTCGGCCAACAGTTGGAACAGTGTGATCGGATTTGCGGGACGAAACTTGCGCCAGGCAAACCACAGCAGGTTGCGCTCGAGGCCGTGCGGGAAGCGATATGGGCGCGTGCCTTCCGCCTGTTGATGCAAATCTTTTTGGACCGCCGTTGCCATCTCGTTTAGTCTACGACGACGCTGTGCTTACGGTGGGCCGATCCCCAGTGTGAAGCCGGTCAGTGACGTCGGCGCCAACCAAGCCAGAGGCCGAGCGCGATCCCTGCGGCTACAGCGCCTGTCAGCTTCTTTCGATCACTGATCGGAACGAAGCGAGTCTGCTGGTCAGCAATCTCGATCACACCGACAGGGACGGCTCGTGCCCCGCCGCCACCACCGCCTCCTTCACCGCGGGCTCTGGAATCACCCATGCCTCCGGTGCCCGCTCCGGCTCCATAGCCATAAATTATTTTTGCAACCGGAACGATCGTCTTTCCTTGAGCTGCGATGGGTTCTCCGTAAACCGACTTAACGTTGGCCTGGGTGATGATTGTGTCCTTGAGCGATTGCAAGAGAGCGAGGCTGCTCATTTCAGAACTCCCTTCAATTCTCACAATGTTACTTGAAAATAGAAGACGGAGGAGCGCAGGTGTTTGAGGAAAGACTAGTAGTGTTGACAGGCGACACCGATTCTTTCCACGCATAGACTCTGTCTGACCCGTTGGGCTGGGTTTCCAACCCAACTCTGTGAACAACTTTTCTCTAACCGACCAATCAGGAAGCCCTGACAAAAAAAGGAGTAGACCATGTCTCTTACACCTGAACTACGCGACGCAGTGTTGAGCGAACTGAAAAGAATCGGAGGCCAACTGAATCTGTCAGATGACCAGAAAGAGCGGCTGCATGCCTTCATGACAGAAGCGTCTGAGAAAGTCCAGCAGTATAAGCAGCAGAATCCGAATGCAACGCCAGCTGACTTGATGAAGAAAGTCTCCGAAAATCGTGCAGCGATTCGCCAGCGCATTGTAAGTTTCCTGACTCCCGATCAACTCAGCAAATGGGACTCGGAAGTAGCCAAAGCCAGGGAATTTCTGGGACAGAAGATCGCCGCTTAGCATTTCTGGAAAATCCGCTTCGTTCGGAAGACCCGCCGCAATCGGCGGGTTTTTGTGTGTCGGAGCATGGCCGGCAGGGATGCAGGTCTTTGCAACTATTGAGTTAGGGTAAAAATGTCGCTAACCGTACTTATTTCGGTTGACAGAACGTAAGGGATTCTTTCGAATATCGGATCGACACCTAATAAATAAAGGTTAGCGAGATGAAAGAAGTCGGTCTGGGAAGAATACTGTGCCTGGTTGCGGTGCTCTGCGCCGCAGCGGCGGTGGGGGCGTCTGCACAGACATTTCAAACACCCGTTACATTTACCTCGACCAATGGAGCCGTCCCCACTGATGTTCTGGTGCAGGGTACGGACGGCAATCTCTACGGCACGACCCAATACGGCGGAGCTGCAAACATCGGCACAATCTTCAAGCTTACGCAGGGCGGAGCGCTCACCACGATCTACAGTTTCTGTTCCAAAAACTTATGCACGGATGGGAGTTTGCCCGATGCCGGCTTGGTCCAGGCAAGCGACGGCAATTTTTATGGAACCACCTTCTGGGGCGGGAGCCAAGATTCGGGCACGATTTTCAAAATCACCGCGGGCGGTTCTCTGACTACGCTTCATAGTTTCTGCTCCCAGGCGAAATGCGCCGATGGCGCGAACCCGCACGCAGCGTTGATGATCGGAAGCGACGGTAACTTCTATGGCACGACCTCAGAGGGCGGAGCCGGAAACGCGGGCGGAGTCTTCAAATTGACGCCGAGTGGAGCCTTTACGGCGCTCTACAGTTTCTGTTCACAAGCCAATTGCGCGGACGGTTCCTCTCCGCAGGGTAGTTTGATTCAGTGGACCGACGCAAACTTCTACGGGACCACATCGGCGGGCGGCAATGTCGGAGCCGGCACAGTTTTCAAGCTGACACCGTCAGGCGTACTGACAACGCTTTACACTTTTTGCTCGTTGGCGAACTGCGGAGACGGAGAATTCCCTTACGCTGGGCTGGCATTAGGCAGCGATGGGAACTTTTACGGGACGACTTCCGGATCGCTGCCCGCTACCGGCGGCACGGTTTTCAAGATCACTCCAAGCGGGCTGCTGACAACCCTTCACCGTTTTTGCTCGCTCGCGAACTGTGCGGATGGTGAGTATCCATTTGCGGGCGTAGTGCAGGGCACAGATGGCAATTTTTACGGCACAACTGAGATTGGCGGCCCGAATGCGAATAACGTCGACTGCCTGCTGGGCTGCGGTACGTTTTATCGGATTACGCCCAGCGGAACGCTGACCACGATATACAGCTTCTGTTCCAACAACAATTGCACCGATGGCGCTGAGTCGATCGCTGGAGTTGTGCAGGCGAGCAGCGGCACGTTTTACGGGACGACGTTCGCTGGCGGATCCTGTTTAACACTGACTGAGGGATGTGGGACGGTGTTTACCTGGTCAACGAAGGTTCCTCTCCCGCCGACGCTTTTGCCTTCCTCCATCAACTTCGGCAACCAGGCGATTGATACGACCAGCACTACAAGGACAGTGACCATCAAGAATGTGAATACGGGATATTCCATTCTCGACCTGAACGGCATCAAGGTAAGCGGGAACAAGGACTTTGTAATTTCTGCGAACGTCTGCGGGCCAACGCTGACGGCCGGCATGGGCTGCAAAGTCAGCTTGACGTACACGCCGACTTCACTGGGAGCAGAGTCAGCTACATTGAACGTTTTTGACAATGCTCCGGGAAGTCCGCAGACGGTATCGATGTCGGGGACAGGCATCGCACAAACCGTGGTAACTCCGGTGAGCCTGACGTTTGCCAAACAGAAAGTCGGGACGACGAGCGCGGCTAAAAAGGTAACCCTGAAGAACAATCTCGACACGAATTTGACCGGCATTTCTTACGTTGCAACGAAACCGTTCGCGGTCTCTACTTCAACGTGCAAGACGACGCTGGCCAGCAATTCAAGTTGCACGATCAGCGTTGTATTCAAACCGACGGTCACCGGCACGGTCACGGGAACACTCACGATCAAGGATAGTGCGAATAACAGTCCGCAGATCGTGAGCCTGACGGGCACCGGAGACTAAAGAGCGTATCTGCTCGCAAGGTCCTTCCTCATTCATCGGAGCACAAGCGCTTAACCATAACAATGCGCGACGCTCCGTTTCTTCACCCTGTGCACTGTCCAACGCCGAACAGTGAATGCCAATTGCGGACGGCAACGGGCAATTCGCAAGTGGCCTCCTCTTCTTTACTGAAGACGCATCAACTAGATAGAGTTTCTGGTTTTGGCAAGACGAATGCAGTGTTTTCGTTCTTGCCACTGCGTCGACCGGAGGAGAGAGATGATTCGTGAGTTCAAGCATGCCCTCAGATTCCTGATCCGAAGTAAAGGATTTGCCACGGGCGTCATCGTAACGCTGTCGGCATGCATTGGCGTCAACGTCGCAATTTTTGCGATCGTCAACTCTGTCCTGTTGAGACCACTGCCGATTCCTGACTCTAACCGAATCGTATTGATGTCGAACCGGTATCCGAAGGCCGGAGTCGGGAACCAACTTATCAGCAGTTCGGGAGACTTCTTTGACCGTCGAGAGAAGGTAACTGCGCTGGGGGAGCAGGCACTCTTCAAGTTCTCCAACGAAACGATCGATATCAATGGAGCAACGCAGCGTGAGAAGGCTATGACGGCGACCCCGTCGCTCTTCCAACTGGTGCGAGTGCCACCATTGTTGGGTCGGACGTTCAGCGCCGCCGAGGGAGAGATAGGGAATGAGCAGAAAATCGTTTTGAGTTATGGGCTATGGCAACAGATGTTCGGCGGCGACTATTCGGCGATCGGACGGGAAGTTCGACTAAATGGACGTCCATTTACGGTTGTCGGGGTGATGCCGCAGAACTTTGTGTTCATCGATCCGGAAGTGCGGATGTGGATTCCAGCGGTTTTCACTGATGAAGAGAAGACCGTTCATCACAACAACGATTGGTACAACGTGGGTCGCCTGAAGCCGGGAGCAACGATTCAACAGGTTCAGGCACAGATTGGAGCATTGAACGCGGTCAATCTGGAAAAGTTCCCGAACTTTAGAGATCTTCTGGTCAATGCCGGCTTCTACACGTCAGTGGAACCGTTGCAGGAGATGGTAGTCCGGGATGTAAGGTCGGTCTTGCGTCTGCTGTGGGCCGGGTCGATGTTTGTGTTGCTCATCGGAGTGTTGAACGTTGCAAATCTGGCGGTTGCCCGGCTTACGTTGCGGAAAAAGGAATTTGCAACCCGTATGGCGTTGGGCGCCGGACGGGTGCAACTGCTGCGGCAATTTATGACGGAGAACCTTGTTATGGCTGCGGCAAGTTGCATGGGCGGAGTAATGATCGGCTGGCTTGTGTTGCGCATCATAGCCTGGACGGGACTCAACCACTTTCCCCGCGCGTATGACGTGCGCATCGATTCCCATGTGGCGTGGGTTGCCATTCTCATGGCACTGGCAGCGGGTGCACTGCTCAGCAGCCTTTCGCTGGTGGGTATTTCGATCCGAGGGTTTCACAATGTTCTGCGCGACAGCGAAAGGACTGGTACCGCCGCCAAGGCTCGTCCGGTGCGACAAGCGCTGGTCGTGGCACAGGTCGGATTTGCTTTTGCGCTGCTGGTGGGCGCGGGCTTGCTGCTGGCGAGCTTTCGCGAACTCTTGAAAGTCAATCCGGGATACAGAACCGATAACGTGGTAACCGCATCGGTAAGCGCTCCGAGTAACAAGTACAACGATTCGCAACTGGAGACGTTGGTGAGCCGATCGCTACAGGGTGTCCGGCAAATCCCCGGTGTTACCTCAGCAGGTGTAAGCACCATCGTTCCACTTGGAGGCAAGTACGACAACAGCGTGATTATGGCCGAGGGCTACGCCATGAAACCGGGTGAGTCGGTGATTTCTCCAATTCGTCTTTCGGTGACGCCCGGATACCTGGAGACGATGGGAATCTCGTTGGTTCGAGGACGGTATTTTCAGGATAGTGACAATGCTCATTCGCCACTTGTCGTGATAGTCGATGAAAAACTGGCGAAGCGCTTCTGGGGCGATCGAGATCCGGTGGGACAAAAGATGTACGAACCGGATGACACCGGTTTGGGTATTAATGATCGTACCGTTCGGTATACGGTTGTGGGCGTTGTGCGTTCAGTTCGGCTGGAGGACCTTTCAGGAAGAGGAAACCAGGAGGGCGCCTATTACTTTCCGTATTCCCAGCGTACTTCGAATGACTACACGATTGCTGTGAGGACGGCAGGAAACGGTGCCGCAGTGGAACCGGCGATCCGCGCGCAGATTGCAGCGATCGATCCTCAGATGCCGCTGTTCGACGTCAGGACGATGGCGCAGAGGGAGGAACTGTCGCTGTCGTCACGGCGGACGTCGATGTTGCTGGGATTGGCGTTCGGGATGCTCGCGCTGTTGCTGGCCGCCCTCGGGATTTATGGAGTGCTGGCATATTTGGTAGCGCAACGGAGGAAGGAGATCGGGATTCGCGTTGCGCTCGGTAGCACGCATTCCGGGATCGTTAAGCTGGTACTACGAGAGGGATTCGTTTTGGTTGGGATCGGCTTGGCTCTGGGGATCGTCGGTTCGATTTCGTTGCGGACGATTGTCCAGAAAGAGATCTACGGAGTGGCTCCGCTGGATCCGTTGGTTTTGGGAAGCGTCGCACTTCTGTTTGCGGCTATAGCGCTGTTGGCCTGTCTCGTCCCGGCTCGACGTGCCACACAGGTGGACCCGGCAATCGTACTCAGCGAGCAGTAGTGTTTGAGGGCAATCCCACTCAGCTCATCTTGGCGCCAAAAAATGGCCCCGTTCAAGCTCGCGCTTGAACGGGGCATTGAGTTGGTGAAAGGAAATCGTCTACGGCGTTGGCGAGTTGGCCAGTTGTGCTACTGGACGCGCCAGACGCTGTGGTTGCGGCCCTTGCCTCGTCCGTTGCTGCTCTACCAGAGCTGCCTTCTTGCTCTGTTCCAGAATCGCTTTGTGCTTGCGGATCATTTCAGGATGGCGCGCATACATGATCTGCTTTTCCCCGGCCTGACCAAAGAGTTCAGGAGCAATATAGTAGCCACGTTCCTGTGCGCTCTTTTCCTGCTCGACCGGAATGCGATGCGCGTTGGCCCATGCATCCTGACGCGTGCCGGTGACCTGCCAGGAAACTTTTGCACCGGGCTTTCCGCC
>Ga0126379_10001087_pt1 | contig 16108 bp, 9 predicted proteins | sample PanSoiMetPlot_24_FD_92640 | JGI IMG/M metagenome (GOLD analysis project Ga0126379, IMG submission 92640) | Tropical forest soil microbial communities from Panama - MetaG Plot_24 | ecosystem: Environmental > Terrestrial > Soil > Tropical forest > Bulk soil | place: Panama | collected 2016-02-17 | reverse complement strand
AGTTGCGACTTGTGATTCGTGACTCGTGACTCGTGGCAAGCGGGCCACGGGTCAGCGAACCCGAGGAGAACCTTCACCACCGAGGACACAGAAGCACACAGTTAAAAGAGCCAGAAGAAACCGCGCCCAGTACCGATTCCTGATAGCTGATCGCTAATCTGATATCTCGTATCCGAGATCCAAACTTGAGAACGGAAAAAATATCATGAGCAAACTAACGATTCGAGATCTAGAGTTGCGCGGTAAGCGTGTGTTCATTCGAGTGGATTTCAATGTGCCGCTGAAGGATGGCGTAGTTGCCGACGATACGCGCATTCGGGAAACCCTACCCACACTGAGGCTGGCCATCGAGAAGGGAGGCAGGCTGGTCCTGGCGTCGCACTTGGGGCGTCCTAAGGGCGGGCCAGACCCGAAGTATTCGTTGAAGCCCGCGGCCATGAAGCTGGAAGAGTTGCTGGGGAAGCCCGTGGCGTTTGCGGCGGATTGCGTTGGCGCGGACGCGGAAGCCAAGAGCAAAGCGCTGAAAGACGGCGACGTGCTGGTGCTGGAGAATGTGCGTTTCCATCCGGAGGAGGAGAAGAACGGCGAGGAATTCTCCAAGCAACTGGCGGCGTTGTGCGACGGGATTTTCGTGTGTGACGCGTTCGGGTCAGCGCACCGCGCACATGCTTCGGTGATGGGCATCACAAAGTTCGTACAGAAAGCAGCAGCCGGTTTGTTGATGGAGAAGGAACTAAATTACATCGGGAAAGCCATCAGCAATCCAACGCGCCTGTTCGTGGCGATTTTAGGCGGGGCCAAGGTCAGCGACAAGATTGAAGTGGTCGAGAACCTGATGAAAATTGCCGATGCCATGCTGATTGGCGGAGGAATGGCATACACCTTCCTGAAGGCGCAGGGCCTGCCGGTGGGAAAGTCGCTGGTGGAAGAGGACAAGGTTGATCTGGCAAAGCGGCTGCTGGAGGAGGCCAAGCAGAAGAATTTCAACCTGCTGTTGCCGCTGGATCACGTGGTTGCGCCAGAGTGCAAGGCTGATGCGCCATCGAAGGTGGTGGACGCCGGGACAACTCCTGCGGACCAAATGGGGCTGGACATCGGACCGAAAACGATTGCGGCGTACAAAGCGGAAATTGCCAAGGCTAAGACCATTGTGTGGAACGGCCCGATGGGCGTGTTTGAGATGCCGGCGTTCGCGAAGGGCACGCTGGAAATTGCCAAGGCGGTGGCGGCGGCAACGACGGCGGGCGCCACTTCGATCGTTGGTGGAGGAGATTCCGTGGCGGCCGTGCACCAATCGGGCGTAGCCAAGCAGATTTCACATATTTCGACGGGCGGCGGAGCGTCGCTCGAGTTTCTAGGCGGTACGAAGCTCCCGGGCGTGGAGGCCCTGACAAATAAATGAGCACCCCAAAGCGTCGACGCGTCATTGCGGGAAATTGGAAGATGTACAAGACATCAGCGGACACGCGCGCGTTCTTTGCCGCAGTGAAGCCACTGGTGTTGGAAGTGAGCGATTGCGACATGGTGATCGCGCCGCCGTTTACGAACATTCCGGCAGCGGTGGAATCAGCAAAGAGCACGCCCATCGCGATTTCCGCACAGAATGTTTATTGGGAAAAAGAAGGCGCGTTCACCGGAGAGATTTCGACGGGAATGCTGGTGGAGGCGGGTTGCAAGTACGTGATTGTGGGGCATTCGGAGCGGCGGCAATTGTTCGGGGACACCAATGAGTCGGTATCAAAGAAGGCCAAAGCTGCTCTGGCGGCAGGACTTACGCCGATTGTGTGCATTGGCGAAGTGCTGGCCGACCGCGAGGCCGGAAACACGGAGAAGGTGATTGAGGCACAGTTTCAGGGCAGTGTGGGCGCGTTGACCGCCGAGGAATTCTCCCGTATTCTGATAGCTTACGAGCCAGTGTGGGCGATTGGGACCGGGCGCACGGCCACCCCGGAAACAGCGGTGGCGGTGCACAAGTTCGTACGGCAGTGCGCGGCGGGGAAGTTCTCCGCAAAGCATGCTTCCGCGTTGAGGATTCTCTACGGCGGAAGCGTCAAGCCTGACAACATCAAAGGGTTGATGGCGCAGGAAGAGCTGGATGGCGCGCTCGTGGGCGGAGCGAGCCTGGAGGCGAGATCGTTCGCGAGCCTGGTGAAGGACTGGCCAAGGTAGCGCAGGTAAGGCCGGCGGATTTCAGGTGAAGCAAAAATTGAGCTGAGGTGCAGAAATGCCAGGTTGGATGAAATGGGTGATCGCGTTGCTCGTGGGCTTCGGGATCATTGTTGTGGGATTTCGATGGGCGGGATGGCTGCTGACCACGTTCTTCGTGTTGAACTGCCTAGTGCTGATCATCGTGGTGCTGCTGCAGAGCGGCAAGGCCGCGGATCTGGCGGGGGCGTTCGGCGGAGCGGGTAGCCAGACGGCATTCGGGCCGCGAGGGGCGGCATCGGTGCTCTCGCAAGCGACCACGTGGTGCGCGATCATGTTCATGGTATGCGCGTTGGCCATGGTGGTGCGTGTGGATCGCAGCGTAGAAAACGGCGAGGGCGGGGGATCGATCCTGCAGCAATTCTCGAAGCCAGCGACAAAGACGACGCCTGCGCCTGCCAGCAATAAACCGGCTCCGGCGACGCAACCGCCGGCGGCGCCGCAGTCGTCCACGCCGTCGCAGCCACAACAACAGCCTGCACCGGCGACGCCGATTCCCAAGAAACCGTAAGCTTACCTGGGAAGCGCGCACTGTCGGAATTTGGCGTGCGGCTACAATGATGTGTCTCACATCTGTGCGGTCGTGGCGGAACTGGTAGACGCACCAGCTTGAGGGTGGCCGGCGCGTAGTGGCGCGTGGTGGACCTTCTTAAGTTGTTGAAAATATTACAAGGAGAACAATAACAGGACTGGGGCGAATGGTGGCCTTCGGCACCAGAATTATGCCACTGAGTAATGGATATTAGACAGGCGCGAAATCGCGTCTGACGAACTGGTTAGAAGGCGAAGGATTCGCGAACGGTTTTCGCGCTAAAAGTCTTCGATTTCCCTCCAGCAAGACGCCAGGTAAAAACGGTCCTCATCCCTTTCTGATATCGCTACGCCCTCCCACGGCGGTTATCCTCCCTCGGCGGTATTGACGTCCTGCCCGCCCCCCTATCTATTAAGCCGAACACGACGGTAGGTTGAAAAAGGCCCGATCAGCTTTCGTCCGTTAGGTGGTCGGGCCTGCCCATCCCTTTCGGCAAGACCCTGGCAAAACGCGGTCCTCATCCTCTATATGTCTATATGTCCAGGATATTAAGCTGACACGACGACGGTTCTTTGCGAGCGGGAACGATGGCGGGCGAGCCCCCATCTTTCCGAAAGCTGGCTCTGGAGACAGGCTGGCAAGCGCAAGAAAAAAGACCCGATCAGCGTTCGTCCTCGGAGGTGGTCAGGCCTGCCCATCCTCTATGTAGACAGGCAAAAAAACTTACTGTCTTCGGCGAACATTAAGACGATTGCATATTTCTTGCCTGAAAGGCGACTTTAATGGCGACTTTGCAGCCGATCACTTCTTCTCAGCCGTCATTGTTCTTGTCCTTATCGCTCTTCATCGGCCCTACGGCTCCCTGCATGGTATCAGCACTACGGGCCCCATTTGTTACGGGGGCCTGCGGGATGGTGCCTCGGCGTCCGGCTCGAATCCGCTCCACCAAGAAAGGGCTTGGAGAAACAGGTGTTCCGGTCCCCGTCTGGATCGCCGGCAGGATTCGCCCAAGCGCATCGGCGATTGCTTCAACCGCTGAGCCGACCAGATCCACCTCCCTAGCCAACGCCGCGATTTGGTCGCGAACATTTGCATCCTCGCGACCAAATTCGAGCAGCTCTGCGAACATCTCCTCGGGTCTGCGCTTAGGGATCACCGCCATTTTTGGTGCGGGAGGCGGCCCGGAAGAAACTCGGTATTGCGGATACTGTCACGATTTTTTCGCGGACGCGGACTTCCCGGCCTAGACGGGGGGGCGAAATCATGCGAAAATTACGGGGTAACGTCGAAGTGACGAGGGGGGCGAAATGGGCGATTTTCGTGCAGTTCACGTCACCACGTCACCTATTCGTCACCACTCGCGGTTTTCGGATCCCGGAATTTCTCTAAGTCGTTGAATCTAAACGGCGCGGTCGTGGCGGAACTGGCAGACGCACCAGCTTGAGGGGCTGGCGGTAGCAATACCGTGGTGGTTCGAATCCACTCGACCGCACCATCTCTTTTTACAATGCTGGAATTTCGCATAAAGCGGCGTTTTTCTCCAACAACATGCGGGTTATCGAAGTAACGCATGGGAGCGACTGCCCGTGTACGGCGCGATTCTAGAAATATCCGTTCCTGTTCTCGCGATTCTTGAGTTACGCCTCTGCGGAAGCCAGTACTCTTCAAAAAGATTGGAGGTCAGCGAAGACGGCACTGTCACGCTTCACTGCCAGCAGCACGTGTGTATCAAAGTACGGTGCGAGGTTTTTTTACACTAAGCCGGGTTCATCCGAAAAGTGCACACTGTTTGTCTACGGGTCAAGGATGGGCAAACTCTTACTTGCTTGAGACAATCTCGAATGAATTGCCATTGACTTATTTTAATTACTTATACACAATTAGAAATCCTATAGGAACCAGCCATACCGCATCCGCCTCAACCCCCCCCAGCGGCCACCTTCAAACGGGTCTATCAGACGGGCGGAACATCCTGCCCAATTTTGCGTTTCGGCGAAACGCGCGTCCGATAAACCACTAGCGCTTACCCGGCATATTGATTACTTCTAGTGGTTCGTCACTCGACCGCTGCGCTGGCCTGCTCCCTCCATCGTTGAACGTTCACGCCCCAACAAAGGAAGGGGATGGCCGGACTTGATCTTTTAAGGTTAAAGAGGCCTAGGTACTTTTGACAAATTCGATTCTCTTTGACCTCGGTGAGACACTGCGCACCGCACGCCGGTGTGGATCGCAAATATCCATATGAGCTTGATCGGGCGTCTTCGCTTGGACATGCGGCATGAACGTCCGGAAATTGAAAACACGCAAGAAGAAACGCAGCGCCCGGTGAAAGCCAAGACGAGCGCAGACGCGTAATTCTAGCGGGATCGGAGCCGGGCATGAAGCGGTGAAAGGAGTGAGTCACTGCACACGCGATCCAACGAGAGATGAGAGTCCTTCTACTGCAAATTCCGCGCCGGTCTACTAGGTTGGGGGTATGTAGCAGCCTAAAGGCTCCTTTCTACACTACGGTTCCCACGTCCAAGCTGCCGAAATTGGCGACGCCTGCTGTACCAAGGCCGAACGACCTGCCTACCAACGCCATCCGAAAGGCTGAAAACGAAGTCGGGAATCATGAAAGGCGCAAGAAACGTGAGAGCTGCCGCAATCCTTGTCGTGAGTTTCACTATCGGGATGTATGCCATCCCAGCGGTCACGCAAACGGGACAGGGAAACGACCGCGATGACGTTCTGAGTCATTTGAACGCGGGGATTCGCTGGTACAAGGACTCCACGACAAAAATTAAGGTTGGACAGCAACCGAGCGACACGATTTACGTGACCAATGCGCAAAACCTGGGGGCGCAAGCGCTACGCCTGGCGTTCCAATCGGCGCGGGCTCAGGCGACCCTGAATCAACAAAACGGCTCGGGAGCGAACCCTTCTAGCCAAAACCAATCCGGAACTGCCAGCGCAAGTCCGCAGAGATATGTGCAAACGGAAACCGAAGTATCGCAGCGCATTGCGGACGAGCAGAACCAAATTGAGGTCCTGAAGAGACAGATCAGCTCGGCGTCGAGGAAGAATCGCGACGCGCTTGTTCAACAGGAACAAGCGTTGGAAGGGAAATTGGCGCTGGACAAGGCGACGCTGGACGCCGTTGAAGAGATGAAGAATTTCGTGGAGAACACGAACACGGGTGGAACGGGGCTGGAAGGAAGTATTAATGACCTGGCACGGTCGGTGCCGGAAGTGTTTGGAACGTTAGGGAGCTCGAAGAACAACCCGCCTGTACCTGCCGCAGCGGCGGCTGCCACGGCCTCGCCTGCAAAAACATCGTCGGGACTTATTGGCGAACTCATGATGCTGTACGGTCAAATGGAGAACATCCGCGCGGCCGACCAGCTGCTGGACGAAACCGAAGGTGTTCGCAAGATAGCCAGCGACTTACGCGAGCCTTTGCGCAAGCAACTTTTGGCCACATTGCAGAGCGGCAAAGACCTCGCCAATCAAACGCGTGCGCCAAAGCAGCAATATGACGTGCTGACCGCACGATTCAACCAACTTTCGGCAGCACTGCTCCCGTTGAGCCAGGAAATCCTAGTGCTGGATCAGAGCCGGTCCAACCTTTTGGAATGCAGGAGATCTCTTTCGAGTGAATCCGCGGCTATGCTCCGATCACTGTTTTTCCGCGTATTGGGAATCGCGGTCGCTCTCGGAGTGATTGTGGTGCTTTCCGAAACATGGCGCCGCTTGACGTTTCGTTATGTGCACGAACCGCGACGACGTCGCCAGTTCCTACTGCTCCGGCGGTTCGTGATGGGATTTCTCATTGGCGTTGTTGTGATTCTCGGATTCGTGAGCGAATTCAGCTCGCTGGCCACATTTGCGGGATTTGTGACTGCAGGTATCGCCGTGGGCTTGCAAACCGTACTGCTCTCCGTGGCGGCGTACTTTTTTGTGATTGGACGTTATGGAATTCGCGTGGGCGACCGAATCACCGTGGCCGGAGTAACCGGAGATGTGATTGACGTCGGTCTGGTACGCCTGTACATCGTGGAACTCGCGGGTACGGGAGTGGACTTGTACTCAACTGGGAGGATTGCGGTGTTTTCGAATTCCGTGCTGTTTCAAGCGACGACGCCGTTGTTCAAACAATTGCCGGGTACGCAATACACGTGGCACGAAGTGGTTTTACCGCTCGCCCCGGGTGCTGACTTTGGCCTCTTGCAGAGGACGGTCCTGGAAACCGTTGAGGCTGCTTACAAGGACTCCGCGCGGGCGCTGGGCAGGTACCAGCCGGAGCTGGAACAGGGAGTAGAAATTAGCGTCACTCCTCCGCTCCCTCACCAACACTTGCAATTTGCGGATGCAGGACTCGAACTGCTGGTGCGCTACCCAGTCGACCTGCGCAATGCTTCAGAGGTGGACGACAAAATAACCCGCATGTTGCTGGATGTCATAAAAAACAACAAACAAATCCAGAGCGGAATCGCAGGTACACCCAAGATTCGAGCAGCGGTAAAGGGCTAAGCGAAATCTGTCTACAGTGTTTCCCGTAGGGGGCTACAGAGTTCCTTTCATTGATAAGCACGGTCCAGTTCCGCAGGATACTTTCTTGCCTGAAGGGTGTTTGTTCCCAGAAGACGGAGTTCCTAAACCATATGAGTGAGACTGACGTCCTTGGCCAAAATGGCTCTGTGGACCTCGCCGTTGTTCCGCAGTACCAGCCGGCAGAAACTCCCAAGAGCGTTGAACTTCGAGAGGGCAGTCCGTATCCTCGCGGGGCCACGTGGGATGGCCTGGGTGTGAACTTCGCGCTATTTTCCGCGCATGCCACAAAGGTGGAACTGTGCCTGTTTGACGAAGCGGGAAAAGAAGAGCGGCAACGGATCGAGCTTCCCGAGTACACCGATGAAATCTGGCACGGTTATTTGCGCGGATTGCGGCCCGGCGCGGTGTATGGTTTTCGTGTAAAAGGTCCGTATGAGCCGGACAAGGGGCATCGCTTTAATCCCAACAAACTACTTCTGGATCCCTATGCGCGGTCGCACGTGGGCTCGCTGCGTTGGGATGACGCTTGTTTTGGATACACGGTTGGCGCCGAGCAGGCGGACCTGAGCTTTGATGAGCGAGACAGCGCGCCGTTCGTGCCGAAGTCAGTGGTCGTGGATCCGGTGTTTCGTTGGCGTTCCACCACGACGCGCCGCCACGCGGTGCCATGGAATCAAACCATCATTTACGAATTGCACGTGCGAGGGTTCACGAAACTACACCCGGCAGTTCCACGGAGAAAGCGCGGCACGTTCGCGGGGTTGTGCCACAAGGCAGTCGTGGAGTACATCAAGTCACTGGGCGTGACGGCCGTTGAACTGCTGCCCGTATACACATTTATCGACGAACGCCACTTGTGGGAAAAAGGGTTGACCAACTACTGGGGATACAACACCATCGGTTTTTTTGCGCCCGAACCGCGGTATGCGGCCGACCCGCAGAACGATTTGCGCGAGTTCAAGGAAATGATTTCGCGGCTTCATGATGCCGGAATCGAAGTGATCCTCGACGTGGTTTACAACCATACAGCCGAAGGCAATGAGCTTGGCCCCACTCTTTGCTTTAGAGGCATCGACAATGCCAGTTACTACCGCCTGATTCCCGACAAACCGCGCTACTACATCAATGATACCGGCACCGGTAATACTCTAAATCTCTCACATCCGCGGGTGATTCAGTTGGTCGCCGACAGCCTGCGCTACTGGCAAGACGAAACGCAGGTCGACGGATTTCGTTTTGATCTGGGAACGATTCTGGCCCGCGAACCCAACGGCTTCGATCAGCAGAGTGGTTTCTTGAAGGTAATTTGTCAGGACCCCAATTTGGAAAGCGTGAAGCGTATTGCGGAGCCCTGGGATTGCGGTCCGGGAGGGTACCAGGTTGGGGAATTTCCGCCGGGGTGGTCTGAATGGAACGACAAGTTCCGCGATACGGTGCGTGACTTTTGGAACGGCGGGTCTTCCGTTGCGGAATTGGTCAAACGACTTTGTGCCTCCGCGGATCTTTACAGCCGCCAAGGCCGTAAACCTTGGGCCTCAGTGAATTTCGTCACCGCACATGACGGGTTCACTTTATACGATCTCGTCAGCTACAACGAAAAACACAATGAAGCCAACGGGGAACACGGTGGGGATGGAACTCCAAACAATCACTCATCGAATCACGGCATCGAAGGTCCCACGGAAGATGCCGCAATCAATCGTCTGCGTGAACGACAAATTCGCAACATGCTGGCGACACTGCTGTTGGCGCAGGGTCTTCCGATGACCCTGGCGGGTGACGAATTTCACCGCACGCAAAAGGGAAATAACAATGCGTACAACCAGGACAACGAGATCAGCTGGGTGAACTGGAGGTTGGCGGAACAATACAAACCAACGATTGACTTTGTGCGTACGCTCACGTCGCTTAGACATAAATATGCCGTGCTTCGCCGCAGCCGATTCCTCACGGGTGTTCGCGACGAAACTCTGGGCGTGAAAGACGTAACGTGGATTCATCCGTCGGGCGTGGAAATGACGGAGGAGATGTGGAAGGACAACCAGTTGCGCTGTTTCGGGATGTTGCTCGACGGGCGTGCACGACCCACAGGTTTGCACGAGCGCGGAAGTGAGGCCACCCTGTTGCTGATCTTTAATGGCAGCGCGGAAGCCGGAAAGTTTGTGATGCCTGAGGTCGTGGAAGCCACGGGATGGCGATGGATGTTGGACACGACGGAAACCGCGCAAACGGATCGCACGTTCCGGCCCGGTGAAGCCTTGGAACTGATCGATCGAACCGTCAGCCTGTATTCGATGTACTGATGTGGCCGGCAGCCGCTGGTTGGAGCCAAGAAACGTTCGCATTCATTCATGATTCCTCGTGCTACCTACCGCGTGCAATTTGGAAAGGAGTTCGGATTTGATGATGCCGCTGCGCTGGCACCGTATCTGGCGCAGCTGGGTATCAGTCATCTGTACGCGTCGCCCTACCTGCAGGCCCGGTTGAACAGCAAACATGGTTACGACATCACGGATCACAATTCGCTGAATACGGAGTTGGGCGGCTACGACGGGTTTCAACGAATGGTGCGCGCGTTCCGCGACAATGGCCTCGAACATATCCTCGACTACGTGCCAAATCATATGGGCGTCGGTGGAGCGGACAATCCGCTGTGGCTGGATGTGTTGGAATGGGGCGAGGGTTCCAGATATGCCCGCTGGTTTGATGTGGACTGGAACTCTCAACCCGAATACCTGAACGGCAAGCTGCTGGTGCCTTTTTTGGCAGACCAATACGGGGCCGAACTTGAGGCCGGCCGCATCGAACTAAAGTTCGATGCGGAACACGGCGAATTCAGTGTTTGGCTGTATGACGCGCACAAATTGCCGGTGTCACCGCTGACATATGCGGAGATTCTTGATAGCGGGAACGGCGAACTACGAGAGTTAGCACAAGAATTCGCTGGCCTCGAGAACGAGAACCACCGGATGGAGCTTTTGTCGAGCACCAGCAGATTGAAGTCAGAGTTGGCACAGTGCGTGGCTGCGAGCAAGGAAGTGCGCTCAGCATTAGAGAGTGCCATGAAACGGTTCCGCGGCAGGGCGGGAGATCTGGATTCCTGGAGCGTGCTGGATGCTTTGATCCAGAAGCAACACTGGCGCCCGAGTCATTTTCGAGTTGCCGCGGACGACATCAATTACCGGCGTTTTTTCAACATCAGCGAATTGGCGGGCATTCGGATGGAACTACCGGAAGTGTTTGAGCACACACACCGGCTGGTTTTTGAGTTGTTGAGGGAAGGGAGTCTGCAGGGACTGCGCATCGACCACGTGGACGGACTGTTGGATCCCAAGGATTATCTGGAGCGGCTTCGCGCCAGGGCCATGACTCCGTTCTACCTCGTTGCCGAGAAAATACTGGCGCACCATGAAGTCTTGCGGGAACAGTGGCCGGTAGAGGGGACGACCGGCTACGAATTTTGCAGCCAAGTGACCGGTTTGCTGGTCGACGAAACCGCTGAGGACGCGCTTACCCGATTCTATCTGGACTTTACCAGCGAGTGGCAGGCTTTTCCGGAGATCGTCCGGGAATCGAAAATCAAGATCATGGAAAACGAGATGCGCAGCGAGCTGGAGGCCCTTTCGCAGGCAGCCGTGCGAGTTGCCAGACAGAATCCCCGAACCACGGATTTCACGCAGAATATCTTGCGCCGCGCGCTGAAGGAAACGATTGCGTGTTTTCCGGTTTATCGAACGTATGTCGCCGACGCGACGCATGTAGAAGCGGATGAACGATACATTCATTGGGCCATCACGCAAGCGACAAAAAATGAGCAAGAAGTGGACCCGAGCGTGTTTGCGTTTCTAGAAAAACTGCTGAGTGCACGGATGGCGGAGCAACCTGGCGGCGGATTTGTTGATAGGCAGGCCGTGATTCGATGCGCCATGACAGTGCAACAATTCAGCGGGCCGGTCATGGCCAAAGGTCTAGAGGATACAGCTTTCTACCGCTACAACCGGTTTGTGGCCCGCAACGAAGTGGGCGGCTCGCCCGAACAGTTCGCTTTCCCGCTGGGTTCCTTTCACAAGGCGAACCAGATGCGAGCCGAAAAATGGCCGCACACTTTGTTGGCCACGTCCACCCACGATACGAAACGCGGTGAAGATGCTCGCGCGCGGCTTGCTGCCTTGTCGCTGGTGCCGGAAGAATGGGCTGCAAAAGTCACCAGTTGGAGCCGCATTCTGCACGCCAGGCGTGGAGATGTAGAAGGGACAGCTCCCCCGGCGCGCAACGACGAATACCTGTTCTTTCAGAACTTGATTGCCAGTTGGCCGGCGGAATTGAGCCCGCCGCTCGTGCTGGAAACAACAAAGCTGACCGCGTACAGCGAACGCTTGCAGGCGGCGATGACGAAATCGCTGCGCGAGGCACGCGTCCGTTCGAATTGGATTTCACCTGACACCGAGTATGAGAAAGCCGTGACGGAGTTCATTCGCGATGCGTTGAATCCCGAAGTCTCCGGCACATTTCTGGAGAATTTTCTGCCGTTCCATGAACGTGTCGCCCGGATGGGAGTTCACAATTCGCTCGTCCAGGTGGTGCTGAAAATCACTTCGCCAGGCGTGCCCGATTTTTATCAAGGCAGCGAGTTGTGGGACCTGAATTTGACCGATCCGGACAACCGTCGACCCGTGGATTTTGCGATGCGACGCCGATTGCTGGAGATTGTGCACCAGTTCTCCGCAGAGGATCGCGCGCGCTCACTTTCGCAGCTGGTCGAAAACTGGCACGACGGGCGCATCAAACTTGCGCTGCTCGCGGTGCTTTTGAATTTTCGACGCGACCATGGTGGCTTATTCGAGACGGGCGCGTACGAACCGTTGTCCTGCAAGGACTGCGAAGAATCGCGAGTGTGCGCGTATCTAAGAAGGGCGGAGCGAGGAGTCTGCTTGGTCGCAGTCTCACTAGACGCGCGGCTGCAACCGCCGGATTATCGCGGCGTCAAGCTTGATCTGGGCACGCACGCGGATGTGCGGCACTGGCGCGATGTCATTGTGGGGAGCAGTGTGCACGCGGAAGACGGTGCCATAGACCTCCCCGAGATATTCGCTTGTCTTCCCGTGGCGGTCTTGATCCCGGTCAGGCGTTTCGGGGCATAGCGGAGCTAGAATTTCGCAAGTCAGTACAGAGTCCACTGTATTGTTCGCATTCGCTAGCGCGCCTATAAAGTCGAAGAGCAGTCAATTCAAGACACGAAAGAAAGTAGGTCCCCCGATGTCAAGCCAAGCTGGAGCAGTAACCGCAAAAGAGTCTCCCACGACGATTGCGATCAACCATGAAAACCGACGCGTAGTCGACAGCCTGAAGCAAAAAGTTGCGCGGCGCGCTTACGAATTGTTCGAGCGCGGAGGACGGGCTGAGGGCAATGACATGCGGCATTGGTTGCAGGCCGAATCTGAAATATTGTCTAAGATAGCGGAAATCCGCGAGACGTCTTCTTCTTACACTGTGAATGTCCCGGTGCAGGGGTTCAAGGCGGCTGAGATTTACGTAGGCGTGGTTGCGAATCGTACCCTGGTCTTGGCGGAAACGGAGGATAACGCAGACGGCCGCAGCAAATCGCAGCAGCCAGGCTCCGGCCGTGAGTCGCTTTTCCTCGCGGCGGATTGGCCCGCCCCGGTCGACCCGGCGACCGCGAGCGCGCAAATCAAAAATGGCAATCTGATACTGACGGTGAAGCGCGTAGTGCCATTGGCGACGAGTTAAGAGCGCACTGCATCGTCGCCACAGTTGAAAGCTTGCAGGGAGACAAGCCCACACCACCTGCTATTTTTCTGACAAAATGACATCTCCATTTCCATGGTGGTATCCCGTGGGTGCCCAGCTTCATCCGGATGGAGCCGCATTTCGCGTCTGGGCGTGCGATCACAAAACCGTTTCGGTTGTGGTCAAGAATCGCGAGCACCCGCTGCGATTGGAGGGTGACGGCTATTTTGTTGGAGATGTAAAGGATGTTCGAGCAGGCAACACATATCGGTTTTTACTGGACGGCGAGGGGCCGTTTGCTGATCCTGCGTCTCGCTATCAGCCGGAAGGTCCGCATGGGCCTTCCGAGGTCATCGATCCGAGCCATTTTGCCTGGACCGATCAGGGCTGGCAGGGAATCAAGCTGGCGCATCAGGTCATTTATGAACTGCATATCGGTACGTTTACCCGCGAAGGAACATGGCGATCAGCAAGTATACAGCTACCGATATTGGCAGAGCTGGGGATCAGCGCGATTGAGGTGATGCCCGTAGCGGAGTTTGCGGGATCGTTCGGCTGGGGCTACGACGGCGTGGACCTGTTCGCACCTACACGCAATTACGGGGCCCCGGATGATTTCCGTGCATTCGTCGATGCGGCCCATCGTTGCCGAATCGGCGTCCTGTTGGATGTGGTCTACAACCACGTCGGCCCCGACGGTAATTACCTGAGGAAGTTCTCGGAAGGTTACTTTACTGCAGATCACCAGACGGACTGGGGCGAAGCAATCAATTTTTATGGCCGACATTCGGTGCCAGTGCGCGAATTTTATACCGCGAACGCCGCTTACTGGATCAAAGAATTCCACCTGGATGGATTGCGACTGGATGCGACACAAAATGTTTATGACAAGGCCAAGGGCCACATCCTCGCAGAGATTAACCGCAGCGCGCGAAAAGCCGCCGGCCCGCGTGGGATTATTGTCGTGGCGGAAAACGAACCGCAGGACACAACGCTGATTCGTCCCGAAAAAGAAGGCGGCTACGGCTTCGATGGACTGTGGAATGACGATTTTCACCACTCTGCAACCGTGGCGCTTACCGGAAGCCGCGAAGCCTATTTCGGCGATTATTTGGGCTCACCGCAGGAACTGCTTTCTTCGTTGAAGTATGGCTTCCTTTATCAAGGGCAGTGGTATTCCTGGCAAAAACAAAGGCGCGGCACGTCCACGTTAGGCTGCAATCCAGCCGCAATGGTGACGTTTCTGCAAAATCACGACCAGATCGCGAATTCCGGTCACGGCTGGCGAATTCATCGACTCTGCTCTTATGGGCAGTACAAAGCGATGACTGCGCTCTGCTTGCTCGGGCCTGGAACGCCGATGCTGTTCCAAGGGCAGGAATTTGCGTCGTCATCGCCGTTTGTCTTCTTTGCCGACCACAATGGCGATCTGGCGGAAAAGGTTAGAACCGGACGCGCGGAATTCCTGCATCAATGGCGCAGCCTTGCTACGGGCCAGTTGGAATTCGACGATCCTTGTTCGCAGGAAAGCTTTGAGAAGTGCAAACTTGATTTCTCGGAGCGGAAAAAGCATGCGGAGATCTATGCTCTCCACCGCGATCTTCTTAAGCTAAGGAAGAGCGATGCGGTATTTCAACTCCAGGCCCGGCGGTTTGACGGCGCGATTCTGGGACCTGAGGCGTTCGTAGTGAGGTTCTTTTCCGAGGGACACCGCGATGACCGACTCCTGATCGTTAATCTCGGTGTGGAACAGCATCTAAATCCGTGTCCAGAACCTTTGCTGGGAGCTCCTGCAAGTATGGAATGGGAGATTCAGTGGTCAACTGGGGACCCGCGCTACGGCGGCACCGGGACCGCGCCACTGGATTCCGAACTCAATTGGATTATCCCGGCTCATGCAGCCGTAGTATTGAAGCCGGCGAAAATGAAGGAAGGGAATCACAAACCTTGAATGGCGTGCTGCGTCGCGTCGCTTATCGCAAGTCCGAAGCGGAGACGCGCGAGACATTGCTGGACAAAGAGTGGCTGGTTACCAACGGCCTGGGTGGCTATGCGTCCGGAAGCTTAGCGGGAGTGATCACGCGCGGATTCCATGGCTATTTGGTGGCAGCGCTACCGACACCACTTGGCCGGATGATGATGTTGAATGACTTGATCGAAAAAGTCGGCCTGCCAGACGGGCAATCGGTGCAATTGAGCGGAGAGGAGCGAGTGAACGCGCCATTGAAGGCGCAAGGTGCCGAGTATCTTGAAGAATTTTGCTTGGAAGACGGCATCCCGGTGTGGACCTTCCGGTTTGGTGAAATATTGCTAGAGAAGCGGGTGCTGATGGTGCATCGCCAGAATACGGTGCACGTCAACTACCGGCTAAAGAGCGGCGCGGCGGTGAAAATGACGCTGCGCCCATCGGTGAATTTCCGGCCGCACGAAGCGGCTGTGAGCACGCCCCTTGCCGGAAATTACGCGTTCACGGTGATCGAAGATACGTTTGAAATCGCGGCCCAGACGAACATTCCCGCCTTGCGGCTGATGCTGCACGGAAAAGAAAAATCGCTAACTATGGATCGCACGCGATTTCAGGAAATTGTGTATCGCATCGAAGAAAGCAGGGGCTATGCGGCGCACGGCGATTTATGGAGTCCCGGATATTTTTCCGTTGTTGTAACGCCGGATCAATCAGTCACGCTGGTCGCGTCAGTGGAATCCTGGGACGCCATTCGCGCGGTCAGCCCAAAATATGCCCAGAGGGCTGAGTCTTTGCGGCGCAAACGATTGCAGGCGCGAGCAGCAGACGTGCCGGCCGAAGGAATAGCTCGAGAACTGGTTCTGGCCGCCGATCAATTCATTATTGTTCCGGAAGGACGTGGTGAGGACACGCTGCGCGCGCGAGCCGCCGGTGATGAGGTGAGAACCATCATCGCTGGTTATCCCTGGTTCACAGATTGGGGACGTGACACGATGATCTCTTTGGAGGGGCTTACGCTTACGACCGGCCGAACGGTCGAAGCCGGGTACATTCTCCGCACATTCGCGCATTACATCCGGCGTGGGCTGATTCCAAACATGTTTCCCGAAGGCCATGATGAGGGT
>Ga0126379_10001086_pt1 | contig 16109 bp, 28 predicted proteins | sample PanSoiMetPlot_24_FD_92640 | JGI IMG/M metagenome (GOLD analysis project Ga0126379, IMG submission 92640) | Tropical forest soil microbial communities from Panama - MetaG Plot_24 | ecosystem: Environmental > Terrestrial > Soil > Tropical forest > Bulk soil | place: Panama | collected 2016-02-17 | reverse complement strand
GGTCGAGCTTGAGGTTCGCGAGCTTCTGAAGAGCTATCAGTTTCCGGGCGACAGCGTTCCCGTAATCCGCGGCTCCGCTCTCCAGGCGCTCAACGGCGACGAGAAGTGGGAGAAGAAAATCGATGAACTGATGGCCGCGGTCGACGAAAAGGTGCCGCTGCCGGTTCGTGACGTCGACAAGCCGTTCGCCATGCCGATCGAGGACATCTTCTCGATTTCGGGCCGCGGCACCGTTGTGACCGGGAGAGTCGAGCGCGGCAAGGTAAAGACCGGCGAAGAAGTCGAAATCGTGGGCTTCCGCGCGACCCAGAAGAAAGTTGTGACCGGCGTCGAAATGTTCAAGAAGCTGCTCGATGAGGGCATTGCCGGAGACAACGTTGGCTTGCTGCTGCGCGGCACGGAAAAGGACGACGTGGAGCGCGGGCAGGTGGTTTGCAAGCCGGGCTCGATCACGCCGCACACGAAGTTCAAGGCCGAAGCCTACGTTCTGACCAAGGAAGAGGGCGGACGTCATACGCCGTTTTTCACCGGGTATCGGCCGCAGTTCTACTTCCGGACGACGGACGTGACCGGTGATGTGAAGCTGGCGCAGGGCGTGGAGATGGTGATGCCGGGAGACAACGTGAGCTGCGAGGTCACGCTGATCACGCCGGTGGCGCTCGAGAAGGGGTTGCGCTTCGCAATCCGCGAAGGCGGCCACACGGTTGGCGCCGGAGCAGTGACGGAGATCCTCGAGTAACGCCATGAGACAAGGAGACAAAATCCGCATTCGTCTGAAGGCGTACGATCACAGGATCCTAGACCAGTCCACGCGGGAAATCGTGGAAACCGCGAAGCGGACCGGCGCCGATGTCGCCGGGCCGATTCCTCTACCTACGACCGTGAATCGCTGGACCGTGCTGCGGTCGCCGCATGTGGACAAGAAATCGCGCGAGCAGTTCGAAATGCGCACGCACAAGCGGCTGATTGATATCCTCGAGCCAACACCCGATACGGTGGACGCGCTGATGAAGCTCGATCTGCCACCCGGCGTGGACGTGGAGATCAAGGCCTTCGGCCACGCGGCGAAGTGACAATCGGAGGAGCTTGGTTGTCCCGAGAAGCGGAGCAACGAAGGGGCGATCGAGAGTAAAGGCCGGAATTCAGGTTTAATGCAGCCAATGCGACTAACGGCACGCTGCTAAGAGAGAGACGAGAAAATGGCAGTGGACGGAATCATCGGAATCAAGCTGGGCATGACCCAGGTCTTCGCTGAAGACGGCAACCTCGTCGGTTGCACGGTGCTGCAGGCGGGGCCTTGCGTTGTCGTTCAGCGCCGCACCAAGGAAAAGGACGGTTACGACGCCGCGCAACTCGGCCTGGTCGAATTCGTCAAGCCGCAGCGCGTGAACAAAGCGCTGACGGGCCACTTCAAGAAGGCCAACGTGGCTCCCGTCAAGATTCTGAGGGAAGTGCGCATCGCCGAATCGAAGGATGAAACCAAAGTCGGCGACCGCGTGCTGGTCGAAAACTTCAAGGCTGGCGAGCTGGTTGACGTCAGTGGCGTCAGCAAGGGGCGCGGCTTCGCCGGCGGTGTGAAACGCTGGCATTATGCCGGCGGCGACGCGACGCACGGCTCGATGTTTCATCGTGCTCCGGGCGGCATCGGCGGCAGTTCGTTCCCATCGCGCGTGTGGAAGAACCAGCACTTTCCGGGGCACCTTGGCAACGCCAGGGTAACGGCGAAGAATTTGAAAGTGATCAAGGTGGACACCGACGAGAACCTGCTGTTGGTTCGCGGCTCGGTGCCGGGCCCAAGTGGAACGTACATTTTCATCCACAAGGCCAAGAAAGCGGCGAAGAAGGCAAAATAAGGTTTGTACGGGCCGCTTGCTCGCGGGCCGATACTCGACGGAAGAAGATTTGAGAGAAGGAAGCAAATCATGCCGGTAGTAGACGTAGTCAATTTGGATGGCAAGAAGGTCGGCCAGGTCGAGCTGGCGGACACGGTCTTCGGCGCCGAGGTGAACAAGCACCTCCTGCACGAGGCTTCGCGTTGGTATCTGGCGGGGCGGCGTCGCGGCACGCACAAGACCAAGGACAAGAGCGAAGTCAGCGGCGCGGGACGCAAGCTCTGGCGGCAGAAAGGCACGGGTCGCGCACGCATTGGCTCGATTCGCTCGCCTTTGTGGCGCCACGGGGGCACGGTGCACGGGCCAAAGCCGCGGACGTATGAATATGCGCTGCCGAAGAAGATGTTGCTCGGCGCGCTGCGTTCGGCGCTATCGGCGAAGCTTGCGGAACAAAAGCTGATCGTCGTCGATGCCTGGTCACTCGACACGCACAAGACCAAGGCGCTGCGCGCCGCGCTCGACAAATTGAACGCGGAAAAGACCGCGTTGCTCGTCGCGCACGGTGGCAACCGCAACCTCGAACTCGCCAGCCGCAACCTGGACGGCGTGAAGCTTTCGGCGACCAACGTTCTGCAGCCTTACGACGTGCTGCGCCACGATCGTCTAGTGGTTTCGAAGGACGCGGCGGCGCGGCTGGTTCGCGCGCTTGATCCCGACCGCCAGCCCGCGGAAACGCCGCATGTCGAATCGATTGCTCCGGCGCCTGCGCCCCCAAAGGAAGCAGCTCCAAAAGCAGCCGGGAAACCGGCGGCCAAAAGACCGGCGGCCAAAAAAACGGCAACCAGGAAGGGGAAGGAATAAGCGATGGCGGACCCTCACTATCAGATTATCCGGCGTCCCATCATCACCGAGAAGGGACTGGGTGTGAAGGAGACCCAACACACGGTGGTGTTCGAAGTCGCCGCGGGTGCCAGCAAGACGGAAATCAAGGAAGCGGTGCAGCAGATCTTCAAGGTGAAGGTCACCGACGTTCGCACCGCGAATTTTCACGGCAAGATGCGCCGCCGCGGCCAAAACGAAGGCTACCGGCGCGACTGGAAGAAAGCGTACGTCAAACTGGCCGAAGGCGAAAAGATGATCGAGTACGCGGAGAATTTGTAGGACCTGGGGCAATTCAGAATGGACGGACCGCCGAACTGGGCGGAGGTTTAGAAGGTAGAGGCAGAGATGGGACTCAAAAGTTTTAATCCATACACGGCGTCGCGGCGCTTCATGACCGTGCTCGATAAGAGCGAGATCACCAAGCACACGCCCGAGAAGAGCTTGCTGGAGCCGAAGAAGCGCTCCGGCGGGCGAAACAATCAGGGCGAAATCGTCGTTTGGCACCGTGGCGGCGGCCACAAGAAGCAGTACCGCGTGGTCGATTTCCGCCGCGACAAGCATGGCGTTCCCGCCAAGGTGGAAGCCATCGAATACGACCCGAACCGCAGCGCGAACATCGCCCTGTTGCACTATGCCGATGGCGAAAAGCGCTACATTCTCCACCCCGTGGGGCTCGAAGTCGGCGCAACGGTTTCGACCGGCGAAAATGCGGATATTCTTCCGGGCAACGCCTTGAAGATCCGCAACATTCCGCCCGGCACGATGGTGCACAACCTCGAACTCTATCCCGGTCGCGGCGGCCAGGCCGTTCGCACGGCTGGTGCTTCGGCGCAGCTTCTCAGCAAGGAGGGCGACAATGCGCTCGTGAAGATGCCTTCCGGCGAAGTCCGCAGGTTCTCGGTCGATTGCATGGCCACGATCGGCCAGGTTGGCAATCTCGACCACGAGAATGAAACCTATGGCAAGGCGGGCCGCACGCGTTGGCGCGGCAAGAAACCGACCGTCCGCGGCGTGGCCATGAACCCCGTGGATCATCCGCACGGCGGTGGTGAAGGCCGCGTGAAGGGCAATCACCCGATGACGCCGTGGGCTTTCCCGACGCTCGGCAAGAAGACGCGTCAGAACAAGCGCACCGATCGCATGATCGTGGAGCGTCGTAAGTAGGAGTTCAGTTATCGGTCTGCGGAATTGGACCGATGGCTGATGGCAAAGGTCAGACGAAGGTGAGGAGTTTTCGGTTCTGAAGTTTTGCATGGAACTGAAAGACTCAGAGCTGAAAACCGCAAAGACGGGGCGCGATCCTGAACGAGAGCGCCCAGGGTAGAGCGAGCAAGAAACGCAGATCCCGGCTGGTGATCGCAGAGTCGGCTGGGGGAGCCAAAACCATGAGAGCGACACGAACACGCGCCGCGGCACGCCGGACACGGCTGGTAAAGCGGACGGCGAAGCGGACAGCAAAACCAGCGGCGGCAAAGGCCGTCACGAAGCCAACGACCAGAATGGTCGCGCCACCCGAGCCGGTTCTCTACAAGCTGTGCAAGCCGGGCTGGGCGGTGATCGTGGAACGCATACCGAACGCGCTGGGTACGCGCTTCGTTTGCCCGTTCTGTCCGAAGTCCCATCGTGTGCCCGGTCCGGTGCGCGGGTTTAAGAAGATGCGGCACGCCCAGTGGGGGCGGTTGCGCCGCGTAGAGGAGTAAGGAAGCAATGGCACGTTCACTCAAGAAGGGGCCGTTTGTCGACGGGCACCTGCGCGAAAAGGTCGAAGGGCTGAATTCGCGGAATGAAAAGAAGGTTGTGAAGACGTGGTCGCGGCGGTCCACGATCGTGCCGGAAATGATCGGGCACACGATCGCGGTCCACAACGGAAAGAAATTCATCCCGGTGTACGTGACCGAGCAGATGATCGGTCACAAGCTGGGGGAGTTCGCCCCGACACGCCAGTTCAAAGGCCACGCCGTGAAGGCGGCACTGGAGAAGGCCGCCGGTGCGGCTCCGGCAGGAGGCGGCGCAGCGCCAGCGGCAGCGGCACCCGCGCCGAAAGCATAAGAAATGGCTGACATACAGACACAGGCACCCCAGGGTTCGATTGAAGCTCACGCGATGGCGCGGCATGTGCGCATGTCGCCGCAAAAGGCTCGTCTTGTGATTGACCTGATCCGCGGGCAAAAGGCGCAAGATGCGCTGCAGTCCCTTCGCTATACACCGAAGCGCGCGGCGAAGCACATCGAGAAGGTCCTGCGCAGCGCGATCGCCAATGCCGAGAAAAAGGCTGAAGACTCCGGAGCTCCGCTCGACGTCGATCAGCTCTATGTGAGCAAGTGCTTCGTGAACGAAGGCTCGCGCTGGAAGCGCTTGCGGCCAGCGCCGATGGGCCGCGCGTTCCGCTACCAGAAGCGCACCGCGCACATCTGGGTAGGGGTAAGCGAGCATTACATCGCCGCCGCCGAGCGCGTTGCGGCCAACATCGCCGAAGAACAAGCGCAGAAGGGCGTTCGCGGCACCGCGCGGCGAGTGCGCAAGGCCTTGACCGGGAAGCAGGCTCCCGCGAAGAAGGGGAGGAAGTAATGGGACAGAAGACTCACCCGTACGGGTTCCGCCTAGGCTACAACAAGCCGTGGAAGTCGCGCTGGTATGCGGACCGCGATTACGCCGACCTGCTCCACGAAGACGTCAAGCTCCGCCGGGAACTGAAGGACCGGCTGAGGAGTGCGGGCGTCAGCTCGATCGATATCGAGCGTGCGGCCAACAAACTGGTGGTGCGCATCGCGACGGCGCGTCCGGGCATCATCATCGGGCGCAAGGGCGCGGAAATCGATAAGCTGAAGCAGGAAGTTTCGAAGCGCACCAAGCGCGAAGTGCACATCGACATCGTCGAGGTGCACCGTCCGGAGCTGGATGCAACGCTGGTCGCGGAATCGATCGCGCTGCAGCTTGAAAAGCGCGTAGCGTTCCGCCGCGCGATGCGCAAAGCCGTGGATTCGGCGCTGCGTTTCGGCTGCAAGGGCATCAAGGTGCGCGTGGCGGGCCGGTTGAATGGCGCAGAAATCGCGCGCAAGGAGTGGTACCTGCAGGGCCGATTGCCGTTGCAGACACTCCGCGCGGACATTGACTACGGGACGGCCGAGGCCCAAACGACCTACGGCGTGATCGGCGTGAAGTGCTGGATTTATCAGGGCGAAAACATTCCGCGGCGTACCAGGCGCGAGGAACCCAAGGGCGAAGCCGTGGCGGTCGTTTGAGCGGGACTGGCGGGCGTTGTTGAAGATGGCAAGCGCAGTAACGGCCGGCCCTTAGGCCGGTAGAAAGAACAAAAAACGATGTTGATGCCGAAGAAGGTGAAGTACAGAAAGCAGCAGCGCGGCCGCCGCAAGGGCAAGGCCTGGCGCGGCGGGAGTCTTGCGTTTGGCGAGTACGGCCTGAAAGCGCTCGAAAATGCCTGGATCACCGACCGCCAGATCGAAGCGTCGCGCGTGGCGATCACGCGCTTCATTAAGCGCGGCGGCAAGCTGTGGATCCGCATTTTCCCGGATAAGCCGTTCACCAAGAAGCCGGCCGAAACCCGTATGGGCAAGGGCAAGGGAGCACCGGAGCGTTGGGTAGCGGTCGTGAAGCCCGGACGCATCATGTTTGAAATGGCCGGCATCGACGAAACGACGGCGCGTGAAGCGCTGGGGCTCGCGGCGCACAAGCTGCCGATTCCGACAAAATTCGTCTCGCGCGAAGGAGGAGTCTGACGATGGCCCGGCGCATTGACAAGATTCGCGAGGAAGGCGCAACCGAGTTGCAGGCGCGCGAAAAAGACCTGGTGGAGCAGATTTTCCGGCTGCGCTTTCAGTTGACCACCGGGCAAGCCGAAGCGCTCAAGCGTCTTCGAGAGGCAAAAAAGGATCTCGCGCGCGTCAAAACTCTTTTGCGCGCACAGGAATTGACCGCCGGCGCGAAGTCGGTGAAGGCAGGTAAGGCGTAATGACAACCGAAACACAGTCAGCGGTGGCAGCCGGGCCGGCGCGCGGCGAAAGAAGCGAGCTCGTCGGCAAGGTGACCAGCGCCAAGATGGAAAAGACCATTGTGGTCGAAGTGCAGCGGCTCGTGCAACATCCCAAATACCGCCGCGTCGTCCGCATTTCGAAAAAGTTCTATGCGCACGATGAGAAGCGCGAAGCCAAACAGGGCGATACGGTGCGAATCGTGTCCTCCCGGCCGCTTTCGCGCCTGAAGCGCTGGCGCTTGAAGGAAGTGCTGACGCCGTCGGCGTCGGCCAAGAAGAAGTAAGGACAGGGGAGCGGAACCATGATTCAGATGCGAACCTGGCTGACGGTGGCCGACAATTCCGGAGCGCGGAAGCTCATGTGCATCCTGCCTGTCGGCGGTGACGCGGGATTGAAGGCCGGCCTCGGAGATATTGTTACCGCTTCGGTAAAAGAGGCGACGCCCGAAAGCCAGATCAAGGAAGGCAAGGTCGTGAAGTGCGTCATCGTCCGGATGCGTAAGGAGCAGCGCCGCAAGGACGGCACCTATATCCGCTTTGATGACAACGCCGCGGTTCTGATTAACGACGCCGGCGAACCCGTGGGAACGCGCGTGTTCGGACCGGTGGCGCGCGAGCTACGCGAAAAGAAGTTCACCAAAATTGTTTCGCTGGCTCCGGAGGTTTGGTGAGTCATGGCACAGAAAGTTGTTAAGCACTACACCATCGGGATCCGGAAGGGCGATACCGTCCGCGTGATGAGGGGCGATGACCACGGCAAGGAAGGCCGCGTGCTGTCCGTCAACCCGCGCAGGAACACGGTCATCGTTGAACACGCCAACATTATCAAGCGCCACACGCGTCCCAACCCGGCGAAAAACATCAAAGGCGGCATCGTAGAAAAAGAAGGGCCGATCAAGGTTTCCAGCGTCATGATTGTCTGCAGCAGCTGCAACAAGCATGCGCGCATAGGTCACAACGTTTTGCCGGACGGCAGCAAGGTCCGCGTGTGCAAGCGCTGCGGGACCACGCTCGACAAGTAAACGTCGGAAGGAACGGGACTGGCATGAAGAGTCGATTGCACGAAAAATACAGCAAGGAAACGACGCCGGCGCTGATGAAGCGTTTTGGATGGAAAAACATCATGGCGGTGCCCAAGCTGCAGAAGATCACCGTCAACATCGGTCTCGGTGAAGCCAGCCAGAACGTGAAGCTGCTGGACACCGCGGCGGTGGAACTTGGCCAGATCACGGGACAGAAAGCCATCATCACGCGCGCGAAGAAGTCCATTGCGAATTTCAAAATCCGCAAAGGCATGCCCATCGGCTGTGCGGTTACGCTTCGCGGCGAGAAGATGTACGAGTTCCTCGACCGCTTGTGCAACGTGGTTCTGCCCCGTGTGCGTGACTTCCGCGGGCTAGCTTCGAATGCGTTCGATGGCCGCGGCAACTACACCTTGGGTCTGAAGGACCAGTTGGTTTTCCCGGAGATTGACTACACCCGCGTGGACAAGATCAAGGGCATGAACATTACCCTAACGACCAGCGCGACAAACGACGAGGAAGGACGCGAACTGCTCAAGGGGCTCGGTTTTCCCTTGCGCGAAAAAGGAGCCACACAATAAATGGCACGCACCGCAAAAATCGCCAAGACGCAAAAAAAGCCCAAGTTCAAGGTTCGCGTGCGTAATCGCTGCCGCGTCTGCGGCCGCGCGCGCGGCTATATCCGCAAGTTCCAAATGTGCCGCATCTGTTTCCGCGGCATGGCGCTCAAGGGAGAGATTCCTGGCGTCGTGAAATCGAGCTGGTAGGAGCGAGATAGGAAAATTATGCAGACGGATCCCATTGCCGACTTTTTGACGCGGGTTCGCAACGCGACGGCCGCCAAGCACCAGCGCGTTGACGTTCCGGTTTCGAAGCTGAAGACAGAGATCGCACGCATCCTGAAGGAAGAGGGTTACATCTCGACCTACAAGCTGGTCGAGGAGAACAAGACACGCAAGACACTGCGCATCTTTCTGAAGTACACGCCGGACCGCCGCAGCGTAATCACCGGCATGAAGCGCGTGTCGCGCCCCGGCCAGCGCAACTACGTGGGGGCGCAGGAGATCAACCCTGTCGTTGGCGGACTGGGCATCAGCATCCTGACCACACCGAAGGGTTTGATGACCGGCCGCGCCGCGCGCAAAGCCAACGTGGGCGGCGAGATTCTTTGCGAGATTTGGTAGTGCGCCCGCCCGCGGGGTGGGCCGTTCGTCGAACGGAAGGGTTTCGAAGTGGCCGGTCCAAGACCGGGGTTTAGAGCGAAGGAAGGAAACGCAGCAAATGTCACGTATTGGTCGTAAACCGATTCCAGTGCCCGCAGGCGTGAAGATCAACACCGCGGGTAGCAAGGTCGAAGTGCAGGGCCCGAAGGGCAAGCTCAACGTGCTTGTGCCTCGGCAGATTCGGCTGGAGCAGAAAGACGGCGTGCTGACGGCGATTCGCGATAACGAAGAGCATCGCGCGCTGCACGGTCTGGCTCGGGCGCTCTTGGCCAACGCGGTTCATGGCGTCACGCAAGGTTTCAAGAAAGAACTCGACATTGTCGGGGTTGGATACCGCGCGGAGCTCAAGGGCAAGGTCGTCTCGTTTGCTCTCGGAAAGTCGCATCCGGTGGAATTCGCGATCCCCGAGGGCATTCAGATCGCCGTGGACAAGCAGACGCACCTGGTGGTCAGTGGCGCCGATAAGGCGCAGGTGGGCCAGGTCGCGGCGGACCTCCGCGCGCTGCGTCCGCCGGATCCCTACAAGCAGAAGGGCATCCGCATTACCGGCGAGCGCCTGAAGAAGAAAGCGGGCAAGGCTGGCGCCAAGGCCGGCGCAGCATAGTCTTCGGTTGCGCCGGGCGCGGCAGGAGCCGCGCCGCGGTTGCGACCAAGGTTTGAGTTGTCAGTTTTAGGCAGATGAGTTCGGAGCGCCTGCTTGGGACTTGGAACTTATGACCTAAGACTGTAAGGGAGAAACGAAAGTGGCATCGGTACCAGTTCGCAAGCTATCGAAAGACGCGCATCGCCAGCGGGTTCACGCCCGGGTGCGCACGCGCGTTTCCGGCACCCCGGAGCGGCCGCGCCTGAGCGTGTACCGCTCGGTGGGCCACATTTACACGCAAATCATCGATGACCGCAGCGGCCGCACGCTCGCTTCGGCCAGCTCCGTCGACAAGGAAATCAAGAAGGCATTGAAGGGTGGTGGCAACATCGCCTCCGCCAAGGCCGTCGGCAAGGTCATTGCCGAGCGCGCCAAGGCGGCCGGTGTCAGCAAGGTTGTGTTCGACCGCGGCGGTTACAAGTATCACGGCCGCGTCAAGGCGCTCGCAGACGCGGCGCGGGAAGCGGGGTTACAGTTCTAATTTATGTCGAAGCAAATTTTGCGCGAAAGTCTGGCGGTTCGGCGGCTCCTGGAAGTGAACCCTTCCGACTTGAAGGATGATGTCATTGCCATCAACCGCGTCACCAAGGTCGTGAAGGGCGGCAAGAACTTGAGCTTCTCGGCGCTTGTTGTCGTCGGCGACAGCCACGGCCACGCCGGCTTTGGCATGGGCAAGGCTCGCGAAGTTCCCATGGCCATCAAGAAGGGCATCGAGCAGGCGAAAAAGAATTTGGTCAAGTTGAACCTGAAAGGCTCCACGATCCCGCACCAGGTCACGGGGTGGTACGGCTCGGCGCAGGTACTGTTGAAGCCGGCTTCGGAAGGCACCGGTGTGATTGCAGGCGGCCCGGTGCGCAAGGTGATGCAGGTCGCGGGAATTCAGAACGTGCTGACGAAGTCGCTCGGCACTTCCAACCCGCACAACGTGGTCAAGGCTACGTTCGCCGCGCTGCTCGGTCTGAAGGACGCCAAGCAGGTTGCTGAAACGCGTTCAAAGACCGTGGAAGAGTTGAGTGGCAAGCCGGCCAAGGCGGAAAAAACCGAGAAAGTCGAAAAGGCGGCAGGGGAATAAGCATGGCAGGCGAAAAGAAGGGCGCGAAGAGCGCCGGCACTGTGAAAGTGAAGTGGGTCCGGAGCTTCATCGGCTGTACCGATGACATGCGCGAGACGATTCGCGGCCTGGGCCTGCGCAGAATGCATCAGGTGGTCGAGCGCCAGGATACGCCGGCGGTGCGCGGCATGATCCACAAGGTGCGGCATCTCGTGGAAGTGGTGGAGTAAGGCATGGCCGACAAAAAGAAAAAAGAGCACAACACGATTTCGCTGTCGACCCTCGGGCCGGCCAGTGGCTCGCGCAAGCGCAAAGTGCGCGTGGGCCGAGGCATGGGTTCGAAGCTCGGCAAGACGGCGGGTTCTGGCAACAAGGGCCAAAAATCCCGCCGTGGGTATTCGCGTCGGCGCGGATTTGAAGGCGGGCAGATGCCGCTGCACCGCCGCATTCCGAAGCGCGGTTTTCACAATCCGTTCGGTGTCAAGTACTCGGTGATCAACCTTGAGGAATTGAACGTGTTCCCCGCGGGTGAGACGGTTACTCCGGAGTTGCTGCGGGCGCATGGCTTCATCCGGCGCGCCACTGACCCGATCAAAGTTCTCGGCGATGGCGAGCTCAAGAACAAGCTCACCATTCACGCCCATGCCTTTAGCGCTTCCGCCAAGGAGAAAATCGCCAAGGCTGGCGGCGCATTTGAGGTGGTCGCGTAACCGCAAGATGCTGAAAGACCACAAATTCGTCATTCCGAACGGAGGCCGCCGAGCGAGCGCTCCCGGTTACGCGTGGACCGACGAGGAATTCCTTGCTCCTTCCGGAATGACGGTCACGTCTGTTTTCGGCTTCTTGCCAAGTAGCACCGAGGAACCGGTATGAATCGATTCTTTCAGGCTTTCGCGAATCTCTTCCGGATCGAGGATCTGCGGAATCGGCTTTTCTTTACGCTGGCGCTTCTCGCGGTCTATCGCCTCGGCGCGCACATTCCCACGCCCGGAATCAACACCGACGTGCTGGAGCAGCTGTTCAAGCAGTCGGCGGGCTCGGTGCTCGGCATTTTCGATCTGTTCAGCGGCGGCAACTTCCGCCGGCTGACGATTTTCGCGCTCGGCATCATGCCCTACATCACTTCGTCGATCATCCTGCAGTTGATGACGGTAGTGTTTCCGTACCTTGAGCGGCTGCAGAAAGAAGGCGAACTCGGCCGGCGCAAGATCACGCAGTATACGCGCTACCTGACGATTGTGCTCAGCATCATTCAATCTTCGACCATTGCCACGACGTTGCAGTCGCAGGCGCTCGGCGGCCAGTCCTTGGTCTACCACCCGGGGATCGGCTTCTCCCTGATGACCATTCTTACGCTGACAACGGGCTCAGCGTTCATCATGTGGCTCGGCGAGCAGATCAGCGAACGCGGCATCGGCAACGGCATGTCGCTCATCATCTTCGTCGGCATCGTCGTTGGGTTACCGCGAGCGATCGTGGACCTTTACGAGAAAGCCAAAACGCAAGCATGGGGCGCGTTTACGCCCATGGCCATTATTCTACTGCTCATCCTGATGGTTGCGGTGGTTGCCTTCATCGTCTTCGTGGAAGGCGCACAGCGGCGCATCCCGGTGCAGTACGCCAAGCGCGTCGTGGGCCGCAAGATGATGGGTGGTCAGTCCACCTATCTTCCGCTGCGCGTGAACTCCGGCGGAGTGATTCCGCCGATCTTCGCCAGTTCGCTGCTGGCGTTCCCGGCGACCGCGGCGCTGCTGCTCGGCACCCGCTGGCCCTTCGTCAAGAAGATTGCGGACACGTTGAAGTGGGGCGAACCGCTGTACACGGTGATCTATGTCGCAATGATCATCTTGTTCGCTTTCTTTTACGTCGGAATCGTATTCAATCCTACCGAGCTAGCCGACAACATGCGTAAGAATGGCGGCTTCATTCCTGGGATTCGTCCCGGGCGCAGCACCTCGGAGTATGTCAGCACAATTTTGAAGCGGCTGACGTTCATCGGCGCGGTTTACCTGGCGCTGGTTTGTCTGCTGCCGGAATGGATGATTGCGGGCATTCACCTGAACCACCTGCCCTACTGGCTCGGTGGCGACTGGTTTGACCGCCATTTTCCCAGCTGGATTTTGAACGGTCTTGGTGTGGCGTTTTATTTTGGTGGCACTTCGCTCCTGATCGTGGTCGGCGTGGCGATGGATACAGTGCAGCAGCTCGAGGCACAGCTCGTCATGAGGAACTACGAAGGCTTCGCGCGGAAGGGCCGGTTGCGCGGCCGTCGCTAGGTTAAGGGAGACGACAACGTGGCGCTGGAACAGCGTCCTGTTGGAAAACTCGACCGCGCGGTGATTTTTCTCGGACCTCCGGGTTCCGGGAAAGGCACGCAGGCCATCGTGCTGGCCGGAAAATACGGCGCACCGCACTTGTCGACAGGCGACATGCTCCGCGAACACGTCGCCAAGGGCACGCCACTCGGCTTGAAAGCCAAGCCGATTATGGAGCATGGCGAACTGGTGCCTGATTCGCTGGTGCTGAAGATGGTGGCTGAGCGGATTGAACGGCCGGACTGCAGCCACGGTTTTGTGTTCGACGGCTTTCCGCGAACCGTCACCCAGGCGAAGTATCTGGGGGAGCTGTTGCGGCAGCATGGCTTGAAACCGCCGATGGTGATCCACATGGTCATCGGCAACGCGTTGCTGCTGCGGCGGCTGACGGGGCGCAGGACCTGTAAGGTCGGCGGCGAGATTTATAATATTTACGACCGCCCGCCGAAGGTTGAAGGAATTTGCGATAACGACGGCGGCGCATTGTTCCAGCGGCCGGACGATCGCGAAGAAGTGATCAGTCAGCGGCTGCAGGCATACGACAAGCAGACCGCGCCGCTGGTCAACTACTACCGCCGGCTCGGGCTGCTGCATGAGATCGATGCCAGCAAGAGCGTGCAGGAAGTGGAGCAAGGAATCGATCAGGTGGTCGCGGGCCTTCGCGGAGCGCGTTAGAGAGATGGCGATTCAATTACGCAGCGCCGCTGAGCTCGAGAAGATGTACCGCGCCGGCCAGGTCGTGCACGAAGTTTTGAACGCACTCCGGCCGCAAGTGAAGCCGGGGATGAGCACGATGGACCTCGAGCGTTTAGCCGAGGAGATCATCGCGAAAGGACCGGGCAAGGCTGCGTTCAAGGGCTATCGCGGGTATCCCTGCGTGCTGTGCACCTCGGTGAACAGCGAGATCGTTCACGGGATCCCATCGCCGAAGCGGAAGCTGCGCGAAGGCGACATCGTCTCGATCGACTTTGGGATGGAAGTCGACGGGTACTATGGCGATTCGGCTGTTACCGTCCCCGTGGGGCACATCAGCCCGGAGCTGCAGAAGCTTCTCGATGTGACCCGTGAGTCGCTGGACCGAGCGATCGACAAGATGCAGCCGGGCAACCGGCTGGGTGATGTCGGGCACGCGGTGCAGAGTTGGGTCGAGCAGCACGGTTTTTCCGTTGTGCGGGAGTTTGTGGGTCACGGCATTGGCACAAGGATGCACGATGAGCCGAACCTCCCGAACTATGGAGAGCCGGGTCGCGGGGCGCGTTTGCAGGAAGGCATGGTCATTGCCGTCGAACCGATGGTGAATGCCGGGCGGCCCGAAGTGCAAATGCGCGGAGAATGGGTGGCGGAAACCGCCGATGGCAGTCCCTCGGCGCATTTCGAACACACGGTGGCGGTCACCGCGAACGGCCCATGGATCTTGACCCGTCCGAAAGAGATGACCGGGCCCAGCTGGTGAGGAGGTTGTCGGTTGTGGGTTTTTCAGTGAGAAGCGAAAGGAGTTTTAGGTTTTCAGTTTCTGGGTAGAGTTGAACAACGCCTTGCCTAGAACTTGGAACTTATCACTTAAAACGGGAATGGCGAAGCAGCCGTTTGAAGAGAAAAAGAAAAGCGACTCCGGTAATCCGAAGGAGGACGCGATCGAGGTTATGGCGACGGTGATCGAACCGTTGCCCAATGCCATGTTCCGGGTGGAACTGGAGAACAAGCACCAGGTACTGGCGCATGTCTCCGGCAAGATGAGAAAGAACTTCATCCGGATCTTGGCCGGAGACAAGGTGGCCGTGGAGCTTTCACCATACGATTTGACGCGCGGGCGCATCGTATATCGTTACAAGTAGAGGTGGGAAAGCTGCGGGAACATTGTTAACGGCTAGCCTTCGGGCCGGTGCAGTTGGAAGAAGAGGAGCAGAGCAGCATGAAAGTTCGGGCAAGCGTGAAGAAAATTTGTGACAAGTGCAAGGTCATCCACCGCCGCGGGGTGGTTCGGGTCATTTGCGTCAATCCGAAACACAAGCAGCGGCAGGGGTAGGTTTTTCGTACCAAGTTTAGCTGGATGAAGGACAGGAGCAATCATGGCACGTATCGCTGGTGTTGATCTTCCGCCACAGAAGCGCCTTTGGATCGGGTTGACGTCGATCTACGGCATCGGCCAGGTGCGCGCGAAGAATATCGCCGAAAAGGCGAATGTGGATTTCAGCAAGAAGATCCGCGACTTGACGGAAGACGAGGTCAACCGTATCCGCACGGTTATCGAGCAGGAAGGCCGCGTCGAAGGTGATCTGCGCAAGGAGATCCAGATGAACATCCGCCGCCTGATCGAAATCCAGGCGTATCGCGGGATTCGTCACCGCCGCAACCTGCCGGTTCGTGGCCAGCGCACGCATACCAACGCGCGCACCCGCAAAGGACCGCGCCGCGGCGCCGTCGCCGGCAAGAAGCAGGTGAAGGGCAAGAAGGGTTAGGCCGTTCGTTGGCAGGTTTTGTAGCGCCCGCCTTCCGAGGCGGGGTTCAGAAATTCAGATTTGGAGTGAAACGTGGCTAAAGAGCAGCAAAATGCGGCGCCGGATACGGCAGCACCAGCAAAACCGACGGCAGCGAGTAAAAAGAAGAAAGAGTTCAAGAAGAAGAAGGAACGCCGTACGGTTCCGCACGGACTCGTGCACGTTTCGGCGTCTTTCAACAACACGCAGATCACCATCACCGACCCGGATGGACGCGTGCTCTGCAACTCCTCGGCGGGTGCCATCGGTTTCAAGGGTTCGCGCAAGGGCACGCCATACGCGGCACAGCAGGCTTCGCTTTCCGCCGCCAGCTCGGCTCGCGACCAGTTCGGGATGAAGAGCGTGGAAGTGCGCGTGAAAGGGCCGGGTTCCGGCCGCGAATCCGCGGTACGCGCTCTGGCTGCGGCCGGCTTGCACATTGTCGTGATTCGCGACGTGACGCCGATTCCGCACAACGGCTGCCGTCCGCCGAAGCGCCGCCGCGTGTGACGTCACTTCGCAACCGGCGATGGTTGCGCACTAGATTTTGTAGGCGGCCCCCTCGGAGGGGGCGCTTACGGAGTTTCGACCGTTTCGGGAAGGGAGAATAGAAGTTGGCAAGACATCGAGATGCAGTCTGCCGCCTGTGCCGCAGGGAAGGGCAGAAGCTTTT
>Ga0126379_10001085_pt1 | contig 16109 bp, 29 predicted proteins | sample PanSoiMetPlot_24_FD_92640 | JGI IMG/M metagenome (GOLD analysis project Ga0126379, IMG submission 92640) | Tropical forest soil microbial communities from Panama - MetaG Plot_24 | ecosystem: Environmental > Terrestrial > Soil > Tropical forest > Bulk soil | place: Panama | collected 2016-02-17 | reverse complement strand
TTGACAGCTACGGCATCTGGCAGTGCTGCGCCCGGAACCTATGCCATCGCTGCCGGTGTGAACGGTGATGGCTTTCAACACGTCATGCGTATCTTCGGGGACCACGCCAATTCTCGCTCGCCCGTTCTTTCGTTGTGGCGTGCCGGGGCGCACGATTGTTTTATCAGTGCTGGTCCCAACGCGCTCAATTTCGGCGTCACCAATGGCCTAGCTGATTACGCTGACGCAACGCTTTCTGCTGCCGCGCAATTCGGTCTCTCGCAGAGCAATGCGAATTGCAATGTCGATTTGAACGTCACCGGGCATTACCTTCTGAATGGAAGCGCGGGCGGACTCGGCGGCGCGACGCGCTACATCGGGCCGGGTGGTGGTTCGCACTTCTACTACAACGTGCCGACTGGCGGGCAGCATATATTCGCAGTCAATGAAACCGTTGTCGGGCAGTTCACTGCGAGCGGAATATCAACCGCGTTCGTTGCGAGCGCTGGCACGGGATTGTTTGGCGGCGCGACCGGAAACCGTGGTGCCCAGGTTGAGATAGTCCACAACAGTCTCTACAACGCCGAAGCATCCGGGTTGTATCTCACCACGGGCACCGGAACTGCTGGCGAATCCGGCATCTATCTTTTTGCGGATAAAACAAACAACATCGTCGGTATCAATTCTTTGCAACCCGGTACTGGCTCGCGTCCGCTGTGGATTTCTCCGGGCGGCGGTCAGGTGAGCATCGGCGGGGCGCTCGGGTACTGGCAAACGACCGCCCTGCTTGCGTGCCGGACTGCGGGCAATGCCATAGAGTTCGGGCATAACAACAGCGCGGGATATGTTTCCATGCTCGGGGCCGAAGCGACATCGGGCACACCCTTTCTCGGATTCAACTGCGAACTTACGGGTGGCAACACCTACACCACTCGCGGCATCCCTGGTGCGGTTTTCCAAAGCGACCTGGGCGGTGGTTTCATGTTCGGTCAGGTGCCCGCTGCAACTGGTAGCGGTCAGTCCCTCACGACATACGCAAGGATTCAATATGTCGGGCCGAGTGCCAACTTCTATGCAACAGCGGGTAAGCATCTTACGTTCGGCGCAAACGCGCAAAGCGGATATTGGTGTGTCAGTGGGATCGCTGGTTCTGGCGGTGCCGGGGCAATCGTTGGGGATTTCCTGCCCCTCGGCGGGGATAACCTCTACAGCGTCGGCGCGTCGGGCGACAGGCTCAAAAATCTCTACGTCGCAAACCAGATCACGTTGAACGGGGTTCTTCTGTTGAATGAAGGCGCACCCGCGAATCACCTTCAGATCACGAGCGGAGGAAATAGCGCCGCTGAATATGTGAGCGTTCAAACCGACAATTCGGGTACGCCCAAGACTGCGATCCTTGGGGTGGACGGGCCGACCGCGCTCGCTTTCTGCGGCTCGCTTACGAATCATCCGCTTCAGTTCCGCACGAACAACCTCGGACGCTGGAGCATCGACACGTCGGGCTTTTTCATGCCTGCGGCGGACAACACCTATGACATCGGCAGCGCGAGCTTCCGCGTGCGCAACGGCTTTTTTTCCGGGAACGTGACGATCAACGGGGCGCTTTCGGTTTCCGGTGGCACCAGCATCAATGCGAGTGTTCAGAGCACCACGGTCGGCACCCCGGCCAGCTCTGTTGAAACCAATCTGATGACGTACACGTTGCTCGCGAATAGTTTCTCTGCGAACAACAAGGCAATTCGTGTGACCGCGAGCGGAAACACCAACAACAATTCGGGGGGCTCTCAAGTCGTGAAGTTCTATTTCGGCGGCACGTCAGTCGGCTCTATTGATACCGGAAATGCTGTTACCGCGTGGTATGCAGAATTCGTCATTGTCAGAACATCATCGAACAACCAGCGAGTTTCCGGCCGCATGAGCTGGGGCGGTAGCGGCAGTTCGACCAAAGACCAATATAATTTTCGTGGCGATGTCGTCAATACCGATACCGCCAATATTACGGTGAAGTTCACCGGAACCGGCGTGGGTACGGTGAACGATGTTCAGCAGCACATGATGTCAGTCGAGGCTCTAAATCTATGACCGAAGCCGCATACACCGCGATCATCCAGGAGCTTGCATTCCAGCGAAATGCGCTCGGGGATCGAGCGCTTAATCTAGCCGGGCAGCTCGCCGACGCCCAGGAAAAGATCAAGGAGCTGGAGGGGAAGCTCGCAGCCCCCCAGGGCTCGAATGTGGTGGAAATGCCTGATCGCTAGTCTCTGCCTCTCGGGCTGCGTCGCTATCTCGGGGCCCTGCGAGCGAGAGATTACGATCAAGACGACTTGCGAACCGGGCGGTTCGGTCGTCACATTCCCGAGCCCGCACTGAGCGAAAGTCGCCGACTAAAATCCGACTAATTGATGACTAAATCGTGCTAAACCCAGGTACATCGGTTTTAGCTAACTTGCTGATTCCGTTATAATCGCCTCTGAGACTTTTCGCGTGTCCACAGGATCACCTCCCATGGACACCAACTAAGAATCAAGCACTTGCCGATGATGCCGACTAGAAGGCGACTAGCTGAAAAATGAACCATGCTAGACCCTGCTAACGTCGGCGCAGCAGGCGAGCCGCGATCAATATCGCCAGCGCGGCGCTCCCATACTGAATCACATCCCACAGCAGCTCATTCATCTGACACCCTCCGTATATCCCAGCCGCGTTTGCGGCACAGCTCGATCACGTCCTCAATCGTATAGCGCAGCATCCAGCTCAGCTTGGGTGCCGCTTTCCACACGAGCCCATCCTCAACCACCAGCCCGGCCGTGAACTCGCCGCGCCGGTCCTTCCCCTTCACCTGATACAACATCATGTCGTCGCCGCGATGTAGCGGTAGAACACCACGAGCACCAGCGCGAGCCATGCGCAGCTCGCGAGCATCGCCCCCAGGATGAACCCGCAGGCATGCGGGCACTCCCGCCACACGAACGCGAAGGGCTCAAGGAGCCCACGCAGAATCGCGTAGCCGGTCGAGAGACTGGTAATACCAGCGGTGTAGAAACGGGAGCGCAAAGGTGCTTTCCCAGCCCTTTCTGCGGATCATCATCCAGGCCCACAGGGCGCGGCCAGTGCGTCCGTTGCCGTCCATGAAGGGGTGAAGATCCTCGTATTCGCAATGCACATCGTAGGGGCTCGCCTGACCGTCCATGGCGGCTATCAGGAGCTTCGACAGCAGCCTTTCGATCTGCGGGCCCCCTCGCGGCGGCAAGTGTTTCCCGACACGAACATCCATGCCGTGCGAGCTGCGGAGCAAGGCCTCTTGCTGATAAGTCTGCGCCAGCTCTTGCAGCTCGAAAACCCGTAGGGTGCCCAGCTCCAGGAAGCTCATCGTTTGCACAATCTCGGCCTCGGTTGGATCCCGCCTGATCCCCTCGATCAGGTTGGATTCGGTGAGGAAGGCGACGAGCTGGGAGCGTTTGGTTTTGGTATCCATTCGGATCACGCTCATCGTTCCACCTGGACAAGATAGCCGCGCCGCTTGAACTTGCGCATGGCGTTCGCGAACTTCGCCTTGGCCCGGCGCTGAGCTGGCGTCATGCTGGCGTAGAGCTTCTGTACCGCGATCTTTCCCCAGGCTCTCCGACCTTCGAGGCTCACCTTCTCGCGAGCGGCCGTGAGCTGGGCCTGCTGCTTGGCCGTCCTGGGCTTGAGGCCTTCGAGCTTGGTCATGCGCGCCAAGTGCGCGGCCCTCGCCTCGGGGCTACGGCGATACCACGACTCGCGCGCCTTCTGCGCATGCAGCTCACGCTGTTCAGGGGTAAGCCGGGCCTGACGCGCGAGCGCTGCGATCCTCTGCTTCTCGCTCATGTCAGTCCCACTACGTTCGGCATGCGAATCTCAATCCCCTGCTCATTCGCCAGCTCGGCATCACGCTTACGCATCTGCGCGGCGTAGTGCTTCTCAAGCATCCTGATCCCTCGGTGCCCCATTTCCTCAGCGATCTTCTTGTAGTCCTGGATACCTCGGGCGGTTTCAATGCGAAGGCAAGCGTAGGTATGCGCCAGTTGATTCGGCCCGCGATAGCGCACACCCGCCCGCTTACACACCGCTCGCCACTGGCCGTTGAGGATGTCGTGCGGATATTCCCAGCGCTTCTTAGTTGAGGGGTCCACGAAAATAAAATCGCCGTCGCTGCCGAAGAACGTAACGGCGCGGTGCTCCTTCAGGGCGGCAAGCGTTTCATCGCTCAAGTGGATGGTGCGCTTGCGATGCTTGTTCTTCATGCTGTTCCTGATCTTGCCGGTGTTCTCAAGCACGCGCTGGAGCTGGGCCTCGCGCTCAACGAAACTGACATCACCCCATTGCATGCCCATCGCTTCGCTCACCCTGGGCCCTTGGCCCGCACACATGAGGATGTAACATTTCCAGCCCGGATTCTTTTCGATCAGGGCCTTCAGCTCGGCCCGGCTAAAGGGATCCGGTTCCTCGCTCTCGAAGTCGCGCGATTCCTGCGTCAGGTGCTCGCCTATGGTGAGCTGGCGCATTGGATTCATAGGGATGGTCTTGAGCCCTACCTCGCGGTCGAGCGTGTGTTTGACCGTGATGAACATATTCGCGATGCGATGCGCGCTCAGATCGCCGTCGCCCTTGTTGCCTAGGCGGATCTTGCAGCGGGCCGTAATGAATTCCTGCACCCTGAACAAGTCGCAGAATTCCACGACCGGAACACCCTTCAGCGCGGGAGCGAACACGTTGAGCGCGTCGCGCTTATACGTGACCCAGGTCGATTCCTTGACCTTGCCACGGAATGCCTCGATCCATTCCTCAAGGGCCTTGTCCATGGTGCGACGCTGATCGCCCTTGCCCGTCTTGCGCATGTACTCCTGCGCGAATCCCGACTCGGGAAATTCTTCCAGGTAATTGAACTTGTCGATGCTCACCCTGAACTTGATTCCGGCCAGTCTGTTCTTGGCCGACTCACGGATATCGTCAAGACCTTTCCTATCGACGTTCATCTTGTGCGGCTCGCGCCGCTGCGGCAATTGCGGGTCAAGCGTAAAGCGAAGATAGACGTGATAGAACCCGCCCCCAGCAACGACAGTCTCAACGCCCTTCTCTTGAAAAGTATCGCCCGGAATGTCTGCGGCGATTACCTGAGCAAGGGTTTTTTTCTTCCGAGTTCCACCCATTTTTGAACCTCCGGCAAATTGATCCAGACGTGTCGCCCGCGCACGATGCAATGAATCCCATCGACCCAATCACCGCGCTGCCTGCGGCTGTACACCGCTGAGCGCGAGTCGCCAGTCATCTTGCAATAGTGCGCGAGCTTCACCCAAACAACCGGATCCATTGTCGCAGAGTCCGCAGATGTTCTCAACTATTTCCCCGCTCTCGCAACGGCCGAGAACAAGCGATCATCGTGAGCGTCTGTTTGTTTAAACGGCTTGTGCTTGCCGTTGCCCAGGCTCGCCATTGCGTCGATCAGCTCGACGCTCACGAAAAACTTCTCATGCCCCAGCGGCCGGGGCTGAACGCAGTAGAGCACCCCGCGCCAGTCTCGTGCGCGCAAACGCACCATGGTTCCGTTCGCGATCCGCGACTCGATGTAGGAGCGCACTTCATCGTAGGAAGCCTCGGGCACCAAGTTCAGCAGTTCGCTGAACCGGAAGTGCCGCTCCCCGAAGTTGCGTACAGCTCGGGCAATCGGTGTATCTCTCATATCGGGCCCGGCAACAGCCGCACCGAAACGTGCATGATTCCCTCGGGGCCGACGTGACCCGACGCGCTGATGCTCAGCATCATGTTCGGCTTGATCGAATCCTCTAGCGTGTCAACCAGACAGAAGATTGCCTCGCGGACGGCGTAGGGCATTTCGACGGGCGCGTGTTCCTCGATGTACTTCGAGGCCGCGTCAACGCTACGCGCGTGGAAATTGATAGACCAGCTCATTCGTTTCTCCTGATGGGAAGGATCACGCCGAACTCGGTTGCGTACCATGCCTCGGTGCGCTCCATGAATTCGGTGAATTCCTCAATAGTCAATTTGCTTGATCGCTTCATCGGGACCATAAGGAGCACCCCGCCGCAACCGATAGCTCGGTGTCCGAAGTGGCGCATCAGCGCGAACTCGTGCATTTCCTCGGGTGCATACCCGGTTACGTTAGAAGCCTCTGTATGTAGCAGCCACAGCCGCGCGTTCTGATCGAGCGTGCGCGGCTGCTTGATCCGGCTAACGACAATCTGGAACGGTACGGGCCGGTTGCGGATGTGAGCCGCAACCAGATCGCGCTGATCCCAATCCTCGACATAGTAGGTGCGCTCAGGCAGCCCGCTTTTTGAGGTCTTTGTCGATGTCGTAGGCACGGCGGTACAGCAAAAACATTTCCCAGGCCTCGTCCAGGTTCGGGAAAAAATGGTGAGCAAAGTCGCCGTGTTCTTTCGAGAACCGGCACAGGTGATAGCCGCCCTCGATGGGCCGGTCGGGGAATACTTCTTCCCACAGATTTTTGTAGGCTGCGATCTGGATCAGGTGGTCCGCGTACACCGCGTTGCCGGATTTCCAATCGCCCAGGCTGAGCTTCCCATCCAGCTCGATGATTGCGTCGGGCGTCCCGCCGAAGCGGTGCCGCTCGCTCACGAGCTTGGGCTCGGCGTAGATCACCTTGAGCCGGGACTGATCGGCCCAGGTGAGAAACGCACCGTAGGCGGCCGCGCCCTTTACCCGCACGTCCTCCGGGTACTTGTCCAGGTCCGGGCCCGGCAGATCGCGGATCTTCGCCTCGACCATGGCGTGCGCGAGCGTGCCCGCGTCGGCGGCTGCCTTGGAAGTCTCGCGGTAGTCGCGGCCTTCCTTGCCTTCGGTCCAGGCCCAATGAATGAGACCCCCGGACTCCTTGAAGCGCCCGATGATGGTGGTGACTCCGGGGACGCGCTTCCCATCTGCGAGGAAGTAACCCTCACGGGGCGTCGGCATCGGCGTCGATCCCGTGGTGTTCTGCGACCATATAAAGCAAGGTCTGGATAGCCGCACGCAAAGCCGCGAGCGCATCCCGCGTGTCGTCGTGGGACAGATTCATAATGGACTTGTGCGCTTGGAGCAGGTATTTCTTCGCGATCCTCACTTCGGTCGGCGTCATTTGCGCTTCTTCTTCGGCTTGTTCTTCGCCTTCGCCTTGACCTTCGCTTTGCGCTTGGCCTTCTGAACGGCCTTGCGTTTCAGAACCGACTTGCTCGGGATGGTCTGCGGATCCACGGCCAGATCGCCGCGCTCGGGATCCGCATGCGGCATTTCGTTGGTGGCCGGGTTCAGCTCGGCTTTGGGCTCGGGCTCGGTCCTGTCACCGAGAAACATCGCCGTCAGTTCCTCGTTCAGCGGCCAGTCGTCGCCCAGGTCGGGATCAGGGATGCGGCCCGCGTCCTTACAGACGTTGCAGTAACGAACGTCGAGGACCGTGCTCAGCTCCTTCGTGCAAAACGGGCACTCGATCATGCGGGCTCCTTCCAGGGCTCCCCGCTCGGGCTCGCGCTCTCGGGCGGGGTCCATGGTGCGTCCTTGATCGCTTGGGTCAGTTCGCTGTTCAGCGTGGGGAACGGATCGAGCTTCCCGTCCTCGCCGATGTTGCCGCCCAGGTGCGCGTCCATCACTCCGGTCGTGCGCATGTTCCCGACGCTCGCCGACGTGCTGTTGTACATCGCGCTCATGCCGCGAGCGCTCGCGGTGTACCCCGCTGTATTACTCGCCCAAATCCCAAGGCCCTGCGCCTCGGCGAAGGCGTCCACGTTTGCGCCCATGTAGATGAAAGCCCACTTGCCCGAGTCCTGCCGGGCCTGGATCATGCGCTTCACCTGTTCCTTGCTGAAACGGCGCGAGCTGTTTTCCAGGCCGTCCGTGACGATCACCATGATCGCCCGGTCGGGGCGCTCGCGTCGCCAGTCCTGTTCCAATTGCTCCAGTTCGCGTCCTACGGCGTCCAGGAGCGGCGTTCCGCCTCGCGGCCGATAGTCCATATCGGTTAAACGCTCCACGGCCCTCAGATCGCACATCTGCCGGAAGCGCTCGATGGCCTCGGTATCGAAGCGGGAAAGTGAAATACATGCGGGATCATCGAGCTTGCGCTGATCCTCGATGAAGGCGTTCACGCCCTGTATTACATCGGATTCACGGCCGCCCATCGAACCGGAGCGGTCAAGGATTATTGCGATCATCGTTTTCATGCTGTCCTCAAAAAGGTGATGGCGCGGACGCTTGCAGGGGAGGGTCTAGCTTCGCGTCCATTTCCTCGGGCCGGAACCCGCGCGCCGTTACTGTCTTACCGCTGGCGCATACCAGTGGTTTTCTGTCTCGAAGATCGGCGGCCACGATCCGCCTTCGATCCTCAGCACTTCACTCGTCCATACCATGCCGCCGTCGTTCCTGAGTTTCGGGTGATCGAGCGTGCCCAGGATGAGCAACGCGGGTGCGCCCTCGTCAATCAAGTCCCACGGACTTGCGCGGTAATGAACTTTCGGCTTCATCAAAACGGTACGTCGTCGTCCATATCGCTGAACGGGCCCGACTTGGGATCTGGCGCAGGCGCGCTTGTCCCAGGTCGCGGCCGTTGCACAGCGGGTACTTCGCGCTGCTGGGGCTCAGGCGCAGGCCTGCGCGGCACAGGCCGCACGCGGATGCCGCCCACGAGCTTGCCGCGAAACGCAACACCGGGATCCTCGTACAGCACGATCTGTTTTCCAATCCATTCGTCGGTGTCGTCGGATCCACACGCCAGCTCACATTGCTGTATCGTGGTCGAGCCGAGCACCAATCCCTTCGGCAGCTCATCGAAGTAGAGAACCCAGCGCTGCTTTTCTCCCTCGTCCGAGTTGATCGTTTCTTTCTGCAACTCGCGAATCGTTGCCCGCACTCCCTTGCCGACATCTTCCTTTCTCAGCCACTTCGACTCGATCATTTCATGCGTTTTCATGTATTACTTCTCCGCAAAAATAGCTCGATGAATCCTGATAGATCCTGCGCGATTGCCGTTTTCGTTTTTCATAGTAGAAACCGAAAAGTTTGACGACGCAAACTCTCGGATGCGGCATCCGACCTGTGGCATGAAAACGCGCATTTCATACTAGGCTTTGCAATCACGCTCACGCAGAGCGATGCTGTTCTCCTCTTTTTTGCTTTCGCTTTTTTCGACTTCCTGCTTTGAGCAGGTCGCGCCCGCAAGACCCGACCGGCAACATGGAGCAGCGGCTTTCGTGGAAATTCCATGGGGGTCGGGGGCGCTTGCCACTTTTTTCGGTTTCCTTTTTTCTCGGGCGGATCTCCCGAGAGCGATGTGATGTCAGATACGGGAGAAGGTGAAAGTGGGTCGGCCAAATATTTCGGCGCGGGAACCAAGGTACGCGCCAGTGGAATTGATTCCGCTAGAAGGCGGGAGGGAATACGCAGTTTTGCAGGAATGGTTCGATGAGCTTGAACGACTTTATCCAGCGGTGGACGCGACACAGACCTTTCGCGAAATTCGCGCATGGTGTCTCGCTAACCCTTCGCGGCGAAAAACCGCGCGGGGAGTCCGTCGCTTCATCAACCAGTGGTTCGCGTCGGAACAACGCCGTGCTGAAAACGAAACGCCGTGAACCGCGTCAGGCTATCGCGGCAATCCCTTGCTCCTTTACGGGTTGCACTTCGGCCGCCATCGCCCGTGTGCCCGGTACGACGGGCCTCGCGAACGTATGCGCATCGCACTATTCGTTTCTCGCGCAGAGGGAAGCGGAGCTGTTCTGCGATGCGCAAGGCCTAGTGAGCGTCGAGGACAAGCGCGCCTATTGCCGCTTGATGATGGGGAACTTCGGCAGGCTGAGCTTCGAGGCCTGGGCGCGCTCGCTCACGCCGGGCGCGGTCAAGCTCCTGGTACGCATGGGCGACAGCAAGTGCCTCGCGAAACTGCGCGATGCGGGATTTATCGACATGAATAATCAGCTCGTTCAAACGACATGAAAGCGAAACTTGAGGGCGTGGTGGTGCAAACGATGAGCTGCCCGGAACACGGGCACTACAGGGCAAGCGTGTTGCACGTTGCAGGCAAAGCCTTTCCGTCGCGGTGCCCGTTGTGCCGCGAGGACGACGCACGTCAGGACATCGACCACTGGCGGGAAGAAGCCTTCTTCGTGCTGCGCAATCTCGGGAGAGCAACGATGGGCAGAAGGCGAAAACGTCGTGATGGTGATCGGGAATTCTTCGTGCGGCTCGTGGACGACAAGAGCGGGGCCCGCGTCGCAGTCGGCAACTTTTGGGCGGCGAGTGAGAGCGAAGCTGTGACCATGGCCGAGAACGAGTACCCCGGCTTGTTTCACGGCATGGAGACTCACACCTGGAGCGCCCGCGCCGAGCTGGTGCCACAGAAGGTGACGGCATGAACGACCGTGACGAGTTCGCGGCGGCGGCGCTCGAAGCGATTATCGCGAACCTGGGAGTTGATGCTGACCCGGCTACGGTGGCGGAACTTTCCTACCACTTCGCGAACGCGATGATGGTGCGACGGCACTACGGCGACAATGCTCCGGTTGCTGGCACGGGAGAAGCGCTGCCGGGGTGAGTCCTACAGCCCGCACGCTCGCCCTACTTCGCGAACGGGGCTACGAGGCTCAGGTAGTCGAGCGCTGGATCCCACGCGCTAACATCCGCGTGGATCTGTTCGGCTTCATTGACATCGTGGCGGTCGGCAAGGGAAGAACTGTCGGAGTGCAGGCCTGCGCTGGGGCTAGTGTCGCCCCTCGCGTTCACAAGGTCCGCGAAGCTCGCACTCTACCCGCCGTCTTAAAGGCGGGTTGGGTAGTGCTTGTTATCGGCTGGCGGAAGTCCGCGAGGACTTCCCGTTGGACTTACCGCGTCGTGCGGGTACGTAGCCCGGCTTCCCACATGTCGGGCAACAGCTCTTAGGCTTACGAGTCTTGCGCAGGCCCAGGCGTCCGAGAGCTGCGTAGATCGCAGTAGTGCTAACGCGGTCTGCTTGAAAGGCAGCTTCACGAATAGGCACGCCGTCAATCAAGTGCAGCATGAGTGCTTTATAAACGCGACCAGAAGGCAGAGCTTCGCCAGTGTTAGAGGTCTTTCGTTCTTGTCCAAATCTGCGCCCATCCAGCAGCTTGTTGAACTCGTCCATCGTGTAAAGTTTGACGCTCATAATCGTGCTAGAGTCCTCTAGTTGTACATCCCTTTGGTAAGGGGATCCGGGGTCGGTCAGGGAAACTTGACCGGCCCTTTCTTTTTTGACCCCCGCCCCTCCTTCAACTGTTGACAACAACAGAATTGTACACGTTCCAAATGACATATGTAGGACGAAAGCCTGACTTTCATACTATCCGTGGCATCGACCATCCGAGAACTTCCCATGCCGAACACCTGGGGGTTTAATCAGCCGCTCCTTAGTTGTGCGTCTAAACGACACACCTATGACAGCTCCTCAACAACTGATTGTCGAGAACGTCACCCCTAACAAAGCAAAAGAATGGCTCGCGACAATGGTGAACAATCGTCAAGTCTCTCAATCGAAAGTGATCGAGTACGGCATTGCAATGGACGAGGGCCGGTGGAGCCTCAACGGTGAAACAATAAAGTTCGATGACAAGGGCCGACTGTTCGACGGCCAAAACAGACTGCAAGCGTGTTTGCTTGCAGGCAAACCTTTCCGAACTTACGTTGCGCGCGGCATTGATGATCCCGAAGCCTTCGCGACGGTAGATGTTGGTAAAGCGCGTTCACACAGCGATGTGTTCGGAATCGCTGGCTACAGTTGGGCCGCTTGCGCAAGCGGAGCTGCGAATCTGATTTTCTGTTTCAAGAATTGCAAGCTGACTTGGGCTGGTCCGACTGATCGCCGGGCTCGGCTGAAAAATCAGCGCGTCGTTCAATTGATGCAGGGAGCTAAGCGACAGGCATCGACTGTGGTGTCAAAGCAGGAGCTACTGGAGTTCGCCGCGAAGGTCAAGGACGACCTGGGCGTTGCGGTGAAGTTCGCTTCCTCAACCAAGGCGCGGCGGATCATGGGGCCGTCAACGGTGGCTGGCCTCTATTATCTATTCCGCGAAAAGAACGCCATCGAGGCGCACGCTTTCTTTGAACAGCTCGGGGAAGGTGCGGGACTCGCGGCCACGGATCCCATTTTGCATCTGCGCGACAAGCTCCAGGCGTATCAGAAGCAGCGCGGTCGTGGCGTGCGCCTGAGTCGTTGGTACTTCGTTGGCCTCGCGATCAAGGCCTGGAACAAGCGCAGGGCCGGGCTGCCTGTCCGTTCTCTTTATGTCGGACAAGGCGAGGCGTTCCCCTCGCGCATTGATTGAGCGTCGTTAGATAGAGACAATGCCATTCTGACTATGCAGATCCCTTCCTATAGTTTAATCGCAGAAATTTCTTGCGAATTGTTCGGAACAGGAGTACGGTTTTGTTCCCAACAACAAAAGCCTGGAGGGGTCCGTGTACTGTCCAAGATGCAAGTCGTTAAAAATTCCGGTCAGGGACACGCGGCCGAGTACATCGGGAAACGGAACGAAACGCTGGCGACGGTGTTTGGACTGCGAGAATCGTTTCACGAGCTATGAGCTGTTGTGGGATGACGTTCGTGCTGTTTTTGACCATGAAGATATTCTCGCCGGGATGCGGGAGCTGCTACAGAAAATGCCGCTTCGGTCCAGGCAAATGCAAGACGATGCACCACCAACCGATAAGGAGCCACAAGATGTCCATTCTCGTAATCGTAAGCGAAAACGGCGATGATCGACTGTTCTGGAGCCCACACGACCAGCTCTCGGTCGAGAAGGTCAAGGCCGTGTTCGATGATCTGATCGGCAAGGGCTACCTTGGCGCACGCATGCTCAGCGCGGGCGAAGGCGAAGCGATCAAGAGCTTTGATCCGCTCGCTCGCGAAATTGTCATGTCGCCCGCAGTTGTCGCCGGATAGCTACGTGCCCCTGCTGGAGAACGGGATCTATTTTCGGCCTTGGCTCGGGGTGAGTCCCGAAGCCAGGGCCGACCGTCTGCTGGAACGGCACCTGAGCCCTGAGCAGTTGCGCGAGTGGAAGGAATCGCGCAGCTTTTGTGTCATTGGAAATGTGACAGGTGTTCGCTATCGCATATATGGTGGCGTCGGCGGCCCGAATATCGCCGTCAACGGCAGGCAAGCTATCTGTGTCGGGCCGCCCTATGGACTGCATCTACCGGATAGTGATAGGGTTTTCGTCCAGAAGCTTTACATCGAGCTGGCTGAGGACAAGATGCTCGAAGCAATTCATGTCCCGCCTGAGCGGTGGAAAGATTGGCCCCGATACTTTTATTGAAAGGAACGCGATGGGAAAGGCCCGAATTTTCTGGACGACAGAAGAATCATCGACCGTGGTTAAACGAGCTGCCGAGCTGCTGGTGGAGAAAGGCCTTGAGCTGAAGTGGGACTCGGCCCGAGTGTTCGGGCTAGCGGAAATTCTTGAGGACGCACAGCGGCAATTGCCGCAGCACCGTCGTCGCCCGAACATCGGCATGAAAGTCGGAACCTATAAAAGCGCTGTGCAGATGGCTTACGAGAAGATCAAAAAACCCAATCCCTCTCCCCTAGCGTTCGTCAGCTTCGACTCGAAAAACCCTCCCCCGATTCCTTCCGTGCTTGGCCTGGATCCGAAAGTCGCTGAAGCCCTCGCCTATATCTTTCAACAAGGCATGCGCGCCTTGGGTGAACAGATCGGCAAGACCATGGGCGAAACGCTTCGGGATCGGCATCTGTACGTGCCCAAGCAAGCGCAAGACGCTTTTGAGCATGCGATATCCGAAGCTCAGCCCGAGCCGAATGCTCTGCCCGAGCGGTTGCGCAAGCACAAGGTCATGGTGAGCAGCCTTCAGCCGATTCAGCAGCAGGAGATTCAGCGGCAGTTCCCCGACCTTGAGTTTCGTTTTCTATCCGGTGATACGGCGAGTAAGACCGTGCGCGATGTTGCGCAGAAGTGCGAGCGCGCCTACCTAATGACGCGCTTCATCGGACACAACATTGAATCGGGCGTGAAGGGTTTGAACAACATCTGTCGGATCCCAGGCGGCCCAAGTGAACTTGCGCGGCTCATACGGATGAACTATCCGCAGACTGCGTATAGAGGGCATGCACACGTCAGTTAAACAAGGAGACAACTATGAACGGAGAAATGGACGTGCTCGATCCAACCGGGCACACCAAAACGACATGGGACAGCGAGAACGAATCGGAAATTGAGGCAGCTCGCAGGCTGTTCGATGCGCTCACCGCGAAAGGCTTCAAGGCCTTCCGGGTGAAGAAGGACGGCAGCGAGGATATGCCCATGAAGCGCTTCGATCCCGAGGCCGAGCGCATGATTCTGGTTCCCCCGGTTCAGGGCGGATGAGCCAAGACAAGACCAAGATCCTGTGCTCGCCCGCGAAGGGGCGCGAGCTTGCGAACTACGTTCCCGGCACGACGAACACGCTCCAGTGTTGGAGCTGCGGGCAGCGCGTTCTCGTTGCGCCTTCCTCGCACAAGATGATCGACAAGGATCCGACGATTGAGCTGGTGTGTTGGGAATGCTTCGAGCCCGAGCCGGGAGACAAGCTTGTGACGCCGGAAGATGTCGCGCAGGAAGCGCGAGACATGCTGAAGAAGGGAGCGCACTGATGCCGTTCCTTTGTTCCACGTCGGATCAAATCTTCACGACCTGGACGAATGCGCAAGCTGCGCAAACGCAGACGGCGACGACCAACCTCATCTGGAGTCAGTGGATCACCACGAACACGACCAGCACCGCGAGCAACTGCTATATCAGCCTGGGCCAGCAGCAGGCGCAGCAGGCGGTACAGATGTCGGCCGAGGAACAGATGCGCCGGGCTCAGCAGATGCGCGACTTCGAGGAACGGGTTGCCCGCCAGAAGGCCGAGAACGATCAGGCCGAGAAGAAAGCGAACGAGCTGCTGCTTGAGTGTTTAAACGAACAGCAGCGCGCCGAGGTCAAGGAGCGACAGTGCTTCCACGTTCGGGGCGGTAGATCCGGGCACCTGTACAGGATCAACACCCGCTGCTTCACCGGGAACATCGACGTGCTGCGCCATGGCGTTGTTCAGCACCGGCTGTGCGGTCACGACCGCAGCCATGGCACGCCCTGGTCGGATCAGTTGCTCGCGCAGAAGTTTTATCTGGAGCACCACGAGGACGAGTTTTTGCGCATCGCTAATCGACACTAACGGAGGGAATGTCTCCATGGCGAAGAAGCCCAAGCAGTCGCAACCGCAGCAGACGCAGGACGTGATTATCGAGTTGCCCAGGCTCAAGCTCCAGACGATGCAGATCACGCTGGTCGGCGACTCCCCTCTTATCTGTCACGCCTGGAGCAAGAAGGCGAAAGCGGCGATGCTGGCGAAGCAGATGAAGAAGGCGGCCCAGGCCAAGGCGGCGAAGGATCCCGAGCAGGACTTCAAGGATTCACTGTATGCGCATCCTGATGGCGGTTGGGGTTTTCCGGCCGTTGCGTTTAAAGCATCAGCGGTCGATGCCTGTACGCACATCGCGAACATCACCAAGGTTGAAGCTCGCGGTGCGTTCCATATCGACGGCGAGCTGGTGAAGATCGAGGGCAAGCCAACACCGCGCGAGGATATGGTTCGGATCGGCATGGGTGTCGCCGACATCAGATACCGTGGCGAATTCAAGAAATGGCGCTGCACATTTTCGCTGCGCTACAACGCCAACGTAATCTCGGTCGAGCAGATTCTCAACCTGTTCAATACGGCGGGTTTCGCGGTCGGTGTCGGTGAGTGGCGGCCGAGTCGCGACGGGAGCAACGGCATGTTTCATGTTGCGACGAAAGGGGAATGATTCAGGCGTGGCAGGCAAGGCTAGTTGCGGTCTGGTTCGTCATGTTTAGGCGCGGCAGGTGTGGCAAGGCTCGGCTCTGTCCGGCTCGTCAGGGCCCGGCACCGCAGGGCAGGCCGGGCGCGGTAGTGCATGGCGTTGTTCGGCTTGGCAGGGTCGGGCTCGGCAGGCGTGTTATGGCCGGGCTTAGGCCCGGCGAGGCGTGGCAGCGTCGGGTATTGCACGGCGGGGCAGGCTAGCCGAGGCTGGTTCTGGCGGTGCTGGGCAGCGCACGGTATGGCTTGGTCGGGCAGGCGGGGCGGGTTTTGGC
>Ga0126379_10001084_pt1 | contig 16118 bp, 17 predicted proteins | sample PanSoiMetPlot_24_FD_92640 | JGI IMG/M metagenome (GOLD analysis project Ga0126379, IMG submission 92640) | Tropical forest soil microbial communities from Panama - MetaG Plot_24 | ecosystem: Environmental > Terrestrial > Soil > Tropical forest > Bulk soil | place: Panama | collected 2016-02-17 | reverse complement strand
TTCCCGAAGGCCATGATGAGGGTCTGTACCACACGGCCGACGCAACGCTGTGGTTTTTTCATGCTGTCGCCCGATATCTGGCGGCTTCTCGCGACCAGGTGTTTCTTCCACAGATTCTTCCGCAGCTGCAAGAGATCATCGAGTACCACTTGCGCGGCACGGATTTCGGAATCGGCGTAGATCCCAATGACGGGTTGCTGCGCCAGGGTGCGGAGGGGTTCCAACTCACATGGATGGACGCGAAGGTTGAAGAGTGGGTGGTCACGCCGCGCCGAGGCAAAGCGGTGGAAATTAATGCGCTGTGGTATAACGCGCTCTGTTACATGAAGCAATGGCTGCAAGAGGAGGGAGAGACGGAGAAGGCCAGCGAAATGGGGAAGCACGCGCAGCGTTGCCACGATTCATTCCAGAAGCGTTTCTGGTATGCGGCCGGCGGCTATCTGTACGATGTAGTGGATGGGGAAACTGGCGATGACTCCTCGTTGAGGCCCAATCAAATTTTCGCGGTCTCGCTGGATTTTCCGGTTCTGGAGAAGGACAAGTGGGCTCCGGTGATGGAATGTATCGAACGAACATTGCTGACGCCGGTCGGTCTGCGGACGCTGGCTCCCGGCGAGAAGGAGTACAAAGCGAAATATTACGGCAATCTTCGGGCGCGCGATGCCGCGTACCATCAGGGAACAGTGTGGCCGTGGTTGATCGGGTCCTATGTCGATGCGTGGCTTAAGCTGCATCCTGACGAATTGGACCGTGCGGAGAAATTATTGCAGGCATTTGAAGATCGCCTGGGACAAAACGCGGTAGGATCTATCGGAGAGATATTTGATGCCGAACCGCCTTATACGCATCGCGGGTGCGTTGCACAAGCGTGGAGCGTCGCCGAGGTGTTGCGCGGTCTTGTGAAGCTAGCGACGTTGAAAGAGAATAACGAGTCTGGCAAGCTCGCGTAACTCAAGTCTGGGTTCCTTATGAAAATTGAACGGAGCAGTGGAATTCTCTTACACGTAACGTCTCTTCCGGGTCGCTACGGGATTGGCGATTTAGGGGAGGAGAGCCGCTGGTTTGTCGATTGCCTGGCGGAAGCAAAGCAAAAACTGTGGTGTGTGCTGCCGCTGGGACCGACAGGGCCGGAAAATTCTCCGTATCAATCTCGTTCCGCGTTTGCGGGCAATCCTCTGCTGATCAGCCCGCAGGAATTAGTGCATCACGGTTATCTTTCCAGAAAGGATTTGCTGTCCCCGCCTCTTTTCTCCGATTCGCGTGTGCAGTTTACCGCCGTTCGCCGCTACCGGGAGTCCCTTTTGGAAAAGGCCTTCCGGCAATTCTCGGAGAACAAAGACTATCGCGGATTCGAACGCAAGAATCGTCTGTGGCTCCAGCGCTTTGCTTTGTTCTTGGCGTTATGCGAGGCGAATGGCGACTTGCCGTGGAACCGGTTCGACCCTGCGATCAAGCCTAAGGCAGAGCGCATTCGATATCACAAGTTCGTCCAGTACGAATTCTTCAGGCAATGGCACGCCCTCCGGAAACACTGCCAACGGCGCAGCATTTCCATCATGGGAGACATGCCTTTTTACGTGGAGCACGACGGCGCCGATGTGTGGAGTCATCCGGAACTCTTCGATCTTGACAAGGGTGGCGAACCGCGAACTGTAGGCGGCGTCCCGCCAGACTACTTCAGCAAGGATGGGCAGCTGTGGGGCAACCCGACGTACCGATGGGACAAAATGGAAGAAGAACGTTATCAGTGGTGGATCGACAGGTTTCGCGCGGTGCTTCAGTTGGTTGATTTCCTGCGCCTCGATCATTTTCGTGGATTTGAAGCGTTCTGGAGCGTTCGGGCGAATCAGTCGACAGCCAGAAATGGTCATTGGGAAAAAGGGCCTGGCGCTCTACTGTTTGAGACGGTCCGCAAGAAACTTGGCGGCCTTCCCTTCATAGCGGAGAACCTGGGAATCATTACGCCGGAAGTTGAGGATCTTCGCCGCCAATTCGGTTTATTGGGGATGGCCGTTTTGCAATTCGCGTTCGATGACAACGGAATTCACCGGCCAAATAACTATGTGCGCGAGCTAGTGACGTTCACGGGCACGCACGACAACGACACAACGCGTGGTTGGTGGCATGCCTTGCGGCGGGTAGCACGAAGCCGGCCGCGCGTGGCAGACCGTGCGAGACTGAATTGCGTGAAGGCGTACTTGCAAAACGACGGCCGGGAAATCCACTGGTCATTTATTCAGGCGATTCTTACCTCGGTGGCTGAGATTGCAGTAGTTCCCTTGCAAGACGTGCTGGGACTGGGCTCAGAGGCACGGATGAATTTGCCGGGACGCGCAAAAGGGAATTGGCGCTGGCGCTTCGAGCAGAAACAGCTCACGCCAACACTTTTGAAGCGATTGGGCGATTTGACGGAAGTGTCTGGACGATGAGGGTCGCTGCGCCAATGGCTCGTGAGCGTTTTGTGTTGCTGGTTCAGGCGTTCACGGCCGCCACAAGCAGCAAGCTTGGGAGTGTCAGCACCGCGCGCGAGGTGAGAGCGTTCCCAGCGATCACGAAGACGGGTCCAATCGTACGGCTGCCTCGACCGATCTTGTTTGCGACTCGTGGGATCGAACGAGAAAAACCCAGAGCCGGCCGCGCTTAAAGTTTTTCCCTGCAGCCAGAATTTGTTAATTGGGTGAATCGCAACAGGGCGGCGCCATTAGCGAAGGCAACAAGCGTGATGGCGATGACATGCAATATTTGAAACAAACGAGCCTTCCTGTCCTTCGGTTACTCTTGCTTCTTGCGTGTGCTTCCAGCGTTCCGGCTGTGGATCCGTTTCGAGAGCAGGGACTTTGCTCTCTCCGGTTCGGAGCGGCGCGAGCGCGATAGGCCGCGGCCAGAGCAATTGATGAAATACTTGGTAACGTTGTAAGCGCATTTTGCGGCGAGCGCGGGAAATGCAGAGGACGGTTCAGGCTTCCGGGGAAAGGAGAATCCACACAGCCGCCGCTCGTTTAAGAGGCTAGCGTGCCGATTGTTGCCGAGAGACGAGCGAAGAGGCAGGCACCTCCCGGACTGCATCCGGCTTAGCCTCCAAGTAAAAGCGGAAGTCACACGTCCCGCAGCGGTAGGGTTTCCACCCAAGCAGGCTGAGCACCATTTTCTCTACGGGCCGACGATGCGACCGAAACAGATAACTTTGCCCGCAGCGAGGGCATTCGCGAGTCTTGCCGACCATGGTGAAATAATTACCCTATTCTGTGGGTCGAAAGGAATCAGGTTTTTTCTGTATAGCGCTTTTCATTTGTTTTCATGAACTTGAATCGGCCACGTTTTGCGCTCATGGCAAATGCTCGACGCGCGTCGGCAATTCGCGAAATGAACGGGGACTCATAGTCGCGGTTCCGTTGCTTTTTGGGGATTTCCGTGTCGCGGTAGGCTTCATCAGGACGTTTCTTTAGGTTCTGGGAGTTCGCTTATTTTGCTCGGAATCTCGGAGTTTTGGTTACTCGGAGAAGCTGCGGATTCTGGTTTCTCATTCTTCCGTTTTTGCGGCCTTCGCTTTGTGGGCCTCATAGATTTTCTCTTGGAGGACAGGCTCGAGCGGATCGCTTCGAGCGGCCAGGCCAGGCCCAGAAGCCGCGTTTTGTTGTTGCGCAACTTCCTGCGCCGCGCGCTGCGCCTCCAACATTCCGAGTGTTGTTAACAGCCATTGAATAGAGAAGAGCGTACGCATTGTATTCCCCGATCGACCTGTGCTTGCGCCGGCACCGCTGCGGGCCGCGAGCTAGGAAGCTGGCCCTCCCTCCTCACTAATCTAAGTGTGGGCGGGGAACCCCTGCTCTAGGGTTAAAACCTTATGCGACAAAACGAGATGCGGTAGACCATCATCGGCCACCTGTGGTCCGTTCATCTTCACGCGGGGACATCCAAGTAGCTGTCGTAGAGTTCCGGAGATTCCTTTCGATCCAGTGAAGCAACGGTAGCGCACTGACGCGCTTCCTGCAACGGATTCCAGGATTCCGTGAACGGCGTTTCTAAAATACACATTTTGCCTGATGGCTAAGCGGGGAATTTCGTGACAAAAATTATTCGCTTGAGCATGGGGGGCCGGGGTGGCGTCTGACTGGGGGCGACACCCCGACCTGTAAGCTGTTTCGTTAACTCCTTCTTTGCCTAGCTTCGTGGCGATCTCGCCGAATGCAATCGACATTACAGAGAAGACCCGATAGACGAAATCAACGCGCTCGATGTACGAATGCGGTGGCGCAAACAAAGGTCGGGGCGCCTTCTTCGCGCGGAAGAGACGCCCCGTCACATCTCTCACCTCGCACTTAAGCTATTGACAATGAAACGATTCGCATCCTACGCGGTAGGTCAGGGCGCTTTCCCGATCCAGCACAGCACCTTGGCGAGAATCTTCCAGCGCTGTTTGGCGCTCAGAGTAACGGACTCGTATCCGTGATTTTCCGGTTCGAGAATTTCCGTGTGATTGTAGTGTTTGAATCGGGAAAGCGTTAAGCCCTGATCTTTGTGCCAGGCAATCACGATTTTTCCATTTAATTTAATGTGATCGGTTTGCGAAGAATCCACAGCGACGATGCAGCCATCGGGAATAAGCGGAGTCATCGAACTGCCGCGCACGCGAAGGCAGCGGGATTGGGACACCAATCCTTTGGGGCAGCGAGCATGCTCTCGATCGGACCGACCAACAAGCTGGATGGATGACCTGTTTCACCGTGAGCGGCCGCGACCGCCTCTAACACCGGAATGGCGACAAGTTGCAGCTTCTCCGGGCGCAGTCTTCGCCCACCGCCGCCCGCTCGAACAACCTCGAAATCCGCGAATGTGCTTTTCTGCAAACGCTCCCGCAGCGCCGGCATGACGCGCAGCAAATTTTTATTGTGGAGTCCGGCCCCAGAAATACCAGCACTCGGGATCTCCTGCGAGATTCCCCAACTCAAGGTAGCCGCGATCGGTGGGTTCCTGCTCGCCGCGTTCCCAGCGAGAGATGGCCATCGCGGAGTAATGCAGTCGCTGCCCAAGTTCCACCTGATTGAAGCGCAGCTTGTGCCGCAGTTCGCGAATTGAGTTCGCCCAGTCCGGTGAGCAAGGCTTCGATTTTTGGGTGGTTTTGGGCATGCTTGAATCAGTGCCTTGGCGAAAAAATCGTCGGCCCTCTTGACTGCATGCCAGCGTACATGGGTTTGCAATGCGAAAAAATGCAGCGTCAGGGGGCTACCGGTTTCAACTAGTCGCCAACGGTAGATGAGAGTAGAGTTACCTATAAGTTCCATTCGCAATAGACGGAGATGTTTTCTTGAGGCTCCTTTGATTACTCGGTGCAAATCTGCTTCACACTCGAAGAATGTCGCACCTTCCTCCAATGGGTCCGAAAGTCAAAAAGTCCAGAACGGAATTCTGCTGAGCCTTGCCGCAGGCGAGTTCGACGCGCTATTCCCAAAGCTGGTCTTCGTCGATCTTCCCAAGCACGCGCTTTTGAACGAAATTGCCGAACCCATCGAGTGGGCGTACTTTATCAACCGCGGCCTGGCGTCCTTTCTTAATGTGATGACCGATGGAAAGAGCGTGGAAGTGGGACTGACTGGCAAAGAGGGATTCGTTGGCCTGCCACTGCTGGCTGGTTTCAGCACCAGCCCGTCGCGAGCGGTGATGCAAGTGGACGGCAGCGCATTCCGAATCAGCCCTGTGGATTTCCAGGTAGCTTTGAAAGCATATCCAAGCTTGGACAGGAACTTGCAACGTTTTTCGCAGATACTGGGAATGCAAGCAATGCAGGCAGCAGCGTGCAATCGTCTGCACGAGGTGGATCAGCGGCTGGCTCGCTGGTTGTTAATGAGCCAGGACCGGCTCGCCGGGGATGTGGTGCCACTCACGCAAGAGACGTTGGCGAACATGCTGGGAACGCGACGGGCCAGCGTAACAGAAGCAGCGGGCATCCTGCAGAAAGCCGGTTTGATCACCTACCGGCGAGGAGACGTTAAGATTGATGATCGCGGGGGACTGGAAGGGGCCGCGTGCGAGTGCTACAACGCAATGAGGCGTTTGGCGGAGAAGTGGCGCAGCGAGGCGAGCAGCGGCTAATCCGGCGGCCTCGGTATCCTGTGGAGTCCACCATACAGGTCGCAAGGTAACCAGCGTGTTTACTGGGAGATATTGTTCCGGTTGAGCTCATTCTAATTTGCACACTTGCGTACGGCCTTCCGGGTATTGCCTCCAGTAGTGCCGCCGTTAGACTCATACCAGATACCTTGTTCGTCGTCGACCGTGGTTCGACGAGCTTCGGCCCGGAACCTACCAAGGCGTCTGAGGAGGTCGGCGTTGTCGGCCCAAATCCTAATCGTCGATGACAGCCCTTTTCTCCGCAGTTCGATCCGTTCGAGCATTGAACAGAATACGGACTGGCAAGTATGCGGCGAGGCAGAGAATGGCCAGGTTGCCATTGAGAAAACCAGAGAGCTGCATCCTGATCTGATTATTCTGGATTTAGCCATGCCGATCATGAACGGCCTGGATGCCGCGCGACATATAGCCGGTCTTGCTCCGGGTGTTGACATCGTGCTGTTCACACTGCACGGTTCCAGGGAACTTTCGAAGTACGCGGAATTGATCGGAATCAAACAGGTGCTATCAAAATCCAGTGGCGGCATCGACCAATTGCTGAGTACCGTCAGAGTGCTTCTCAATCAGAAGCATTGATCACCGCCAAGCTTCAGACCTACAGGATGACCCCGATGGACGAACCGAATCTCCGGCCATAAGCTAGCGCCAATTCGCACCATTCGCACAGAGAATCACTGCTCACCTTCACTCCAGACGGCTCTAACGGGCCGTCTTCTCTTTTTGGGCCGCGGTGAAGTGTTATTCTGGGTCAGGCGGGTGGAATTGATCGGGGACGACAGAACACAGTCAATCCTCCCAGGGAATAAGAGATGGCACTGCAACTGACGGAAGCCGAAGTCCGCGTTCTTGGCGCACTGGTGGAAAAGGAAAATACCACGCCGGAGTACTATCCACTCTCGGTGAACGCGCTAATGAACGCATGCAACCAGAAGTCGAATCGCGAACCGGTGATGACGCTGGACGAGGAGGCAGTGCGCCAGGCGCTTCGCTCGATGTCGGAACAGGCGCTGGTGCGATCGGCAGGAGGAGATTCGCGGGTGCCTAAGTACGAGCACCGCCTGAATGAACTCTACAATTTTCACCGCCACGAGACTGCGGTGTTGTGCGTACTGATGCTGCGCGGCCCGCAGACACCGGGGGAATTGCGCACACGGGCGGAGCGTATGTACGCGTTCGAAGACTTGGAAGCAGTGCATGCCGCGCTGAATTTGCTGATGCGGCGAGAGCCGGCAATCGTGAAAGTGCTGCCAAGACAGCCGGGAACGAAGGAGTCGCGGTACATGCATCTGCTCGCTGGAGACAGCGCGCCAAGCACGGAAGTGGCGCCGGGTGCCGCTATCGCGCAGGACGCGGACCCGGCGCTGGGGACGGTGCGCGTCGAACCGGGCAACGGAGAGCGTATCGCGCAACTCGAGATGGATGTCGACGAGTTACGAAGAGAGTTGGAAACACTGCGGCAGCAGTTCGCCGCGTTCCAAAAACAATTCCAATAGTGGGCAACGCTGAGGGTCAGGCGACATCCTCGCCGAACAAGCGGGCTCGAGCGTCTGGGGCCAGAGGGGCATCGGGGCCGCTGAAAACCAAATCGGGGAGGCGGGTTTTGTCTTGACCGATGAGCGGCAGGGCGTGAGCGCGGCGAGCGTCGGCAGAAGGACCGGTGACGAGGAAAAACTCGCGAAGCCAACCTGTCACCGTTCGAATGAGACCGCGAACGCGATCGCGAAACTCAATCTCGCTCTTTAGGAGCAAGACACGCGCACCAGCCTTAGCCATGGAACAAGTGAGCGAGGAACCAGCAATCCCCGATGATGACGAGATCGTACGCGTTGGTGCGGGACATACCGCCTCCGGTGCCGAATTGTTTCTCATAAAGGCCAATAGTTTCAAGTGGGAAGGTCGTCGCAAATTGCGTCCGGAGCACGCATCGCCGTGCTGCCTTGAGAGACCGCTAGTGCTTCTTTTTTTGGAAAACGCCATGAACGACGGCGCCGCGGCCGCTGTGCATGCGCCCTTCATCGAGCGAGACGGTGGCTTCCTCAAGAGCAAAAATCTCAGCAGCGGCGAAATCTTGACGGAGGATTTCGGCGGAGTAGAGCAGGTCGGTTTGTTTGGGCCCACCGGAGGAGAATTTCAGCTGTGCAGGGGTGAAGGCTTCGAGGATGCAAAGACCGCCAGGCACCAGCGCGTGCAACATGTTTGCGTGAATGCTCGAGCGCACATTCGGGAATAAGTGCAAAAAAATAGAAAAGACGGCGTCGAACCGATTTTGCGGCCACGCCCAGGTGGAAAGATCGGCTTGTTCAATGGTAAGGCTTAGGCCGGCGTCGCGCGCAGAGTCGCGGGCGCGCTGGACTCCGATGAGAGAGAGGTCGACGGTGTGCACTCGGAAGCCCTGCTTTGCCAGCCACAGACCATTGCGTCCATAGCCATCGCCAGGAACCAGCACGGAAGCACCGGGCGGGAGGCGCTGGGCCTGCGCGCGTAGATAGCTATTGGGTTGCTCGCCATACACAGGCTCGGCCCTGCTGAAACGTTCGTCCCACATCGCGGCGGGATTGGGTCGGTTTTCCATGGAAAATTTTTCTCTCGTCGAGAATATCACTGGCGCCCCCGGCTCGGAAACTTGGCCTGCTTTGGCAGGACCAGGGGCAGATTCGCGGAGGTCCGGAAAGTTGCAATTCCCGGAGCAGGCGGTAAGATACGGAATCCGGTTGAGGGAGCCCGATTCAGCGGAAGTAATTCGAAAATGTTCAGTTACGACGATGGCGCCAACACGCACCCTTCCGCGGAGACAGGATTTCTCAGCCGCGTATTGTTCTCTACCCATCACAAGACGATTGGTTTGCAGTACCTGTGGCTGACGCTCGGTAGCGTCTTGGTGGGCATGGTGCTTTCGGCGTTGTTGCGGATACAAGCATCGTGGCCCGACACCGCGATACCTTTTTTGGCCGGCATCGAAAATGCGCCAGAAAGATATGCGGCCATGCGATTGTTGCACGGGTCGCTGATGGTGTTTTTTGTGCTGACGGCCGCGCCGCAACTGGGATTTGGAAGCTTTCTGTTGCCGCTGCAAATCGGGGCACGAGAGATGGCTTTTCCGGCGCTGAACCGGCTGTCGTTCTGGATGACGTTTGCGTCACTGGGCGGAATGACCAGCGCGTTTTTCCTGCAGCCGGATATGGGAGTGGACGTATGGCTTGTGAGTGCGTCGGTGTTTTGCCTGGCGGGACTGTTCAGCGCGCTAAATTTCACGACGACCACCATCGAACTGCGCGCGCCTGGGATGACCCTGCCGCGAATGCCGGTGACAGTTTGGGCGTGGTTCATCAACGCGATTTTGAGCATGCTGATTTTCAGCGTGCTGCTGGCGGGATGCTGCGCGGTGCTGTCGGACCGCCTGCTGGGCTCGGATTTATTTTCGGCTACCGCGTTTCTGGCACACCAGCCGCGGAACCTGGTGAGGCAAGGAAGCTTGCCGATCCTGTGGCAAAGGTTGTTCTGGTATTTTGCGCAAGCGGAAGTGTACGTGGCGATGCTGCCTTGTTTTGGATTTGCGACCCATCTGGTCGCGACATTTTCCCGAAAGCCGGTGTGGAAAGAGCGGCTGGTGGTGCTGGCGCTTTGCGGCGTGGGGGTGGTGGGATTTTGCGTGTGGGGCTATCACATGTTCGCCACGGGGATGAATCCATACGCGCCATTGGTGTTTGCCGTGCTCGCGTCGTCGCTGGGAGTTCCCGCGGCATTCCTGCTGGCCAGTTGGTTGGCAACGTTGTGGAACGCGCGGCTGCGATTGACGACATCGATGCTGTTTGCGATCGGATTTATTTCTCTGTTCGTGGCGGGCGGATTATCCGGCTTGTTTCTGGCGCGTCACGATACGGCAAGGGCATCGGTCAGCGAAGACTTTGTCATCGGGCACTTTCACCTGGTGATGGGGGTGGCGGCAACGTTTGCGATTCTGGGCGCGCTGTTTTTCTGGTTCCCGAAAATGTTCGGCGGCCGGCTGAATGAGACCCTTGGGAAAGTGCACTTCTGGATGACGTTCGCCGGTGTCTATGCGATTTTTATGCCCATGCACTGGCTGGGATTACTGACGCAGTCGCACTTGTTCATGGAAGAGCAACGGGCCGCGCTAGCGTCCGCGGGTGCCTCGATTCAAACGTTCGTGACCGTGGCGACGATCTGGACGGTGTCAGCCCAAGGATTGTTCGTGTTCAATTTTTTCAGCACGCTGCTTGGGCAGAAAAAAGTCGAGCAAGACAACCCGTGGGCGGCAACAACTCTCGAATGGAGTGTAGGCTCGCCTGCGCCGGAAGACAACTTTGGCGGCAGCGCTCCGGTGGTCTATCGGGGAGCCTATGAATTCCCCGCGGAAGACGGGAAGGATTTTGCGCCCCAACACCTCTCACCGGAACAGTTGACGCAAGAGCGCCACTAGGAAGGAAGCGGAGCCGGAGAAAAAGAAATGCCAAGCGCGACCTCAACAAAAGAAATTGAGCTGATTGTCGAACACAGCGGGCGAGGCGGTGGCGGCGTAAGCTTGCCGCCCGCAGGAGGCGATGGAGGCGGCAACGGAGCTGGCGGAAAGAAACCGGGGAAAGGGCAGCCGTCTTCAAAGCGGTACTTCACCGGAATAGCGGTCGGGATTGTCTCGATCCTGATGTTTTTCATGGCCTTGGCGAGCGCGTTTCTGGTGCGCAAGGGCACGAGCGGCGATTGGGTTCCAGTGCACATTCCGGCGCTGCTGTGGATCAACACCGCGGTGCTCCTGATCAGCAGCGGAACTCTGGAGCTAGCGAGAAAGCACCTGGCGAAAGCGGACGGTGCGGGATTCAAAATGTATTGGATGTTAACCACGGAACTGGGTGTTGGATTTTTGATCGGCCAAGTGGTCGCGTGGCGGCAGTTGGCCCATCAAGGGATTTACCTCGCCAGCAATCCCGCGAGCAGCTTTTTCTACATTTTCACCGGTGCTCACGCCCTACACCTGATTGGCGGAATTGCGGCGCTCGGCTATGTGGCGCGGCAGAATTTTTCGGAAGCAAACGTGACGAGGTCTGTGGCGGCAGAAGTCACGTCCTACTATTGGCATTTCCTCGATGCGTTATGGCTGTTTCTTCTGGCGCTGCTTTATTTAGGTAAATAAGGCGCTTTCTTGCCAGCATTTCATAAACAGCGTGGAACTTTGTCGTCCCATAATTCGTAGACAGTATGGGAGACCGTAGCTCACGGGCCCATTTGGGTGTGCGCGGCCGCGAGCAACGTCGCATTTATCAGCCAGATTACTGATACAAATTGCTTTAGAGAGTCGCGCGGAATTTCGGGCGGCTTGTGTTTAAGATGTGGAACCAGGAGTGCTCACATAAATCTACGGAGCAGGTGATGCGAAATTTGCTTACGTGTCACTTCTTAGTGCGTCTGTGTCTGCATAGTCTGTTCTAAAACCGCTACCGCCACGCCGGTCATATGGGGGATCGAAGATGAGTATGTTTGTGCCCGTTTTTTTTCGAAAGGCTTTTACGTACTTAGCAATTTTAGTCGGATTCGTGCTCGGAGTGGGTGGGAGTTTGCTCATGGCACAGGTGCCTACGGGCTCCATCGTAGGGACGGTGGTGGACCCGCAGGGACTGCCGGTAGAAGGCGCCTCGGTGACGCTGACAAATCAGGGCACAAATTATCTGTATCGCGCGGTGACCGGGTCGAATGGCGGATATCAATTCCGGAGCATCGGCGACGGAATGTATCTGGTCAGCGCTTCCAAAGAAGGATTCAAGAACGCAGCGGTACAGAACATCAAGCTGGACGCAGCAACGGAATACTCTGTGCCCCCGATCAAATTGGAAGTGGGGACGAAGACGGAGACGGTAACGGTGGAGGGCGGCGCGGAAGTTGTCAACACCACAAACGCGGAACAGACCGGCACAGTAGAGAAGAAACAGATCGACGACTTGCCGATTCTGGATCGCAATCCCCTGAACCTATTGAGCCTGCAACCTGGTGTGGCGAATAGCGGACCGAACGGGGCGATGGTGACGACAATCAACGGACAGCGTTCGACCTTCTCCACCTTAACGCTTGACGGCATCAATATTCAGGACAATTTTATTCGCGAGAATGACTTGGATTTCAGCCCGAACCTGCCGTTCCTCAGCCAGACCCAGGAATTCACAGTGACGCAGCAGAACGGAGACGTGGACAAAGGTGGCTCTTCCAGCGTCAGCCTGGTTACTCCGAAGGGCACGAACAACTGGCATGGCAGCGCTTTCTGGTATTACCGGTGCAACAGCTGGAAAGCGAACGACTGGTTTAACGCGGCGAGTGACGTGCCGGTTCCATTCCTGCTGCAGAATCAGGGTGGCGGAAACATCGGCGGACCCATCGTCAAAAATAAACTTTTCATTTACGGATATTACGAGTTGCTACGCTTGCGAGCGACCACGCCGGTGAACACGACGATTCTGAGTCCCGCGATACAAACCGCATTGGCAGCGCCGAATCCGACGCTGCCATTTACCTATCAGCCTGTCGACGCCACCACGGGAGTCCCGGTGGGCAATCCCGTGACCAGCAACCTGCTGCAAATTCCCGGTGGTCCCCCGGGGGGCTGGACGGTCGACCCGACGATGCTGGCGATGATTAAGTCGATTCCCATGACCCCAAACAACACTCGCGTCGGCGACGGAGTCAATCTTCTTGGGTATCAATTCAATAAACGCAACGACAACTCCCGCGACAATACCGGGGTTCGCGTTGACTACAACCCGAATGATCGCAACACTTTTTCGGCGACCTATAACTGGAATCGCAATTTTGTGGACCGGCCGGACCCGGGCATCGATCAAACCTTCAGCCTGGTGCCCTTCGTGTTCAACGATGACCATATCAATTTTCTTTCCACGTCGTGGCGCTGGAATCCGAAAGCAACCGTGACCAATGAGGTGCGCTTTGGATTCAATTTTGCTCCCGCGTATTTCCTCACCACCCAGAATTTCAGCTCAGGTACCCTGATTGACAGCCTGAACACCCCGGGTTTTCTGCCGTTCACAAACCCCAATCCAAATTTCCTCCCCCAGGGCAGAACCGCACACACCTGGGTATGGCAGGACAACGCCACGTGGATTCACGGTAACCACCTGTTTAAATTCGGAGGGCAGTTTGAACGCGCGGCCATCCTGGTGACGAATTCAGCAGGGATCTATCCGACGCTTGAGTTGGGATTCGCTCCAAACAATTCGTTTGGTCCGAGTCCTTCAAACTTCCCGGGGCCTGCAGGAACGCAAGCGGGCACGGCGGATTTCGACAATGGAAGCGCGCTGCTTGCCAGCGTTGCGGGGGTTCTGAGCAATGTCTCGCAAACGTTTAACGTGACCAGCCAGACCTCGGGATACGTGAACCGGGCACCGCAGAACAACAACTTCAGTCAGAACGACTTCGCGCTGTATATCGCGGACAACTGGAGAGCGACGCGAAACTTGACCGTGAATTTTGGGGTGCGCTGGGAAGACTTCAGCCCGGTCAACGAGAAGCAGGGACTAACCCTACTACCAGTCATACCACTGGGACAGACGCCCGCGCAGGTTTTGCTGAGCGATGCCACGATTGACTTCGCGGGAGGACCGAGCAACCGGGGTTTGTACAACTCCTTTCTGGGAGGTTTCTCTCCGAACATTGGAGTGGCGTGGGACCCGCGCGGCGATGGCAGAACGGCGGTTCGCGCGGGCTTCAGCATGAACTATGTGAACGATGCGTTCTTTACGGCAGCGCAGAACGCGGTGACGGGAAACGCAGGATTGGCGACAACGGCCACCGCGGACCCAGTCGGCTTGAACGGGCCAACCGTCAGCAATCCGGTTGGCGTGGCCGTGCCGAGTTTCCAGATTCCGACGACGTTTTCGCAGAATGCGGCGTTGTTGGGAGTTGCCAATAACATTGGATACTCGATCGATCCGAACATCAAGCCGCCCTATGTATTGCAATGGAACTTGAGTGTACAACGCGACCTTGGTGCGGGTACCTCATTGACTGTGAGCTATGTGGGGAATCACGGTGTAGGCCTGTTCCGTGCCCTGGACGTGAATCAAGTACTCCTGAACCAGAATGGATTCCTGGCGGACTTCCAGAGGGCCAGGAAGAACGGCTTCATCGCACAGAGTCTTCCAGCGGACGACCCACGTTGCGGTGGAGCGGGAACGGCTACGCAATGCGGACAGTTTAATCCGCTTTACAACCCGAACCTTAAAGACCTGGGCAGCCAACAGTTAACAATCTTTCCGAACATCTGTGGACCCACTCTTAATGGATTCATCGGTCCAAGCGATTTCGGAGCCGGCGGACTGGCATTCCTGAACAACGACATCTTGACTGGCGCATTTGGCGATTTGGCGGACGTTTACAATTACTCTCAATGCAATCCCACCGATAGCGCCGGGAACACGATCAGCAATTTCTTCGCTCCGAATGATCTCATCCGTGGCGGAGACCTGTTGAAAAATTCGTCTTTCTCCAGCTACAACGCCGGAGTCGTGGCGTTGCAGCGGCGCTTGAGCAAGGGATTGTACTTCCAGCTGAGCTATGTGTTTAGCAAGGTGATGACGGACTATGGAACCGGAACGTCCACCGGAAGCGACCAGAGCCGATTTTTGCCCTACCTGAACAACGCAGACCCGCGGTTTGAAAGAAGCCGCGCTCCGTTTGACATTACCCAGCAGTTCAAAGCGAACTTCACGTATGAACTGCCGATCGGCCAGGGTCACAAACTGTCCTCGGACAATAAGTTTATGCGCATGCTACTGGACGGTTGGCAGACAGGCTCAATCTTTACGTGGCAATCGGGAGCGCCTTACTCCATCATTTCGGGACAGCCGACGCTGAATCGCGCGGGGCTGCGCTCCTCCCACAATACCGCGGTCGCGACGCTGGGTCACGGACAGATCAGCAACGATCTAGGTGTCTTCAAACAAGATGGTGGGGTGGTCTACCTCATCAACCCGAAGTTGGTCAGTTCCGACGGAACTGGGGCACCGGCATCACCGCAACTGACCTGCGATCCCGCTGTTCCGGGCGGCTTCTGCAATCCACAGCCCGGCGAAGTGGGGAACCTTCAATTATATGCATTCAACGGCCCGTCCTATTTTAATTGGGACCTTTCGGCAACCAAACTGTTCCACGTTACTGAAAAGGTGAGCCTGAGCTTCCGCACCGATGCGTTTAACGTCTTGAATCATCCGACGTTTGCGCCGCCCGTCGACACCAACGGCAATGCCTCTATGGACATCAACAGCCAGCAGTTTGGGCAAAGCATCGCTACGATCTCTAATCCACGCATTTTGCAGATGTCCCTGACTCTGAAGTTCTAGAAGTCGGTGGAAAACATTCAGGGAAAAGGGGCGCGTTCTTTTCTTTATATGGCGTGGTTGGAAAGCAGTCCATCGGACGACATGACCAACAAGGCGCCTGCCGCAAAATGGCGGCCGCTACAAAAGAGAGAAGCGGGGCTAAGCAAGGCGCATCAACGGAGGCGGGCGGGCGGGTCCGCTGCCGGAGGAAGTTGGCTAGTGGCTTGGCCCGCGGAAGAATTCGGCGAGACTTTGGCGGGAGCAGGGACAGGGACGCCAACGCCGAGGTTCCAGTCGAGATGCTCCTTGCCGCAAGCCGGGCAATATCCCTTGCCGGTATCCTCATCCCGAAGGCTAGCAAGTTCATAGCAGCCGCAAACGCAGTCACAGTAGCCGGTTTCGGAAGACGTTTTGATTGGTACCAAGGGCATAGGTTCTCTCCAACAGCAAGAGAAGCATGGCACGGAGAAGAATAACGCGCAAGCCACGATGTCGCAGAGGCAGCCGCGAGCAGATGGATCGAAGAGCTTGGTCCCAACCTACTGCGGTACCAGTCCGATGTTTTTCAAGTGCGTGAGGCGGAACGGTGAACCAAGATTTTCACGCAGCTCGATCCAGTGGTCTTCGGGAATGGAGAGAAAGACCTCCACAATT
>Ga0126379_10001083_pt1 | contig 16129 bp, 8 predicted proteins | sample PanSoiMetPlot_24_FD_92640 | JGI IMG/M metagenome (GOLD analysis project Ga0126379, IMG submission 92640) | Tropical forest soil microbial communities from Panama - MetaG Plot_24 | ecosystem: Environmental > Terrestrial > Soil > Tropical forest > Bulk soil | place: Panama | collected 2016-02-17 | reverse complement strand
GTATGAAGCAGCGTTTTGACTGGATATCAGTTCGCCTGCGCCTCGGTCGAAACGCATATTCCAGATTACTTTTACCAGCGTGTACTTCGAGTCCAGCGCCGATGCTTCGAGAGAGTCGATGCTCGAGGACACCAATCCTCGCGATCGAAAGAATTCTTTGCGACGAGGAAGAACTTTCGGAAGTCTTCTTTCTTCACGCATTGAACTCCATCTGCTCCACCAAACATGAAGACGTCAGCATAACAAGCGGCAATCTGCCCCCATGTCAGATATCGCGTTCGCTGTCTCATAGCCAATAAAGAAAGATTCCACTTCGGCATTCTTGTTGATCATCTGGCGTACGATAGCACGTTGTTCGGCTCAGGAGGAACGGACCGTTCCGAGCGGCTGACGCGCAAACCGGAAACTATGCCAACCGGCAGCGACTTCCCTGGTCTTCGTCCCAAGCCTCCCCCAAGCGGCCATCTGACGCCGGCAGCTTCGGCACGCTGCAGATACTCGTATGGGGCCCGAGACCGATTGAGCAACCGCGCGCGATCGCTCGCAGCTCCAGGCCCACTCAAATCTCAATCGAATTACTTCTTTTATCTTGCGCACGGACAATCTCCTCGCGGGCAAGCTGATCCTCCCTTTCGGGGGAGCTGGTTGCCATTGTGTTGTCCAGCGCTGCTCAGCTTGTGGAAATCATTCCGGCGAAGCCGAACGCGGTTCCGGGATTGGCCTGAAACTGTTCGGCTTCATCGCGGAATCGGTGTTCACCTTTATCCCCGAATCCTGTTCAAGATCATCCCGGAACACCGTTCGACATCATGCCGGAATCGCGTTCACCTTGCCCCGGATTCCCACTGCCGGCCCACTGCGTCCGCTGTGCATGCTGGTTCTGACCGGGTTGGCACGCAGATCTTTTAGTCTCCCCAGACCTCCCATGCCGTCTCTACGACCAACGCGAGCTTGGCCCACTGCTCGTCTTCCGTAAGGATGTTGCCTTCCTCCGTGCTGGCAAACCCGCATTGTGGACTAAGGCAAAGTTGATCGAGCGGCACGAATTTCGCGGCTTCGTCAATGCGTCGTTTGAGCGCGTCTTTTGTTTCAAGCACTCCGCTTTTCGACGTCACGAGACCGAGGACGATGGTCTTGCCCTTGGGCACGAAACGCAACGGCTCGAATCCGCCCGCACGTTCTGTATCGTATTCCAGAAAATAGCCGTGCACGTTCACCCCATTGAAAAGGAGTTCGGCCACGGGCTCATAGCCACCTTCCCCAATCCAAAGCGATTTGAAGTTACCCCGGCAAAGGTGCATGGTGATCAGCATGTCCGCGGGACCGCCTGCTACCGCGGCGTTCATCATTTGTGCATATGCCTGTGGTAGCTGGTCGGGATCGTCGCCCCTGTTAATCAGCATTCTGCGCTGTTCTGCATCGCAAAAGTAGGTGAAGGGGGTATCATCCAGTTGAAGGTACCGGCAACCCGCGTCGGCGAAGGCGTGAACGGCTTTGTTATAGGCATTTCCCAGATCGTGATAAAACATTTCGATTTCCGGGTATATGGAATCCGGAATCGCCGCGCGCCCACCCCGAAAGTGCAGAACGCCAGGTGAAGGGATCGTCATCTTCGGCGCCTGATGGACGTGCGCCTTGAGGAATTGAAAATGCTCAATCATCGGGTGTCCGGTGAATCCGATTTTGCCGCTCACACGGACGGATGTCGGCTTCGTGTCGGCGCCCTTGAACTTTATGCCTGATGTGGATTGATAGAGCTCCACGCCATCCAGACCGGCCAGAAAATCGAAATGCCAGAATTCGCGGCGAAACTCGCCATCGGTGATGCTTCTTAACCCGAGGCTTTCCTGTTTCGCAATTACTTCGACAATGGCCTGATCTTCAATGCTCCTCAGGTACTCGGCGCTCACCGCCCCCTGCTGCCGAAGGGTCCGTGCAGCTTTCACGCTGTTTGGACGCAAAATACTTCCAACGTGATCGGCCCGGAATGGTGCCAGGGTAGGCATCATGGGCATCTCCTTGTGCGACTGGAAATCGTTTAAGTAGGCGTCAGATGGCGCCAGGGTAGGGGTCATGAGTATCTCCTTTCGACGTTAGTTTCTATGCGGCTCTCGCTTTGCCGCCCAAATTGTGACCGTCAATGGATCGCCCTGTAGGTGAAAAGGCGCATCGGTTTCCAGGCCGGCCTTGCGCAGCCAATCAACCACTTCCCTGTCCGGGAAGCCCAGCCGGCAATGAGCGTGTTGTTCTCGCAGGAACTCCAGATTATGCGCAGCGAAATCGACAACCAGCAGGGTCCCACGCGGTTCCAAGACCCGGCTCGCCTCAGTGAGCACACCTTCCGGGTCGGCTACATAGTGCAACACCAGATGCAGCGTCACAAGATCGAACGAAGCGTCTTTCAGCACCAATTGAGAGATGTCCCCGTGGCGAACCGACAGCCGGCGGGCCTGCGGAGATCTAGCTAGACTTGCCCGGGCCACCGAAAGCATTTCGTGGCTCAGGTCGATCCCCAAACCCCGCTCCGCACGTTCATTGAACAGCTCCAGAATGCGGCCCGTGCCTGTGCCCAGATCCAGATGTTCCCGCACCGGCCCAGGGACCAGTTCGAGAAGCTTTCTCTCAATGGTCGCCTCATCCACATAGAGTGACCTGACACGGTCCCAGTGCACCGCGTTCTCGCGAAAGTACGCTTCCGCGGCCGAGGCCCGGTCGCGGTTGATTTGATTCAACCGGGTCATATCGCGCATGATCTCGGGATCATCGTCGGGGATCGAATCGACCAGCCACTGGCCCATATCCCCAACCGTTCCCCGGCCGGTACCGCCGGCCAGACGATAAAAGGCGCAAACGCCCTCACGGGAACGGTCCAGGAGTCCGGCCTCGTTGAGAATCTTCAAGTGACGCGAGATCCGCGGCTGGCTCTGGCCCAAAATCTGAGCTAACTCATTCACCGTCAGATCCGCATGGGCACAGAGAGCGAGCAGACGAAGTCGGGTCGGCTCTCCCGCCGCCCTTATGGCGTTGAGCAGCTCGGAGAAGTCCCGCATAGCTAAGTACTTTAATATATGTTTATATATTTGTCAATACAATTTATAAGGCTCACGCTTGGGACGGCTCTCACCAGCGTCTTTCTCTCTGGGGTGGAATGACTTACCGGCGGGTGACCGCTTTATGGAGCGAAGATAATGAGGGGCTGTTCCCGATGCGAGACTGACGATGGAGTCGGGGGCGCTCCTCACGTCAGTAAATGGTATGTTGACTCCCATGCGCGCGAGAATGTCGCGCGTGCTGTCGCGGGTTCTCACCATGAGCCTTAGAGAAAAAGCGTTGGCCGTGGTCGCCCTCGGGCTGAGCGCCCACCTGCTGCTCGGACCCGTCCGGCGCGGATGGTCGCAGATGGGCACCGACTTCCCGAACTACTACACGGCGGCGATGCTGGTCAGACACGGCGAGCCATTGCGCCTGTTCTACGATTGGACCTGGTTCCAGCGGCAGATAAATTACGCGGGAATCGACCATCAACTCGGCGGCTACGTCCCACACACTCCGGCGACCATGTTGCCGTTCGTTCCTCTGACGTGGCTTCCGCCGCAGAACGCGAAACGCGTCTGGCTCGTTCTGGAACTGCTGTTTCTCGGGGCCGTCATTATATTGCTTTCCCGGCTGAGCGGCCTTTCCGCGCTGGAAGTCCTGGTGCTGGCGCTGCTGGCGCACGCTGCGCTCGGGACCAACTTCCTGATCGGCCAGTATTACATCTTTGTCTTGCTCCTCCTGACGTGCGCCATTGGGCTGTTGCTTCGAAATACTGAAGAATTAGGCGGCGCATTGATGGGCGTCATCTTTGCGCTCAAACTCTACACGGCGCCGTTTCTTCTCCTGTTCGCCGTCCGCCGGCAATGGCGCGCGCTTTTGGGATTTGTGGGGGCCGTGGCCGGAATCGGCGTCTTGACAGTCGCCATCTTCGGCTGGCGCGGCGTCTGGTACTTCGCGACGACGGTGATGCTCCGAGGCTTGGATGGCTCCGTGAACGATCCGTACAATCCCGGTTGGGCGTCGATGACGGCGTACCTGCGCCACGTTCTACTGAGCGAAGCGGAGCTGAATCCACATCCGCTGACGGAAGCGCCGGCGGCATTCTTCTTCCTCCGAGCGTTCTATACGTTGGGTGTTCTCGGGATCGCGCTGTTGGTTTTGAGCCGGGGTTCTCAAAAGCCGGCGCACGGGCTGGCGTGGTTCACGATCGTGCTCTTTGTCCTCTCGCCGAACACCGCTTCGTACCACTACATCCTGCTGCTGGTCCCCGTGGCGCTCTTATTAAAAGATGCGTCGCGCCTCTGGGGCGCCGGGCTGATATTGCTGTATGTGGCGGTGGAGCTCCCGCTCTACTCCTGGGATGCGCGATTTTTCCCCAAGGCATGGCTACTGCTGGCGCTGGCGATTTACGCGGGCTCGCGCTGCTGGACACCCTTCGGGCCGCAGGCGCAAGTCCCGCCGCGGGCCGTGATCGCTACGGTGGCGGCTGCAGCCGTCATCGCCTCGGGCGAGACCATGCATCGCATGCGCCTTTTCAGAGTCGAGTCGCCGCAAGTGAGCTCGCCCGCCGTTATCGATGCCGGCTCGAACTTTTCAGCCTTCGCGGCTCCCGCGATGAGTGGTTTGCTGTACCAGGCAATGGGCCGCGAGAGCTATGTGATTCGCAGAGCCGGCGCTTCGGGCAGCCCGGAGTTTTCCTTTGACGGCGATGTCTTTCATCCGGCTTCCACGCGGAGCGGCGAAACAATCTACTTTGAACTCGTTTCGAGCGGCGAATCGAAGATTATCCGCCTGCGGCCTGACAATCGGGATGCCTCAGTTGTAGTCGGTCCGGAATGGAAGCCCAGTGAGCCGGCCATCTCACCCGACGGCTCGAAGCTCGCTTTTATTTCGGGACGATCTCTTTACCTTTGGGAAGGAGACCGGCGCTTGCTCCTTGCGAGCGGAAACGCATCGGCCCCGGCGTTCTTTCCGGATGGAATGCGCATCGCATTCGCATCCGGACCGCCCGGGCAGCGGGCGATCGCCGCCGTGGCGACTTCGGGCGGAGACGTAATCCGGCTTGTCCGTCATTCCGGCGACTGTACGGAACCGGCCATTTCGCCGGATGGCCGCATGTTTGCGTTCGCCTGTGAAGAGACCGGAGCCGAGCATATCTGGGTCCAGGAACTCTCTTCCGGACGGCTCCGGAAAGTCACCGATGGAAGCTGCAGCAATTTTGCGCCGGCATGGAGCATGGATTCGCGAACCATCGTTTTTGCCAGCGATTGCCGCCGCGGGCTCGGCTTGTCTGCCCTATATCAAGTGGCAGTGGACCAGCATTTTTGAAGACGCTATTTACCAGTACAGCTTCATCCCGAGCTGTATAATCCGCGGGTCCCTTGTAGAGGTAATGCGGCCGAAGGCGCTCGCGCCCGTCGTGGTTCCCAGCGTCGCCGCCACTGCCTGGAAATTGGTGTGATTCAGCAGATTGAACGATTCGCCGCGGAACTGAAGCTTCACCCGCTCCGAGATCGGGAAGTTCTTGAAGACGGAAACGTCCCAGCGCTCGTAACCCGGCCCGCGAATCGGATACCGCGCGGAGTTGCCAGGGCGCACTTGACCCTTGGGGACATCCGAAAAGCAGGAGGTGTTGAACCATTGCGCGAGCGTGTGGGGCGCGCCGGAGTTGGGGTCGCAAATCTCATCCGGCCGAACTGTGATGTTGTTGGTGCCAAACACGCCGATGCCGCCGGGGTCCGTGCCCAGGGAGCTATCGGAAATCGCCACGGGCAGTCCGCTATTAAATGTCGCGATGCCTGAGATCTGCCATCCGCCCAGCGCCTGCCCGAACAGGTCGCGACGGGTCTTCATCCAGGGCAAAACATAGCTCCAGTTGGCTGTAAAGACATGCGTGCGGTCGAATGGAGCGAAGCTTCTGTCCGCGGCGCGGTTGTACAGATTCATCGGCGCGGCGACGTCGCTGCCCGCGTCCGTCATTGCTTTCGACCAGGTGTAGGCGAAATTCAGGAAATTGTCTCCGAATCGTTTCTGTAACGACGCCTGCAAGGAGTTATATTGTGAATTGAACCACGTCTCAATCGCGTTGACCTGCGCGTAGCCGACGTAAGGGCGAATGGGATTTAGCTTCGGGGTCGTGGTGCGAGTGATGGGAGTGTTAGCGTCGGTGATGCCCGCCGCGACAGCGGCGCCGGGCGCGACCTCATTAATGTCCGGTTCGCCGATCAGATGGGTTCCTTTGGATCCGAAATAACCTATGTCGAGGATGGTTCTTGCGGGCAGTTCCCGCTGGATATCGAAACTCCACTGCTGCACGTAGGGCGTCTGGAAGTTCGGGGTCATCGCATAGATCGCCGACGGAGCCGTGGCCACCGCTACTGTTCCGTTGCTCGTGAGCGCATCCATTTTGGTGTTGTTGATGGTGACCGTCTGCACGGAGTACGGGTTGCTGAATACCAGACTCTCGTAGGTGTTTGACACTTGAATGGCGTCGTAAGCTATGCCGTAGCCGCTGCGAATCGCCGTCTTGCCGTTCCCGAAAGGATCCCATGAGAAACCGATGCGCGGCGCGATGTCGTGATTATTCTCGTTGGAGACTTTGTCGCCGAACGGCGAGTTCTTTCCATTGATGATGAAGCCGTTGAGCGGGTCGCCAGTATTGGGAACGAAGTTCCCCGCAGCGGTGAGTTGCGGCGCCTTTGCCGGATCGTAGGCGGCCGGCGAGAAGCTGCTGAGGAATCCGCTTGCGTCGTAGGGCTGGCGCAGGAAGGACCAGCGGGCGCCGACTGTCACAGTCAAATTCGGGCGAATGCGAAACTCGTCTTGACCGTAAAACTCCACCTGGTTCAGCTTGATATCCGGCGTGATGTCGCGCGCGGTTTGCGTGAACATCGAAACATTGCCCGTCAGGAAGTTGGCCCAGGCCTGTTGGAATGTGGATGTGCCCGCCGGCGCCGGAGTGGTCGCGAATGTGTAACTCCCCACATTATTGGCGGCCTGATTCTCCGATTTGTTGTAGTGAACGATAGTGATGCCTGTCTTGATGGTGTGCTTGCCTGAGACCTTCGTCAGATTGTCAAACCAATTGTAATTACGGTTGTAATCCCGATAAGGTCCGTAACCGGTCACAGCGGAGACGGCGGTGCTGGCGAAGGAGAGCGTTGGAATCCGTCCGAGCGAGACAGAGAAAGGAAGCGACGGCTTGATGTCCGGGGAATTGACCGACGCATCCAGGCCCGTCGGATCGCTGAGAATGGCCCCGTACGAGTACGAAAAACCAACTTCGTTGATCAAAGAAGGAGAGAGACTGCCGGTGAGCCGGACCATGACGCTTTTTCCGGGAGAGTTTGTCGAAGTATCACTGACCCCCGGGAGAGAGGCGCCCGTAAACAAGCCGCGCGGCTCCACGGTAGGGATCGAGTCCTTCAGAAAACGCCCGGAAATCGACCACTTGTTCGAAAACACGTGATCGAATTTATACAGCTCCTGCCGGAAGTTGCTGATATTCCGTAGCGACAGGTTGATGATGTGACTCGCGTTTGCGTCCGGAACCTTGGACCAGATGTCCCTCAGGTATTCGGCGGCGACCGGATTGACGTTCGTGACCTGGGTCGAGGTAGAGTTGCACGTTCCCGTGCTGGAAACATCCACGCATACCGGCGAGGTGAAAATGCCTTGTTTCTCCGCGGCGGTGGGCCCAGTGCCTTGCACGAAGGAATACGTGATGGCTCGGCGAAACTCCTCGGAGAAGAAGAAAAATGTCTTGTTCCGTTGGGTGTTGTAGTGTTTCGGAATATAGACCGGGCCGCCAAGGGTGTATCCAAAATTGTTGTAATGGAGCGCAGGCTTGGGCGTGGCGGTCATGTTGTTGAAGTAAGTATTGGCGGCGAGCTTATCGCTGCGAAGGAACTCATAGGCATCGCCGTGGAACTGGCTGGTTCCGCTGCGCGTGATGACGTTGACCATGCCTCCCGCGTCGCGGCCTGATTCTGCGTTATATTCGCCGCGCTGGATGCGAAATTCGGCGATCGCATCGACGCTGGGATAATTCAGCAGCGTGAGATTGGCCCCGCGATCGACATTGTCGGCGCCGTCGATGGTCCAACTGTTCTCGCTGGTGCGGAGGCCATTCATGGCAAACGCAACGGTGTTGGACACTCCGGAGAGCGGATTGTTGTTTCCGACATAGATTTGATCGCTGGTCCCTGAGTAAACCACGCCGGGCGTCAGCGTGACGAGTTGCTCGTAATTTCGGCTGTTCAGCGCCAGCTCGCGGACCTGGGTCCCGGAGATCAGCGTCTGAGACGTAGCCGATTGCAGCTCCACCTGCACGGGGCTGGCCTCCACCGTAACCTCCTGCTGCGTGTCGCCGATCTCCAAATCGAAATTCACCGTCAGCTTGTCGTTGACGTTCAGCTCAATGGCGGAACGAACCGCTTTCCGGAAGCCCTTCGCTTCCACCGCCACGGAATAATGACCGATCGGCAGCAGCGGAGCGGAGTAGTTTCCGTCCTGACTCGTGGCCGCGGTTCGGACCACGGCTCCGCGATCGGTGTTGGTAATAGTCACTGCTGCTGCGGGAATGCTGGCCCCGGTAGGATCCTGGACCGTTCCGACGATGGAACCGGTGATCTCCTGCGCGTACGAAAGACCCGACAAAACGACCACCCCGCAAAAGAATGAAGTGCGATTCATAGCCCCCCTTTGTTTATGCAATTGTAACCCGATTCGCGGGTACGCACCAGCCGCGACGCAAGGGGAGTGATCAGCCGACGAACTCGGCTAGGAGACCGCGGGCTCACGGGCGTCGCCCGCTGTTCTAGCAAGGACTTTTCGAATTCTCGCAGCCAGTTCTTGCGGCGTGAAGGGCTTTAGCAAGAACCCACCACACAGCGGGAGCTCCTCGGACGGATATCTTTCGAGGTCTTGATGGTAACCCGTCATGTAAATGATCCGCACGGCCGCGCCCAGATTGCGAAGGCGTTCCGCGAGAGCGATACCACCCATCTCGGGCATCACGAGATCCGTAATGACGACGGCGATTTCGTCCCGGAACCGTTCGAACAGGCCCAAAGCCTGCCATCCGTCGCCGGCTAAATGCACGCGATAGCCCTGTTGCTGCAGGCCATAGGCTAGCGCTTGCCGGACCATGGGCTGATCCTCCACCAGGAGCAATGTTTCATTTCCTTCAGTTTCACTGATCATCTGGCTGTCCAGAGGCGAATCGAGCTCCCGCGTGCTGCGCTTGAGGAGGATGGTGATGGCCGTGCCTTTTTGGACACCGCTTCGGACCGAAATCTCGCCGCCGCTCTGCTTGACCGTTCCATAAACAGTCGCCAGGCCAAGGCCGAATCCTTTGCCCAAAGGCTTTGTTGTAAAGAAGGGTTCGAAGATCCTGCTTTGTGTCGCCTCATCCATGCCGTGGCCGGTGTCGCTGATCTCCAGTCCGACGTGTTCTTCACCGGCGTTCCAAGTGCGAATCGTCATCTTGCCTCCGTTCGGCATGGCGTCGCGCGCGTTGGCGCCTAAGTTCAGGATGATCTGCTCCAATTGGCGCGGATCCGCATCGGCTCGCTCAAGATCCGGCGATAGTTCCAGAACGACTTCGATCTGCTCGTTGAGGACGCCGCGTATCATGTCCGTCATGCCCCGGATCGCCTTATTCAGGTCTAGCGGCTGGGGTTGCAAAGGCTGCTTACGGCTGAACGCTAAGAGCTGGCGTACCAGGCTTGTCGCCTTGTCTACGGCCTGGCGAAGGCGTCCCACCTTCTCTCGCGCTTCTCCCGCGGTCAGACGATGGAGAGCCTGTGAATATCCCAGCATCACCGTGAGCAGGTTGTTGAAATCGTGCGCGATGCCACCTGCGAGCCGGCCAACCGACTCCATACGCGCGACCTCCTGCAGTTGTTCTTCAAGACGAATCCTTTCGCTGATGTCGCGAATGACGCTATAGTCCACCAAGCGCTTTCCAAACCGGCCGAGATTGCTTCGCACATCGACGGGTATCGAGGTTCCGAGCGCGTGACGGATCACCAGGTCGCCGGTCTCGAAGCGCGAGGAGCCCGGAACTACCGGAATCTCTCTTCCGAACAGGTCTTTTTGTCGCGTGCCCAGCAGCTCACGAACCGGCGTCCCCGTTAGCTCCGCGAGTTTCGCGTTCGCGTCCAAAATGACGCCGGTTTCATGATCCGCAATGACCAGAGCATCGCTGGCAGTCTCAAAGAGATGCCGGTAACGTTCGTCCGCATCCCGTGCGCGCATCATGAGCCGGTAAGAGACCGATAATCCCAGCAGCAGCGCCAGGGCCGCGACCGCGGCGAGTACGGCGAAGACCAGGAAGCGGGCATACCGGGCCGCGACGCCAAGGCTGCTCGAAAAGTCGTCTTCCAGTTCAGGGAAGCGTTCGTTGAGAGATTCGACCGCGGCCAGCAGCTCCTCAACGCGACTTTGGTTGGGGGCGGGCGCGGTGAGCTGCCGGCGAAGGGCTTCACCCAACTGGGATAGCTGCCAGAGGTACTCGTCGCCTTCGGTCCACACATCAATTGCGTGCCGGATGTGGGGCTCAAAATAGAAGCGGCGAAACAGATGAATCATCCCGTCCACATCGGCCGGGTGATTTCGGCCGCGGATGAACGCTTGCCGAACCCGCCCGAAGTCCGGTTCGGCCTTCTCCAGTTCTACGCGAGCATCGTGATCGGCGAGGGGGACCGCGATGGATTGCAGATAGTGTTGATAATCCGCCTCGCTATGGGTCTTGCCATAGCGGAGAAGATAGATCACGGAATCCTTTTGGCCCTTTGACCAAAGTCCTTCGCCGCCGACGTAGGCGCGCATCGAAGTGAGGACATCCATGCCCATGTTGGCCACGAAGAGCAGCCCTGCGACCATCAAGGCAAAGATGGCGGCGATCAGGGTGTGGTGGGGGCGAAGAAGCTTGGTTTGCATTCGTAAAGCCACTTGCCTCTAAATGTATTGGTCGAGCTTTCAGGCACTAACGGAACACGGTTCTCGTTTTTCCGCCGCGTCTGAGCACTCCAAGGGCGCCGTGGCGCCTGCTATACTGAAAACGTCTCTTTCGGCAGAGAGAGATCCGCGCCTTCGCGTTTCGAAGAGCGCACAGCCGTTCGTCGCGTTGTGCGCGATTGAGAAGGGTCGCGCGCTTACGCCATCGAAAACCAATGCCTAAACGCACATTTCAACCCAACAATCGCAAGCGCGCGAAAACGCACGGCTTTCGGGCGCGCATGAATAGCAAGGACGGCCGCGCGGTGCTCGCGCGGCGCCGTGCCAAGGGCCGTCATAAGTTAACGGTCAGCGACGAAAGAGCTGTTAAGTACGCCAAACTCGGTTAGCGGCGTCGGGAGGCGCGATTTCCCACGATCGTTGCGGGCCACTTTCCCGTGGTCCTCGCGGGCCACTTTTCCACGGTCCTCGCGGATCTTGCGCGCCGCCGATTTTCGCCTCGTTTATGACAAAGGCTTCCGCGTATCCTGTCCGCTGTTCGCGGCATTCTGCCTGGAGCGTGACGCCGCCGATTCAGCCACGGGTCCGCGGTTGGGGCTCACCGTGCCTCGAGCTGTATGCGGCGCGGTGGGACGGAATCGCATCAAACGCAGGCTTCGCGAAGCTTTCCGCCTCCACAGGCACGACCTCGGACCCAAGTGGGATATCGTCCTCAATCCCCGCCGCGTGGCACTCACGGCAGAGTTTAATGAAATTGAGCGGGCGCTCCGGAAGGTGATCGATAAATGCAAATCGCGCTGACCCTTCTCCGTTTATATAAGCGTTGGATTTCGCCCCTGCTGCCTTCCGCGTGCCGCTTCAGTCCAACCTGTTCGGAATACATGATGGAAGCGATTGAGCGTCACGGCGTCGCGAGGGGCTTGGGGCTTGGCGCGCGGCGGCTCCTGCGGTGCCATCCGTTTTGCGAAGGAGGATTCGACCCGGTTCGTTGAAGAAATCCGAAACACAATGGCTCAGAAGAAAGAATTAACGATGGAGATGAGGCTGCTGCTGGCCTTCCTGCTGATGGGGCTGGTGCTCTTCGTCACTCCTTACTTTTATAAGCAGCCGCCCTCCACCGCCGCCAAGCAAGGACCGGCGCCCGCGCAGACCGCCGCAAACGCTGGAAAGACCGAAGCAGCCGCCCCCGAAGCCGCTAAGCCGCCTGCGCCAACTGCCCCTGCGGCCGAAATCCCCGGGCAAATTCAAGGAAGCGAGGAACAGGAATTCACGATCGATACCGATCTATTCCAGGTCCGGTTCTCGAATCGCGGCGCGGTGGTCCGCAGTTGGGTGCTGAAGAAGTATAAAGACGCAGCCAAAAAGCCGGTCGATCTGGTGAATCCGCGCGCTCTGGCGAAAGTCCCTGCGCCGTTTTCGCTGTACTTCAAAGGGCAGCCGCCTATCGCCAATTTGGATCAAGCGCTGTTTTCCGTCCACCGGCCGGACCCGCTTACCGTCATATTCGAATATTCCGACGGCCACACTGGCGTAAAGAAGTCGTTCAAGTTTGCGCAGAACAGTTACCTGGTAGCGGTCGATTCGCAAGTGACGCAGAACGGCATGCAGGTGCCGCATAGCCTCGGCTGGCGCGGCGGGTTCGGCGATTCCACGGTGGCGAACCCCGTCAGCGCGCAAACCGCCGTGTATTACGACGTGAATAATTCGAAGCTCGTGGTGCAGCCCGCCAAGAACGCCAAGGATGGCCCAGTGTCGGCGACGGGCCAATATTCTTTCGCGGGGCTCCAAGACAGCTACTTCGCCGGCGTGTTCCTGCCCGAGGGACGATCGCAAGTTGAGATAACCGAGTTCGCGGACACTGTCGCGAACGCGAACAATTCCGACGAACAGCGCGTGGGCGCCGCGGTGGGCGGCGAAGGCGTCAACCGCTTCACATTTTTCCCCGGCCCGAAAGATTACGACTTGCTCCACGAAATCAATCCCAAACTCGACACCTTGATCGATTGGGGCTGGTTCGAATTTCTCGCCAAACCTCTCTTCCTGATTTTGAAGTGGACGGCCAACAGGCTCACTCATAACTATGGTTGGGCCATCGTTCTTGTCACCATCGGAATCAACATTGTCCTGTTCCCCTTGAAGATCACCGGCATGAAATCGTCCAAGAAAATGCAGGCGATTCAGCCGTTGGTGAATGCGATCAATGAGAAATACAAGGGCATTCCGGCGCGCGACCCACGCCAGGCCGAAAAAAATTCGGAGGTCATGGCGCTGTACAAAAAGTACGGCATAAATCCGTTGGGTGGCTGCTTGCCCATGCTCCTCCAGATTCCGTTCTTCTACGCATACTATAGAGTGCTCTCCGTGAGCATCGAGATGCGTGGGGCCAGTTTTTTGTGGATTCACGATCTCGCTCAACCGGAGACAGGATTTTTCGCGGGGCTGGGAACGCCCCTCCGCCTCCTGCCGCTGATCCTGATATTGACGCAGTTTCTCTCGCAGAAAATGACGCCGCCGACCCCGGGAGTCGATCCGGCCCAGCAGAAAATGATGATGTTCATGCCCCTGATGATGGGGTTCGTTTTTTACGGCGTGTCTTCGGGCCTCGTACTATACTGGTTGACTAGCAATCTTGTCGGCGTCGCGCAGCAGTGGTTGTTGAACCGCCAGACTCCGGCTCCAGTGGTGGAAGTGCCGAAACCGAGTCCCAAAAAGAAGACCGGAACGAAACGTTGAACAACCAAACGCTTACGCTTGCCGAGCACGGCCCGCGCATTGAGGAATTCCTGGATACTGTCCTCGATTTGGCGGATTTCGATGTCGATTTTGAAGTCAGCGAGGGCGAAACCCTGCACCCGGATTTCGAAAATCCGGATCTGGTGGTGCGATTTTCCGGCCCGGATGTAGCGGAGTTGCTCGCGAATAAGGCCGAAGTGCTGCTGGCGCTGGAGCAGTTGACCATGGAAGCGCTGCGGCTGGCGCCGGAGGAGCACTCGCGGCTTTGCTTCGACGCCAACGACCATCGCATGCTGCGCATCCAGGAGTTGCGCATGAGCGCGCAGGCAGCAGCGGAGCGGGTGCGCAAGACTCACGCCCCCTTCCACTTCAGCCCCATGAACAGCCGGGAGCGCCGCATTCTTCACCTGGCCCTACGCGACGAACAGGGCATCCGCAGCGAAAGCGTCGGCGAAGGGCCCATCCGCCAGGTGGTGATCGTCCCCGAGGACATGAAGACGCTGCCCGAACCGATTCGTCCTCCGCGGCCGCGTCCGGAAACACCCGGCCGGCCGTTCGACCGAGGTGGCCGTGGGCGCGACCGCGACCGTGGCCGGCGGGGCGGCCCTCCTCGCGATCGTCATGGCGGGCGCGGTCGCCGTTAAAGTACCACTCTGTTAGAGACGCCTTTGGAGGGCGGCCTTTAGCCCGCGTGGCGCTTCAGCGCCGCTCCGGGAGCGAGGCTAAAGCCTCACGCGGGCCGAAGCCCGCCCTCCTGCGGTCACGGCTCGGAAGGGAACTCAATGCAGCTCCGCGACACCATCGCGGCCATCTCCACGCCCCCCGGCCGCGGCGGCCTCGGAATCATCCGTTTGTCGGGCGAGCGGGCGCGGGACGTTGCGGAGCGTATGCTTCGGTTTCCGCCGGACCACCAATGGAAGCCCTGGTCCAGCACGCTTGCATCCCTGCCCGACGCGGAAGGCCAACCGGTGGATCGTGTTGTCGCGACCTTCTTTGGCGCGCCTAAGTCCTACACCGCTGAAGACGTCGTTGAGATTTCCTGCCACGGCTCTCCCGCGGTGCTTCGCTATGCCCTCGAGCGCGCCTGCGAGCAGGGAGCCCGTCTGGCCCAACCAGGCGAGTTTACTCTCCGCGCGTATCTAAATGGGCGAATCGATCTTCCGCAAGCCGAAGCGGTCCGCGATTTGATCGAAGCCACTACGCTGTATCAGGCCCGCATTGCCGCGCAGCAGGCGGAAGGATCCGTCTCGCGGCGGCTCCAGCCGATGAAGGATCAGTTGCTCGAGCTGATCGCATTGCTCGAAGCCGGAATTGATTTCGCCGAGGACGATATCGACGTGGCTTCTTCGAATGAGATCCTGCGCCGTATCCAACCCATTTCCGAAGCCGTGAGCGCGCTGATCGCCAGCTTTGCCTACGGCAAGCTGGTGCACGAAGGCTTTGCATTGGCCATCGTTGGCCGGCCGAACGTGGGCAAGAGTAGCTTGTTCAATCGCCTTCTGGAGCAGGATCGCGCTATCGTCACCGAGATTCCCGGCACGACGCGCGACTTGGTTTCCGAGACCGCTTCGCTCGGCGGCATTCCTGTCAAATTCGTCGATACAGCGGGCATCCGGGCGGGACAGGACCCGGTGGAAAAACTGGGCATCGAGCGGAGTTACCGCGCCATGGCCGACGCGGATTTAACGCTGGTCGTGGTGGACGCATCGGCGCCTCTCGAAGCGGAAGACCGCGAGCTGATCCGTCGCGCGGGAGAGCAGGGGAAATTTTTGGTGGCGGCCAACAAATGCGATCTGCCGCGCCGCGCGGAGCAGCCGGGCGCGCTGCCCGTATCGGCCCTCACGGGCGATGGCGTCGAGGCGCTGCGTAATGGAATCGTCGAGACTCTGGCGCCGCGTGGGCGCCAGGAGCAGGAAGGAGGCTTCATCACCAGCCTGCGCCATGAGCAGCTCCTAAAGGAATCGCAGGAGGCCTTGGAGCAGGCGCGTAACGCGACCGCGCTCGGTATCCCGCACGAAATGCTTTTGCTCGATCTCTACGCCGCCCTGCGGCCCATTGACGCCATCACGGGCGCCACCACCGCAGACGACATCCTCAACCGCATCTTCTCGACGTTCTGTATCGGGAAGTGACATGGGCCACCGATGAACACGGATGCACACGGATGAAATCAAAAGAATCGTATATCCGCGTGCATCAGTGTCCATCCGTGGCCTGATGAGAGCCTTAACTTCTCGCAGCCGCGGCGCGCGCGGCCGCCGCGCGCTCGGATTCGACGCCCACGAAGACAAAGCGCCCGGTGACCGCCGCAACGCCGAGGGCGCACACAGCCATCAAGAACGCCGCAGCATAGCCAAAGGCGCTGGCAATCAGCCCTGCCGAGAACGAGCTCATCCCG
>Ga0126379_10001081_pt1 | contig 16139 bp, 15 predicted proteins | sample PanSoiMetPlot_24_FD_92640 | JGI IMG/M metagenome (GOLD analysis project Ga0126379, IMG submission 92640) | Tropical forest soil microbial communities from Panama - MetaG Plot_24 | ecosystem: Environmental > Terrestrial > Soil > Tropical forest > Bulk soil | place: Panama | collected 2016-02-17 | reverse complement strand
TGTCGCTGGGTAGTACAGAATCCTTGCAGCCTGCACATTCCTCGTGGTTCGTGCATACGCTGGCGTCCGCACGCAGCCGCGTCTGCTGAAAACAGAACCCCCAATGATCGTGTAGGGTGACGATGCACTTGCGCGCAGCGCTCTTGGCGGTTGGGATGAGGTTGGCTCCCAGTCCGACAGGGTTGTGAAAATGCACAACGTCGATGTCGTGAGAAGCAATCACCGCTTTCAGTCTTCGCGCCGCAGCTGGCCAATAGAAATTGAGATCTGGTCCCAACGAGCGCAGCGCCAATCGGTAGACAGGCAAGCCATCATAGTCGTCGTAGTTGAGTGTTCCTGCAGGAGCGTCTGAGGAAGGCTCCGCACCGGCAAACACCACAGCATGGTGTCCACGAGCAACGAGTGCCCGAGCTTGCCGATAGGCGACGATCTCGGCCCCTCCGATTGCCTTGGGCGGAAAGAAGTTACTGACGATTAAAATGCGATGCGGCATATCCTTAAGGGTAACCCGCAGCTTTCGAGGTTCCATTCAGTACGGACAAATCTTTGGCCAGGAACTGCGCTCCTCGCACGGTGGTCGCTGCGCCTTGGGAAAGAATCAGATCTCTACTCCTCGGCTTTGCATCCAGATATGCTAGTGCCAGGCCGCCCCATACCTCCCCGCGACCGTCTTTGATGGCGTGTTCGATGATTTGCCCAGGCACAAAGTCACACTGGACGGAGTGGACATAAGGATTCGCCTTCCAAGCGGCACTGAGGATTCCCGCACGGCACCCGGGGTTTCCAGAATCGTGAATCAAGAGCACCATGGGCGCAATCGGATGGTATTGCAGGACTAGGTCTATATCGCGCCGAACACCTTCGGTTGAATGTTCGGCATCAATCAGGACATATTCCAGTGGCATCCCTCGCCTCCGAAAGTCATCGAGGGCACGAGGTATTAACTCATGGGAAGACCCAATCCAGAGCTCCGCATTTCTCGGTAACAAGAAGCGGTTTTTAACCGCGGGGTCTATGTCAATCGCTACAATGCGCTGGCAAAACTGAGTGGCCAGCGAGAGACTGCCGCCGTAGTACACACCGATTTCTAGCGCTCCGCGCGGGCGCACACGTGCGAGCACACCCGTTAACGCGATCCGCTCACATTCCATCATCTGCCAGTTGTCACGTATGACTCCCGGAAACAGGAGTTCCTCGTACAAAATCCACCGCCCCTTCGTTGACTCGGCTGTCTGGGAGCGACCGATACTCAGCCCCGCTCGGATCGTCTGCGTCTTTACTAGCATACCATCTCGTACTTTGCCCGTCGGCTTAGGGGCACTCGAGCGCCCAGACGGGATTCCAGTCGTGTATACTGCCGATTCTGACTCCTAATGATGATCTCGTACGCCCAGAACTTTGAGGATGTCATGCTCTGGCGCGTGTTTAAGGGCATTGAGTGCGGTCAATATGTGGATGTGGGCGCCTTTCATCCCGAGATCGATTCGGTAACAAAGTGGTTCTACGATCAAGGCTGGAGTGGAATAAACATCGAGCCCGTGCCGGAATCCTATGCGCTGTTTGAAACAGCACGTCCCCGCGACCGCAACATTTGTGTCGCCGCCGGAGCACTCCCCGGTGTTGCTGAAATGACCATATTTCCCGCCTCGCGAGGCTTGTCATCTCTGCGCCCGGGCGCTGAATCTAGTACCAAACCACACATACTGGCTCAAGTCCGCGTGCTGCCCCTTCGAGATATTTTGCAGCCCTATATGATGGAAACCATTCATTTCCTTAAAATCGATGCCGAGGGTACGGAGCGGGACGTACTACTTGGCATGGACTTCGACCGTTTTCGGCCCTGGGTGGTTCTGGTCGAGGCCACTGAGCCCTTGACTCCAACGCGGAATTCACAGGATTGGCAGCAGATTCTTACCGCCAATAATTATTTTCCCGTATACTTCGACGGCTTGAATGAGTTCTTTATTGCCTCGGAGCACAAGGAACTCGAAGCCCACTTTCAGGCGCCGCCAAACACATTTGATGAATTCGAATTGGTCAGTACTGTCCACGAACGCCAGTGGCGACATGAAATGGAGAGGGTGTTGCGTGCCGACATAGCAGCTCGTGCAGCCGAAGTGAAGACACGCGATGATCAATTAGTGGCAGCCCGGGCGGAAATCTCCGCCCTGGGGACGGAACTCACCTCCTCCCACTCAGCTGTAGCCAAGCTGCGAGCAGATGTGGCCGAGCTATCGCAGTCGTTGAAGAAGAGTCAGGAGATAGTTGACACCATTTTTCGGAGCAGATCATGGCGCTGGCTTGCCCCGATTCGAAACTTTAATTTCTGGGTTCGTTCCTATCGCAAGCGTCTCAGGATGGCGCGTTTGTTCCGGTAGGTGCTATCTGGGGAAAGCTTGTAGGCTCCGCCTCGAGATTTGCTTTCCAGTAAAAGTAAAGGTCACGCAGGGTAGTTTTGAGATCGAACTCTGCCGTCCAGCCGGTGGCCTTCTTTAGCTTCCGGTTGCTCCCGTAGACCACGTCCGATTCTCCGCTTCGGACTCTCTTCCGTTCCACATTGATCCGCACCGCATGGCTGGTCAAGGACTCGAGGATCGCGAGAATACGTGATAAGGGTACGGCGCGTCCTGAACCGACGTTGTACGCCTCACCGGATACACCTTTGGTTAAGAGTAGCTCGTATGCGCGCACGATATCGCGCACATCGCTAAAATCACGGGCCATGCCAACATTGCCGACGCGCAGGATGGGTTGGGCCCGGCCGAGGTCTATTGCGGCGAATTGCCTGGCAAAATCGGAACAGACAAAGTGTGCCGATTGGCCGGGACCGGTGTGATTGAACGGGCGGGCACGAATCACGTTTATGTTGTAGGACTGAAAGAATTGACTTCCCAGCAGGTCCGCGGCGGCCTTGCTTACCCCGTAAGGAGTGTCCGGAGCGAGTGGGTGCTGTTCCGTAATTGGAAGTTTCGCCCGCGTGACCTTGCCATATTCATGGGCAGAACCCACGAGAAGAACGCGAGCCGACGGTTGATGAGCACGAACCGCTTCCAGCAGATGCAAAGCACCCCAGAAGTTTGCTTCATAAACGGATCGCGCGTCGTCAAAGGAGTTGCGGACAGATGAAAGGGCGGCCAAATGATATACGTGCTGGGGTTGCACCTGCTCGACTGCCTTTCGCACGTCAGAAAAATTCCGCAAATCACACTTGATCAGGTGCAGACCCGAAGCCACAGGAGCGCAGTCGTCTTGCAGGAAGGTTCCCCATACGTTATGGCGCCTGGCGAGAAGCAGGTCGCATAGATACCGGCCGACAAATCCTCTAGCGCCGGTGACCAGGACTCGCATCAGCTCTGTGCCGCCGCGACAGCAGCATAGTCGGAGAGCCCATTCTTGGCTCGATGAAGATCGTGTTCCACCATGGTGGAGATGAGCTGCGAGAAGGACATCCGGGGTCGCCAATGAAGAACTTGTCTTGCCTTGGCAGCATCGGCAAGCAGATGATCTACTTCCGCTGGCCTTATGAAATTCGCATCGCTTCGCACGAATCTGTGCCAATCCAGCCCTGCACTATCAAAGGCAATCTTCGCCAGTTCCTCAACCGAATGGGCTACGCCCGTGCCTACGACAAAGTCGTCGGGCTTCGGTTGCTGCAGCATCATCCACATGGCCTCGACGTAATCCCCGGCATAACCCCAATCGCGCTTGGCCTCGAGATTACCCAGCTTCAACTCTTTAGCAAGTCCGAGCTTGATGCGCGCCACGGCTTGTGTGACTTTGCGCGTAACGAACTCCACGCCACGGCGCGGTGATTCATGGTTGAACAAGATTCCCGAGCAGGCAAACAACCCATAGCTCTCGCGGTAGTTCACAGTTATGTAATGTCCATACACCTTGGCGACGCCGTAGGGGCTGCGCGGATGAAAGGGCGTGGTCTCCCGTTGCGGCATTTCCGGAGGATTTCCGAACATCTCGCTGCTGGAAGCCTGATAGAACCTGATTTCCGGATCGATCGTGCGGACAGCTTCCAGCATGCGCGTGACTCCCAGCGCAGTGAATTCCGCCGTGAGCACCGGTTGGTGCCATGAAGTGGGTACGAAAGACTGTGCCGCCAGGTTGTACACCTCGTGCGGTCGCGCCTGGCGCAAGGCACTGATCAAGGAACTTTGGTCAAGCAGGTCGGCCTGGATAAAGGTGATGCGATCGACCAGATGGGCAATGCGGTCGATCGTGTCGACGCTGCTGCGGCGCACCAATCCGAATACGTCGTAGCCCTTGTCCAGAAGCAGTTCACTGAGATACGAGCCATCCTGTCCAGTAACACCGGTGATAAGAGCTCTTTTCTTCATTGCAGATCCATTTCTGCGACCAGCGAAACACAGGTCGCCAAATTCACCTCGCCACAGCACTTCGATCCGGCCGTGACTCAAACTCGGAGTCGAGATCCTTCCCCGAGAACACCTCTATGATTTTCGGTAAAATAACGCCCCAAGAGTACTTACTGAGAACCTTTTCCCGGCCTGCTGTCCCCAAGCGTTGCCGCTCAGCGGGATCGCCCAAGAGTTGCCGAATGGCGTCAGCGGTTGCTACCGAGTCCCCGAATGGCACCAAGAGGCCGTCCCCATCACGTGTAATAACCGCACGGCTGGCGGCGGTATCGGCGGCGATTACGGGCTTGGCGTTGGCCCAGGCTTCCAGGTAAACAATCCCCAGCGACTCGACGCGCGAGGGATGCACCATGATGTCGGTCGCAGCCAGAAGGTCGCGTTTTTCCTCTTCATTCACCGGAGCAAGGTTCAGCAAGCACGGCAGGTTCTGTTGACCGCGAATATAGTCCTCAAAGCTGCCTGTACTCGCTCCCGCCAAAACCAGCCATGCCTTGGATCCTTGTGCCCAAAGGCTCTTCATGGCCTCAACCACCGTAATTGTGCCCTTATCTTCTGTTTTTGTTCCTAACTGAACGACAATGGGTCCTGACAGGTTCCAGCGACGGCGAAAGCGTTCGGCGACCCCACCCATCGCCTCTTCAATATCTATCCCATGTGCCGTGGTCCGGATTTTGCGGCCATCAACCCCCATTTCAGCTAAACGCAATCGTTCCATGTCGGTCATGGTCAGAACAGCCTGGCATTCGTTCAACAGGCGCATTTGAAAGTCCCGGGTGTAGTAGCGGGCGACTGCGCCACTATTATCCTCTCCGAAGTGAACGCAGGGTGTTGCGATGACGCGGGCTCCGCAACGCAATCCCTCGTCGAGCGCCTCATACATGATTCGGGTATAGGGCAGCGGTCCGATATGTATTACGTCGGGCCGTAATTTCCGCAGTGCCGCCGTGAGACCCTTGACGCAAAAACCCGGAGCACTGTAGCGCGCCTTCCAGCGCCAATGGGGCGAGTAAGCTAATAGCCGTCCGGCGCGACGCACCCACTTGTGATAGCTAATAGGAAAGCGACGAACCTCGATGCCCCCCACCTTCTCGCATCCTGCAGGCAAAGTGCGGAACCCGGGAATCCAAAACGATTCCAGATCAAACGCTGTGCTTGTCAAGACGGATACTCTGTGCCCTTGAAGATTGAGCTGCTGGCCGAGCTTCAGTACATAATTTTCCTGACCCCCTCTATAAGGAAAAAATCTCGGAACAACAAACGCTATCTTCATGCAAATCGCATTTAGCTAGATATACAAGAATCTGCAGCCAAGCGTCGTGCGTCATCTTGGCCACGAGTTGCTTAAACGTATAACCGATATGGTTCACGACTCGAACAGCTAGCGCACCGCGGCCAGGGGACCGCTGAAGATCTCCTCGTAACGAGCAATTACGTCAGCCGGCTTACCGTCAGCGATAAGTTCGCCTTTATGTAACAACAAAGCGCGATCACAGAGTTGCCGAACTGTAACAATATCATGCGAGACAAACAGGATCGTTCGTCCCAACTGCTTGAACTTGGAAATACGTCCGTAACACTTTCGCTGAAATCCCGCATCTCCCACGCCTAATATCTCGTCGACGATGAGGATCTCTGGTTCTATTTCAGTGGCCACAGAAAAAGCGAGGCGCATGTACATTCCCGAAGAATACTGCTTGATGGGTGAATCGATAAAGTCGCCCAGTTCTGCAAAATCGATGATACGCTCCTCGCGCTCCCGGATCTGATTCTTGGTGAGTCCCAACAAGAGCCCGTTCAACAAGATGTTTTCCCGACCCGTGAGTTCGTGGTGAAAACCAGCACCCAATTCAATTAGTGGGGCGGTGCTTCCATGAACGCGTACCCTCCCTGAAGTGGGCGTATAGACCCCCGCGGCAATCTTCAAGAGGGTGCTCTTGCCCGAACCGTTTCGACCGAGGATGCCAATCATCTGCCCTTTGAGCACGCGAAAAGATATGTGTTTAAGCGCCTCGAAATCGAGGTATGTAACTCGGCGACCTCGTATCTTTGCGAATACTTCCCGCAGGGTGTCAGGACGTTCCTGTATGCGGCGGAAGCGCTGTACCACATCATCGAACTCGATGCTAAAAGACTCGCTACTCATATCCTGGTCAGACGTAATAAACGAACGATTTTTCGTAATGGTGGAATATGGAATAACCAATCACCAAGGAGGCCACTCCGCACGTCAAAGACATAGCCACCGAACTCCAGTGGGGTAACATCCCATAGTAGATGCTCAGCCGGAATCCGTTCAGTACATACAGTAGCGGGTTGAGCTTGAACAACCAGCGGTGTTTGGGCCCGATAAAATCCAAGGAATAGATTATTGGCGAAAAGTAGAACCACGCGGAGAGAACGATCTGAATAATGTGGCTCACATCCCGGTAGTACACATTTACCGCCGCAAAAAAGAAAGCCGCGCCTAGGGTGAATAAGAAAAGTCCCAGCATCGGGACAGGTAGATAAATCCAGGTCCAGTGCACCGGAAAGCCCAAGGCGAGGACCAGCAACAGCAGGGGAATCATCGAAAGCAGAAAATTGATGATGTTGGAAAGTAATGCGGCAACCGGAAAGACCAACTTGGCTACTCGTACCTTCTTAAGGAGTTCGCCATTGCCGACAATGGATTCGACGGAATAGGCAAGCGATTGGGAAAAGAATGTCCACGGCAGGAGCATGCTGAGTAAAAAAATTGAATAATGCGGCACGGTGAATTTCATGATGGTTCCGAACACAATCGTGAGCACCAACATCAGCAGAGCGGGATTCAGCAATGCCCAGATAAAGCCCAGGAATGAGCGTTTGTATCGAACGCGCAATTCCTTCAGCGCCAGTGCCCAGATGAGTTCGCGATAGCGATAGGTTTCCGTAAACAGCTCGCGCATGAACCGGTGCACTCCTGGAGTCAAGTTATTGGTTCTCGCGATAACTGTCAAACCTGGGGATGGGCGGCAGCGCCCGGTGATGGGTTGCGCCCGTTGCCGTGCGAGCCGTCGGGCAACGGTATAATCGCCTCTAACAACGTGACGAAGGGCTCTGTCATCATTGTGTCATGCAACTCCAGTGAATATATTTCCGCCTGCATTCAAGCCCTTCGTGCCGCGTGTGACTGGAAGATAATTGTCGTTGACAACGCCTCCACCGACACCAGCGTGGAAGCGGCCAAAGGAGCCGCTCCTTCCCTTTGTATTCTCCAGAACACCGAGAATCGGGGCTTCGCGGCAGCCGTAAACCAGGGGTTTCAATTCGCCGAAGGCGAGACCTGCGTACTGCTGAATCCCGATACCGTTGCACAGGAACACTCATTGGACAAGCTTGCTGAAGCTCTTTCCCAGTACCAAGTTGGGGCAGTCGGCGGCGCGCTGACACTCCACGAGGGGAGCCCGGAGAGGGGTTTCACGGTCCGGCGTTTGCCGACCCTGGCCAGCATGGCCGCCGAGGTTCTTTTACTGAATCGGGTCTGGCCCGGCAACCCATGGAATCGCAGGTATCGTTGCCTCGACTTAGATTACACTCGACCTCACGAAGTCGAACAACCCGCAGGCGCCTGTCTGGCTGTGAGGAAACAGGCATGGGAACAAATCGGGGGATTCGATGAGAGCTTTTTCCCCGTCTGGTTTGACGACGTCGATTTTTGTCGCCGGCTCCGCCAACAAGGATGGAAGATTCGGTACTGCTCCGATGCCCCATTTTTCCATGTTGGAGGCCACAGTGTTCATCAGCTCTCGTTCTCACAAAGGCAAGCCTTTTGGTACCGAAATCTGCTGCATTACTTTGCCAAACATCATTCCCGGGCCGAATTAGGTACGCTGCGCCTCGCGGTCGTTGGGGGCTTGCTGCTTCGTTCCCTATTAGCGCTCCTCGGCTTCCGGCCGCCTGGAGTTTCGGGCAGGGAGGCCGTATCAGCCTACGTTGGTGCTGCCTGGTGCCACGCGATTCTCGGTAGGGATTTGCGCTGAACACGAAAGTTACGGAAGTCACGTTCGCGGCTATTTGAAGTGGAGCGCTTCCAGTCTAATGATCAATCGCCCGGAAACTTCACCGCTGAAAATCGCTATTCTTGGCACGCGCGGCATTCCTGCTCGTTATGGGGGTTTCGAAACACTGGCGGACGAACTATCGCGAAGACTTGTTCAGCGCGGACACCAGGTTACGGTTTACTGCAGGCGGCCATTTACCAGAGCGGACGATGTTTTCGACGCCCGCATTCGTCGTGTGATTCTCCCAACCGTCTCGAGTAAGTATCTTGACACGCTGGTCCATACGTTACTGGCCGTTCTGCACGTGATTTTCACCGATGCGAAGGTCTTGCTGATCTGCAACGTGGCCAACAGCCCGTGGGCATGGATCCCGCGTCTGGTGGGAAAACCGACGGTTCTTAATGTTGACGGCCTTGACCGCAAACGACGCAAGTGGAATTTTATCGGCCAGTCATTCTTGCATTTTTGCGAAGCTCTTTCCACCTTTACGCCGAGCCGAATTGTGACCGATGCCAAAACCGTACAGAAATATTACCGTGATCGCTATCGCACAGAATCAGAAATGATTGCCTATGGCGCGGATTTCCAGCCGGGCGGAACTCATTTCCGCGATCTCGGCCTCAGCTCCGAAAGGTACATACTTTATGTCGCTAGGCTTGAACCGGAGAATAATCCAGAGTTGGTTATCAACGCGTATCGTAATCTGGATACGGACTGGCCACTTGTCATCGTCGGCGGCAACCCTTACCAACCGGCTTACGTGGACCAACTCAAGTCCCTGTCTGATCGAAGAGTTGTTTTCACCGGTCCGGTCTACGGTGAAGGCTACTGGAGCCTACAACAAAACGCCGGATTGTTTGTGTTTGCCGGCGAGATCGGAGGCATTCATCCGGCGCTAGTCGAAGCCATGGCAGCCGGCAACGCAATCCTGTATTTGGATACAGCGAGTAATCGGGAAACAGCTCTCGGCTGCGGCGTTCCTTTCCCTCACGACGAGACACAGTTGACTACAAAACTGCAGCAATTAATTAGCTCTCCCGACCATCTTGAAAGCATGAGATCCGAGGCGCGGGAGGCTGCCAAAAAACACTATGGCTGGGACGCGGTCATCGACAAATACGAGTCTCTTTTCCGCTCGATGCTTGCCGCTTCCTGATCCCTTAATCAATAGAAGACGGCGTAGAATCTCTCTTAATACTTTTAGAAAATCTCAAGGAGTGCAAAAAGGGGATTCCTCTGCTAGGTTATATGGCTTCCTATAGGCGGTTGGAAGCGTCTCAGGGTGCCAAGTCTAAACAAAGTTTAGGAGGGAACGCATGCGAAGCATCATGATCTTGATCGTTCTGGCTGGCATGATTGGGTTTGCCGTCCCCCGATCATTTACTCAACAACAGAGGTTCGTCGCAGGACAGAAGCAGGCTGCAGCCCCGGATATCGAATCCGATATTCAGCGCGCCCGGCAGGCTTTACAAGCTGCCAAAAGCCAATTGGAGTCGGCTGGTCATGAGTGGGGAGGTCACCGCGTGACCGCCATTCAACATGTGGACGCCGCTTTGGCGGAGTGCAACAAGGCCGAGCAGTGGGCACGCCAGCACAAGCAGATTAAGTAATTCTTGGGGCCATGCGGCATTGAAGGGCAAGGCAATTCGTTTTGTGCCCTCCGACCGCATGGCGCCGAGGTCTTCGGCTGCTCTGGTCTCGATTGCGATACGGCGCGAATCCTCGCGACTGACTAACCATCTCTACTATCAATCATTATCTGGCGCCTCTGCGGGCGCTCGTCCTTCAGAACGTGGATCGCATCCCGAGGCGCGCTATCCTCCGCTCGAATGGGAACTGTTGCAAGTAACCCAACCATCGCTGCACCGGGCCCGTTGCGAACGATCACAAAAGCTAGGGGAGCGATCATTACGTACTGACGAAAACGTCACACAGTCCAACCAAGACAATGGATTGTAATTAAGAGCAGCGGAAGCGGACCACGCGACAGCTTGGAGCTGATGAAGATGGATTCATACCGTGTCGCCGCCAGATAGACAATTGGATAGCGATGTCCCAGATCGAGATTCTTAAAGAGTCGTTTCTTCCGCAATTAGGCACTACCTGCTGCTAAGAGCACAAGTCCACACACGAAAGAGTTGGGAACCCTCAATCATCGAAGGTAACGCCAACAGACGCGCCGTTTCCTCGGCGATGTCGTTTATAAACCCTGCGTTTCCAGCCAATAGCGCCACTATCCCCAGGGGTGGAGGTTTTACGACCCGCTGAAGTTCTCGCAAATCGCCCGTACGTATTACCAAGGGTATCAGTCAAGTATTGCAAACCGCGGAGCGCAACGAGACCGCCATTTACGCTCCGGCTCCTGAATACACTCCATCCCGGCCGAGCGCCTGGCTCAGCAGCAAAAGCCGTACCATCTGCTGCCAGAGAAGGGGCCCAGTAGAGCTACCTCAATGCGACACAGCCGCAAACAGGTCTGAGTGCATTAAGGCCTGGAATTTCTTGTCGTCAGTCTTGAAATGTAATTGTAGATTGGAGTTGTCCGAGTCGACGGTCATGCTGTCCATGGCCACCTTCTCGACTGGCGAAGCATTCATTTTCTTGTACATCATGCCCGCCTTGACCAGTGAAGATAGAGTGGCTGCCGTCATCGAATCCGAAGTGACAACATTAAGGTCGAAGTCAACGCCATTGGCGAAGTTCATGGCGTAACGAGACCCCACAAGCCGCTTCTTAATGGTTTCATAGTCTGCGAGACTTGAAGCTTCGCCTAAGGCCGAGCGCATCATGTTTTGCGTTCCCTGCTGATCGAGTATGCTCCATACAGCGCCAGAATCGACCGACGGGATCATGTCCGCCATTTGCGAGTTCGAGTCCAGGCCCGAAGTGTACCCATCGCGGGCATCGAGCGCGCCCTGGATGGCTGACAGGTCGCCAAAGAGCAGGGTGCTATCGTCGAGGAACGTCATTTCCATGCCACCTGACATCGGATAGATCGACGTATTGCGATACTTTGTCGGCTTGACCTTCTTCAGCGCCATTTTCTTGTTGAATGCTTTGACCTGAAAAAGTCCCTGCGCGATCCCGACAATGCGCACGCCCTGCTTGGGCACTCGATAGGAGGCGAAGATCAGTTGATCCACGTCTCTATCGGGATCGATGGCAACTCCTTTTAGCGCTGCCTCAAATTGCTTCAGATTCTCTGGTAAGATCTGGGCTTTCAACGCCATAGCCGTATCGGAACTGCGCAGGGCGCGATAGTCGACCGAGATAATCTGCTGTATGTCGGATGGGATCACACCTCGCGCACTCGTGCCCAGGGGCATGGCCCATGCCGAAGCAGCGAGCAGAAAAACAAAACCGGTGATCCGAGCGATAATTCTCATAGAATCCTCATAAGGGTACTTAGTTCGATGCGACCTGCGCCTTCGACGTGACCACTATCCCTATTGTAACCAGTTTCCCCTCACCTAGGATTGTACGAAGGGACAACCCATGCAATAGAACGCAGGGAAAACAGTTCCCTTGCAGGAAGCTGTCGCATGTACTTGTAGGAGGCGGGTTTATGGGTTCTCAGATCCGGTAATGGTGAGGGCCCAAGCTGTGCCCGTTGTTTAAATCAACTCCTCAGGGCAGCGGTGCTCTCACGTGTCTCAGCCACAAATGCCGAATCCTTCATTGACTCCAAATTGATTTCCACATTAGACAGCGCCCCTTCGATTGCGGCTCGCGCCAAGGCAATCGCGGTAGTCAAATCCGATTTCATGTTTGCGTTCGTAATGGGGCGAAGTATCTCGGCGATCCGTGTCACTTCCCTGGCCTTCTCGGCCACCGTCAGGGGCACGCTGGTGGCCTGCCGCAACGCCGAATCGATGATGTCATCCGCGTCCGTCGATTCTTTGGCCTGCTTGTATGCCTTCATAACCGTCTTGAACGATTCTGCATCAGCATCAATGGCGGCTTTCAATTCTTCGCGCAGCACCGATAGCCGGGCGATCGCCTCGCTCAGTTGCTTCTCATATTGCAGATAAGCTTTTTTTCCACGAGACATGCCGGCCACCATAGTGGCTAATCCCGCCGCCATCGCCCCGGCCGCCGCCGCTGCACTGCCTCCTCCCGGAGTTGCGGTGGGAGCCGCAAGCTGCTCGACAAAGGGCTCTACTCCCGCCCGTAACCCCCCGACTGCCATCTTGCCACCCATAACGGCCGAGAGGCGGTTCTCGAGAATCAACGAGGAATCGAAGTTCTCCACCTGCAGAAACCACTCCGCGGTTTGTTCCAGCGCCTTCTTCGGAATGAGACCAACGATCTCACTGCTGACCGGGCTGACTCCGTAACGAGCCGCTTCCCGTTTCACGAACTCGAATACCCGGTGAATCGGCGTTTGCTCGAAATCCGTGAGATTCATAGATACCTGCGCCAGGCCCCGCACTCGGAATCCCGCGCCTTTCACAAAGCGCATGCCGCCGCTGGAAAACCGGACCGCCTTGGCGACTTTCTTGGCTATATCAACATCCGGCGTATTCAGGAAAACGTTGTAGGCGATCAGGAACTTGCGGGCGCCGACCACTGTCGCCCCAGCCGTGGGGTGCACCCGCGGTTCTCCAAAATCAGGCTTGCGAGCGGCATTCGTCGCAATCTCGTCGCGGATGCCCTCGAATTGCCCCCGGCGGATGTTCTCTAGGTTTTGTCGCTCGGGACTGGTCGCCGCTGCCTCGTAAAGATAAACCGGAATCTGATAACGCTGCCAGATCTGCTCCCCCACATGCCGCGCCATGGCCACGCAATCCTCGATCGAAACTCCCTCGATCGGAATAAACGGGACTACGTCGGTTGCACCCATGCGCGGGTGGGCGCCCTGATGCTTGTTCAGGTCGATGAGTTGCGCTGCCTTGCCGACACCCCGAATCGCGGCCTCCTGGATGGGCTCGCGTTCCCCCACCAACGTGATGACCGAGCGGTTGTGATCCGCATCCATTTCACGATCGAGCAAATAGACACCATCCATCTTCATGCCGTCGAGAATGGCGTCTACTTTGGCCTTATCACGGCCTTCGGAAAAATTTGGAACGCATTCGACAATTGTGGACATGACGACAGCAGGATATAGGGCGCTCACATAAGCCCGCAACCCAAGGCATGGGCTAACTCTCTCGTTCGATGTCGCTCGGGTTTGACAATTTCATCCAGCCCGGCGCACATGGATTTCAGGTTGACAGGTTCGCGCATCAAACCACGGCTTCACTTGACTTTAACCTGCCAAAACGCCCGTCGGTCGTTTCCCTGTAACCGAATCGTTCCAGACGGGACTCTCGATGTTTCGCCGAGCCCTGCTGACGCTCGCCATTCTGGTGCTTTCGCTTGCTGCTCAAGCCCGGAAGCAACGTTCATTTTGTTTTTCAGTATGCCGGGAGCCGCTGCGCGCCTGGATTCCTCTGCCCGCTTCCCATCCTTATAGCAAGTTCGTCTGACCTCAAAGTCCGGTGATCTCAAGCACACAACGACCCGCGAACTCGAACATAGAAATCTATTGCTTTACGCTGAGAGCAGCAAAAGCCGGAAAAATCCCTCTTACCACCTTACTGTTCACTATGAGCTGATCCGGCGCGAAGAGGTCGTACCGGCGAACGGAAAAACAGGCGTCGCCAGCGCCCGATTAACAGTCATCGTACCTTCTGCTTACCCGGTTTCGTGCAGCCGGAAAAGCTAGTCCCAGTCTCCTTTGTGCCAGTACAGGCCGTCGCCGAGCAAAGCAGGGGTAAATCGACTGGTCTTGATAAGGCTCACAGCAGGTATGATTACGTCTTTGCTTGCGTTGCGACAAGAGCGGCACCGGCTGGGGACGTGGCATCGGTGCGCACGTCGCATCCCATGACAAACATGAAGGCGAGGCGTATTTCGTTGCATTCCTTGAGACACTAGTTAAAAACTTAAAGCGGAGATTAAGACATGCCGAAATTCGTAATCGAGCGCGATTTGCCCGGCGCGGGGAGACTCACCGCGCATGAGCTTCAGGCGATCTCTCAGAGATCCTGCAGTGTGCTTCGCAACCTGGGGCCCCAAATCCAATGGGTACACAGCTATGTCACTTCCGACAAGATCTACTGCATCTATATCGCGCCTGATGAACAAACCATACGTGAGCACGCGAGACAGGGCGGCTTCCCGGCGAACCACATCCTGGAAATCAAAACCGTGATCGATCCGACTACCGCCGAAACCGAGCATGTATCGGCGGCACAGAGCTGAGCTACTCCGAACGCGGCCGTCAGGCACGGGCTATGGTTAATGCGGGCGGCGAAACATGCCGATGCCCAGACGAACCTGTAGGGTGTTGATGCCGGGATTGAAACGGCTCAGTCCTGCATCAGAAATGTGGAGGAATCGTACGTCCATGTTCCAGGTCCACTTGTTGCCCAGGTGATGAAATCCGACTGCCGCGGTGGGAGTGAAATTTACATCGGAAGTCCCCGGCGGCACCTCGTTCCCGGTAAACAACACCCCCCCGCCCAGTTCGAAGTACGGTACGATCCGCCCACGCCGTACGAAATTCCACTTGAGCCCGAGTGGGCTTATGGCAAATCCATAGGTGGTATTGGCCGGCTCAAAGATCATGAAAAGCGGCACTGTATCTACTGCGTACTCGAAGCTGCCCCGGAGAAATCCGGGCCCATGTGGGGCCGTCAGATTCCACCCATATCGCAGGCCCGCGTTCAATACGCCCGTACTGCTGGTTCCTCCGGGGACGGAATAGCCGCCCCCCGTCCAAACTTGTATCTCGTTCCCACCCGGCTCGGGCCCATTTTGCCCAAATGCCGCATGGGAGCAAATGACCAATGATGCGAAAAAAAAGACCTTCCACCCTATCTCGTCGTGCACTTTTTGTCCTCTTTGGTGATATCGCTGAAGCTTGGATTGTATCGTGCGACCTCTAGTGGCCCGGGCATTCCCTTCGACTGCGCTCAGAGCCTCGGCGGTTGTCTCGAGACGGGAGTCTAGAACCCGGAAACCGGAAAACGGTAGAATCGCCCAATGTCGACTTCCCGGCAGGTCGTAGTCTATTCCCGCAAAGGCTGCCATCTCTGCGAGATCGTCAAAGAGAGCTTGATAAAGCTGGAGCGCAGAGGCGGGTTTCACTGGCGCGAAATTGACGTTGATTCTAACGAAGATCTTCGCCGGAGGTTCACCGACGAGGTCCCCGTCGTCTTCATCGACGGCCGCAAAGCTTTTAAATACCGCATGGACGAGCGCGAATTCCTCCGCAAGCTCGCTAGTTGAGTCAATGGCAGATGCCTAGCCGATGCTGGGGCGTGACAACCTCTTGCTCTGCGTTAAGTGGGGAGGCAGGGCAAAAAAAAAGGCCAGCGCGCAATTGAGAAGCAGACTGGCGCCAGCGCTCACATAGGCCAGTCCAAAACAGAAAAGATAGAGCAGGGGCCCGAAGGCATATTGCCGAGTAATACGGTTGACCGCTTCCTGATCCACGTCGCTCGCTAACAGGCGGCGCCGCTTCGAAACCGCGTACCTCCAAAGCAGGTTAAAGCAGATGGCGATGAAGAGATACGTGCCGTTGTATAGCAAAACCGCAGCCCGTTCCCCGGCTTGCCGGAGGTGAGCAGCCAGAACCGCCGTAGGAAACGGCACGGAAGTTACGCCCAGCAGGAGAAGCAGGTTGAGAATGAGCAACGCGTCATCCGATTTCCTGATGTGGGTGAACAAGCGGTGATGG
>Ga0126379_10001079_pt1 | contig 16159 bp, 15 predicted proteins | sample PanSoiMetPlot_24_FD_92640 | JGI IMG/M metagenome (GOLD analysis project Ga0126379, IMG submission 92640) | Tropical forest soil microbial communities from Panama - MetaG Plot_24 | ecosystem: Environmental > Terrestrial > Soil > Tropical forest > Bulk soil | place: Panama | collected 2016-02-17 | reverse complement strand
CTCAATAATCTCTTGGGCGGTGGCATGTCTTCTCGCCTCTTTCAAAACATTCGCGAAAAGCAAGGGCTCGCCTACGCCGTCTTCAGCGAACTCACTCCCTATTCCGATGCCGGTATGTTAAGCGTCTACGCCGGTACCGCGAAGGAAACGGTGGGCCAGGTTCTCGATCTCACCATCGCCGAATTTCGCGCCATGAAGGAATCGCCCCTGACGCAGGAGGAACTCCTCCGCGCCAAGAACCATCTCAAGGGCTCCCTCATGCTTTCGCTGGAGTCCACCAGCTCCCGCATGTCCAATCTTGCCCGTCAGGAACTCTATTTCCACCGTTTCGCGTCTCTCGACGAAATCCTTACCTCCATCGACGCCGTTACCCGCGAGGACGTTCAGTCTCTGGCTCGCCGCTTCTTCCAACCCGACCAAATCGCCGCCACCGTCCTCGGCCCCATCAACGGTTTCGCCCTCTCCCGCGAACGCCTAGCCTGCTAGCTGCGCAATTTCTTTACCGGTCGGAGCTTCAACTCCGACACCATCGGCTGCCGAACTCCCGCTCAGCTCCTCGGCAGGTCACTTCCATTGAGCTGTTCGATCAAATCTCGAACCACTAACCAGTCCACGACCGTTGACACGATTCCGTAACCATCGCGGTCCACCTGCTTGCGCAATTCATTCCCTGTCTACCCACTTTTTCCTCATCCATTCATTTTTGCGCATTGACGCGATTCCCCCGCTCTGCCATCATCTTCCAAGTTTCGCATTTTGTTCTTCGGGAGCTTCTCCGATCGGCTTACGCGTCTCCATCTTGGCGTCCGGCAGCTCGGGCAATCTTACTCTGCTCGAATCCGAACGCACCCGCATCCTTGTTGACGCTGGACTCGGCAAACGTGAGACTCTCGCCCGCCTCGCGGCCGTCGAATCCAACTTCGATCATCTCGACGCCGTCCTAATCACCCACGAGCACGCCGATCATTGCAATGGTCTCCCGCAAGTCCTCGGTCTGTGGAAGTGTCCGCTTTATGTCACCGAGCCCACCATGAGCGTTCTTCAACGCATTCTCCCCGAGACCTTCGGCAAGCGTCTCCGCGGCGTTGAATCCGTTCAGCCCGGCCAGCGCTTTTGTATCGGCGATATCGACGTGCACGCCTTCGCCATCCCTCACGATGCCGTCGATCCCATCGGTTTCACTTTTCGCACCAACGGCACCAAGGTTGCCATCTGCACCGACCTCGGGTACATGCCGGAACTTGTCAAAGTCCATCTCCGCGAAACTGATTGTCTGGTCCTCGAATCCAATCACGACCTTGATATGCTCAAGGTTGGCCCTTATCCTTGGGTTGTTAAGCAGCGCGTCCTTTCCCGCACCGGCCATCTCTCCAATCATGCGGTCAGCGAATACCTTTCCGATCCGGATGGTTTCGATGGTCACGCCCGCTATCTCGTTCTCGCTCACATGTCTCAGGAGAACAACAATCCGGATCTTGCACTTCTTTCCGCGGAAGAGGCTCTCCGCCGCCGTCCTGCCGAAGCCGCCTTCGCCGGTCAACTCCTCCTCGCCTCTCAGCACGTGCCCCTCAAACCCCTAGAGCTTTGATTCCTTCCGGAATACTTCGCAATCCTCCACGCAATCCTCCATTGACAGCCTGCATCTCCCTCATTTAACTTGGAAGTGCTTGATAGAGGTGCGAAGGCCATCAGTAACCGGGCTTGCTGTTCCGATCCGTTGCGGAAGCCTGGCCAAAGGGGCCCGCTTCATGGCACTCAATGCGTGTCGCGAAGTTGTTTCGTTCGCCGAAATCGCTGCTAAGGACGGTTCGCAGCGGTTGGGGGACAGGCCTAAGACTTGTCCACTGCCATCCGGATGGTGCCGCGCAGTCCGGCGCCATCGCCAAAAATGGAAACGGATGGAGCGCTATTGAGAGGTTGTTGTTCCGAGGTCCTTCCTCGCGGCTCCTTCCTTTCTGGCGCTCCCTTTGCAGGACTTGATGAACCCTATGGATCTTTTTTCCCTTACGCGCGCCCTTGTGGATATTGAGTCAACCACGAGATCCGAACGCCAGGTTGGCGACTTTCTCGCTGCGCACATGGCAGCCTTGGCCGTGCGTTTTTCTGGACGCTTTGAACGCATCCCCTGCGCGCCCGGTCGCGACAATCTTTTTCTCACTTTCGACTCTCCCGTCGTCACTCTCTCCACCCACATCGATACGGTTCCGCCCTTCTTCCCCTCCCGCGAAGATCCCGACGCCATTTGGGGACGCGGTTCCTGCGACGCCAAGGGCATTGCCGCAGCCATGATCGCGGCGGCCGAATCGCTGCTCGCCTCTGGAACCCGCAATCTGGCTCTCCTTTTTGTCGTTGGCGAAGAACGCGACAGTGCTGGCGCAAAAACCATGGGCGCATCGCCCCGCGGCTCTCGCTTCCTCATCAACGGTGAACCCACAGAAAATCAGCTCGTCCTGGGCTGCAAAGGCGCGCTGCGTTATGAGCTCACCGCCCATGGTAAACTCGCGCACTCCGCCTATCCCGAGCTGGGTCACTCGGCCATTCATGCATTGCTCGATGTCTTGCACCAGATCCGGTCGATTCCTCTGTCAGACGATGCTCTTCTCGGCAAGACCACCTTGAATATCGGAGTCATTTCCGGCGGTCGCGCTCCCAATGTCATCGCCGACGAAGCCCGCGCGGAAATCATGTTTCGCGTTGTGGGCGATCCGGCGAGCCTGCGCCAGGCGGTCGTCGCAGCTTCAGCCGGACCCGTCGAACTTCGCGAAGTTCTCTTCACTCCCGCCATCCGCTTGACCCCTTTCAACGGTCTTCCTACAACCGTCGTAGCTTTCACTACCGACATCCCGTTTTTTCAGGGCGCCTGGGGTCAGCCATTTCTCATCGGGCCTGGCAGCATTCATGTCGCGCACACCAGCGAAGAGCACATCCCGAAAAAGCAACTTGTCGAAGCGGTAGAAATTTATTCGCGCATGATCAAGCAGCTTTTGGAGAAGGGAACCGCGTCCGCATGACCAAAGGCCTCGCCATCGTCGGTAACGGCAAGATGGGCAAGCTTGTGGATGTACTGGCGCCCGCCTTCGATTTCGAAGTTCGCGCACGCTTCGCCACGCACAATAATGCCCACGCCGCAGGTCTCACTCGCGAAGCTCTGCAGCATGTCGACGTCGCGATCGAATTCAGCACCCCGGAGTCGGCCCCGGAAAATCTCCTCCGTCTCGCCTCGCTCGGAGTTGCCACGGTAACCGGCACCACCGGATGGTATGACCACCTTCCCGCGGTGCGCGACGCCGTCTTACAGGCAAACACCTCGCTGGTCTGGGGGCCCAATTTTTCCATCGGCATGAACATATTCATGCAAGTCGTCGCGCAAGCCGCCGCGCTCTTTGCAAAGCATCCTGACTACGATGCTTGGGGTTGGGAGATTCATCACGCCGCCAAAAAGGACGCTCCCTCCGGCACACTCAAGAGGCTCGCCGAGGAAATCCGCGCAGCGGGCTACTCGCGTCCCGTGAATCTCTCCGCTAATCGCGCCGGCGCCCAACCCGGTACTCACGAAATCGGTTTTGACTCCCCGGGCGATACCGTCACGCTGCGGCACACTGCGCGCAGTCGCGAAGGCTTTGCCCGCGGAGCGCTACATGCCGCCGCATGGGCCGCCGCCAACAAAGGCGTGTACGAATTTCGAGAAATACTCGGGGGAGCTTAGCCGACACGATTCCCCTGCCGCGTGTCGCCGCGTTTCCCCGTGAATTAAAGGAGATTTTATGCTTACTGGATGCGGTACGGCGATGGTTACTCCGTTTCGTCCCGACGGTTCCCTGGATGAAGCGACGCTGCGCTTGCTGGTGCAACGCCAACTCGACGCGGGAATCGATTTCCTGGTTCCCTGCGGCACCACCGGCGAGAGCCCCACTCTCTCGCACGAAGAGCATCTCCGTGTCGTGGAGCTGACCCTGGATCTGGCCAAAGGTCGTGTACCGGTGTTCGCCGGCGCAGGTGGATACAACACCACCGAAGTAATTTCCCTCGCGCAGGAACTTGCTGCCATGGGTGTCGACGGCATTCTTTCCGTCACCCCCTATTACAACAAGCCCACTCAGGAAGGCTTATACCAGCATTACAAAGCCCTGGCCTCCGCCGTTTCTCTCCCCATCATTCTCTATAGCGTTCAGGGACGCACCGGCGTGAACATCGAGCCTGCCACTGTGAAGCGCCTGGCCAGCGTCGAGAACATTGTCGGAATCAAGGAAGCCTCGGGAAACATCGCTCAGATGGCTGCTATTCTCAACGCCGTCCACAGCGATTTCCTGGTTTTCTCTGGTGACGACGCCATCGCTCTCCCGCTCATCGCGCTCGGTGGTCGTGGCGTTGTCTCCGTTGCTTCCAATGAAATTCCTGCGGAGATGACGCTCCTCACTCACCTCGCCCTGCAAAATGATTTTCCGGCCGCACGCCAGCTTCATCGCCGTTATCTACCTCTCATGGAAGTGAATTTCGTTGAGTCCAACCCCATCCCCGTCAAGGCTGCGATGGCGGAGCTAGGTCTGCTGAAACCTGTTTGGCGCTTGCCGCTCGTCGCGCCGGGACGCGAGAGTATGGCGCGCATTCGTGCGGTCCTAGAAGCGCTAAACTTGGTCGAGAGGGTGCATGCTGCATTCCCAAATTGAGCATCTCTTCGACGAGCCGCCCGCCCAATTCACTGCCGCACATTTCGATTTGTTTCAGCGCTTCAAAGACGCGCTTAATCGCGGCGAGATTCGTGCAGCCGAGCCCGATGCCTCTTCCCGTACCGGATGGCGCGCCGTCGCATGGATCAAGAAGGGAATTCTCCTAGGTTTTCGCATGGGCGCAGTTATCGACATGTCCTCAGAGTCCCGCCGCTTTGCGTTCATTGACAAATCGACCTACCCCACTCGTCCCACGTCTGTTCAGGACGGCGTCCGCATCGTTCCCGGCGGTTCCAGCATTCGTGATGGTAGTTTCATCGGACGCGGCGTCATCTGCATGCCGCCCATGTTTGTCAATGTCGGCGCCTACGTCGGCGAAAATACCATGATCGACTCTCACGCCCTGGTCGGCAGTTGCGCCCAGATTGGCCGTAACTGTCACATCTCCGCTGCTTCCCAGATCGGCGGCGTGCTCGAGCCCGTCGCTGCGCTGCCCGTTGTGATTGAAGACGAGGTCCTGGTTGGCGGAAACTCCGGCGTCTATGAGGGAACCGTAGTGAAGCGCCGCGCCATTCTCGGCACCGGCACAATCCTCAATCGGTCCGTCCCCGTCTACGACCTGGTTCGCGACGTCATCCACACTGCCAAAGACGACGAACCACTGGTCATCCCAGAAGAAGCCGTTGTCGTTCCCGGCTCGCGTGCGGTTTCCCAATCCGCCGGCGCGAAATGGGGCCTCTCCCTGCAATGCGCCGTCATCGTGAAATATCGCGACGCCAAAACAGACTCCCGCGTCCAGTTAGAAGATCTCCTTCGCTGATCGGTAGCGGCGGGTTTACCCCGCCATCTTGCTTGTGGATCTGTTCCTGTTTGGCTATTGCGACCTGTAACTCTCCCGAACTCCGGAGGGCACGACTTTAGTCGTGCCGAATATGGTGCTAAAACCAACGCGGCTCTAGCCCCGGGGGTCCGCTTCTCTATTGCGCCAGCACCTTCTCAAAAAACTCCAGCGCTCGCGGATCATTCGACTGTCCCAACCAGAACATCGCCTGCTTGCGCACCTCCGGATTCTTGTTTGTCTGCGCCACTTGAATCAACTTAGGTACGCCTTCTTCCTTTGGCATCTGGCTCAACGCAAACACTGCTTTCTTCTTTACTTCTGTGTCCGGATCGTTGTCGATTGCTCCGGTAATCGCTCCCTCCGCCTTCTTCCCAGCCTTTTGTGCCAGCCAGAACAGCGCCTGCCCTCGCACGTGCGCGCTTTCATCGTCGTGCGCCATACGGATCATTTCATCCACCGCACTAGGCTCCGGGCTCACATACAACGCAAAGCTCACTTGCGTCCTCACGTCCGCGCTCGGGTCGCTCTTGGCCATGTGTTTCAGTAGCACCAGTCCCTTTTCTCCCCTGGCGGCTCCTAACCAGAACGACGCCTTCGCTCTGAGGCCCTGCGGTTGGGTTGCCGCTACAAAAGAGGCAAACGCGCGATCTGCCGCCGCGTCCGCGTGCATCGCAATCGCTGTGAGCGCCTGTTCGCTCAATCCATGTTCGCCGTGCCTCCGGATTTCCTCGGGCCGCACATAATTTGCCAGCAATCCCACACTCTCGTCGCCTTTCACTCCCGTCAGCCACAGCACCCGCAATCCCCCAGCGTCCAGTGTGCAATCACCGGACGCCATGCGGATTTTCATCACCTGTTTATCCGCCACTCGCAGCAGCACCAGCAGTTGCCCGCCACGCTCCAAGCTCATTGTTCTGCCGGAGTGCCGGTCACTCATCGTGTTGCCGTGCTCGGTCTCGAGCTGGCATGTGCCGCATGCTACGTTTTCGCCGTTGTTGTAGTTCCCGCAGCACGCTGACCGCTCGCCGGCAATTTCCTCCACGTCGTACGCGATCCACAGCGGCCTGGCCCCTTGGCCTTCAATCTGCTCGACCGTGTTGCTCAGATTCGCGGCCACTGCTCGCGTTTCAACTTGCCCGTTCACAATTTGTGGCTGGCTCATTCTTGCAGGTTGTTGACCCCACGCCGCCCCAGCCAGCATTCCTGCCAGAGCAATCTGCATGGCCATCGGAAGGCTCTTCATTCGCATCGCCCACCTCACTTCTGCAGCAGCTCCATCAGGTAGTCATTTCCTTCTTTGGAGTTCATTAGCGCCAGTTTCTCGACCGCCTTTTTTCTCAACTCCGGATCTTTCTCAGTCTTCGCCACCGCCACCAATCCGCTGGCATTTCCGCCGAGAAAATAGGCGTTCAGGATTTCCTCTTTCACGCCTCGGTCTGTCTCCCTGGCGTAGATAGCCTGCAACTCCGGCTCTCTTCCACCCATCAAGCCCATATTGCGGATCGCCGCTCGCCGCAGCTCGGGATTCTTTTCGTCCACCGCCACCTGTCCCAACTTTTGCGAATCCCCCGCCAAAAACAGGGCCTGTAGTATTTCCTTCTTTGCCTCGGTCGAACTGTCGCTTTGGTAAAGCTGCTGCAATTCGTTCTTGCCCCCGGTCAATCCTAGGTTGCGAATTGCTTCCCGTTTCAACTCCTCATTCTTTTCATTCTTGGCAAGCACCAGCAGTTGTTCCCGGTCTCCTGAAATCATGTAGCTCCGGATGACGGCCCGCCTGATGCTCGGGTCATTCGTACTCGTGTACACTCCCGCCAGCGTTTGTGCCGCGCGCTTTCCTCCGAAGATTCCCAGGTATTCCACTGCTTTCCGTTGCAAGTCCGGATTGCCTTGTCCCTGCGCGACCTTCCCCAACACTCCCAGCGCCTGCGGCGATCCACTCTGCGCCAGCACGAACAGTGCTTTGGATTTCACCGCCGGCGACGCCGAACCGTTCAGTACCTTCTCGACCGAAGCCACCCCTTGCTCCGGGTTGTTGTTCATGATCCCCTGCAATGCCAGCAGCTTCAGATCTTCGTCGCCGACCGCATCAGGATTTGCTTTTTGCCCCGAGTTTTGCCGCACTTCCATTTCCAGGGCGGCCGCGTCTTTTGTCCATCGGCTTTGCGGGTAGTTCTTCTTGAGGTCCACAATCCTCGCCAATGCTGCTTCTCTCTTGCCTTCCTTGTTTTCCGCGTACGCCAGCCAATACAGTGCCGCGTCCGCCTGCGGTCCCTTTAGTTGATACAGTTCCGCGAATTTCTTCCCCGCCACTACGTACTGCCCGTCGTCCAACGCTTCGCGTCCATCGTCATACAGCTCTTGCAAGCGATCGGCGCGCTCCTGTTCCTGGTCCTTCTTCTCCTGCTCGCGGTCGCGAATTTCCTCTTCCCGATCCCGCTCCTCTTCCTCTTTCTCTCGCTGCGCCTCTCTCATCTCCTCGCTCGTCGCAGAACGCTTCACTTCGCCTGGTGTTTGTGGTTTCTGCTGCGACCTGGCAGCCAACACACCAGGACCCGCTGCCAGCAGCCCCGCCACTGCCGCGACGATTCCCATCCGCTGCGCAATTCTCTCGAAGTTCTCCGTCATCATCCGCCCTTTCATACCTTGTTCCTTTCCTTCACTCCTGGTTTTTCCTGCGTTGGCGAGGGCTGTGCCGCTTTCCCTCTTTCGCGCAGATCCTGGTTCACCACTCGCACCTTGAAAAGAATTCCCCTCGCCTCGATCCGCTTCCTCAGCGCCTCAAACTGCGCTGGCGTTACCTTATCTGGACTGTTCGCGATATCCAGCAGCACACGCTCCAGTTCATCCAGTGTGCTGGCCATCGCCCGATCGCCTTCCTTCAATGCTGTCTGCCGGTACAACCGGTTTTCTTCCACAAGGTCTTCCGCGCGCCGCAGCGTCGTCGAAATGTTGATCACTTTCTGACCGCTCTCCGCCGGCTGCGCGTTTTCCAGTTCCATCAGCATCATTTCAGAGCGTCCCAGGTGATCTCCCACGGCCACCACCAAAACGCGCTCGCGTACTTTACCGGCATCTACAACCTCCCCACCGACTTCATGCCGCCCCTTGCGCACTCCAATCACGAACGCCAGCACGATCAGCGCCGCCATCGCTCCGGCAACTGCTAGCGGCTTCCACCAAAACCATCCTTGCCAGAAATTTGCCCGCTTTTCAGGCAGACGATCTGCTATTTGCCGCCACACGCGCTGCCCGTAGTCTTCACCGGGATCCGGCACCGGCATTGCATCCAGTGCCGCAAACACCGCCTCGATCCGCTCCATCTCGCTCCGACACTCGCCGCATTCCTTCAAGTGCATCGCGATTTCCCCGCGATTCTTCTGGTCGCCATCTCGATATCCAATCAATTCTTCTTCTGTCTTGTGTTTCATGATTCCGTTCCCATTGCCCTTGCGGTTCGGCCCTCCGCAAATGGCTCCAATGCGCGTCGGAGTTTTCCTACCGCGCGAAATACCGTGTTCTTTGTCGCGTTGGCGTTCGATTTCAGCACTTCCGCAATTTCCTCAATGGGGCAGCCTTCCCAATGCCGCATTACAATCGCGGTCCGCTCTGCCGGTGTCAGCGCATCCAACGCTTCCTTCATCTTCAACGCCAGCTCTCCGCTCCTCGCCAACCGTTCTGGCGATGGCCCTCCATCCTGCAATTGCATCAGCGGATCCACTTCCAATCCATCTTCCGTTGCTTTGCCCGGTCGTTCTCGCCGGGAATCTTCTGATTTCCTTTGTCGCAGCAGGTCGATTGCGTAGTTCGCACCGATACGGTAGACCCATGTCCCGAAATTCGCATTTCCCGCGAACTGCCTCAGCTTTTTGTAGCCGCGCAAAAATGCCTCCTGCACCACTTCTTCCGCGTCCTGCTTGTTGCCCGTCATCCGGTAGGCCATCTGGTACACGTTCCTGCTGTGCCTCTCAACGAGGACACGATAAGCATTCCGATCGCCCTCGAGCGTTCGCTCGATGGCCATCGCGTCGCTGATCCCATCCGCAGCCCTCTCGATGCTTTCGTTCATCCTCACGATTAGACAGGTTTACCCTTCCCCGGTTAGGCCGCCCGGACCGCTCCGGCTGCCCTCAGACGGCTGCCTAGTCCCGCGACTTGCATCCATCCTGTCCGGTCTCCGCAACACGCTGAGTATAAATGGTTTATTGTCCCGCCCCACAGCCCTCAATCTTGCGTGGACCTCCCCGCATCCGTTGTCGATTTCCGCCCGTCTGAATCGTCATGTCTCTGCACGATCAACTACGCGGGAATTCCGGACTATACTCGCGTTTTCTAGGAGCCGAACATGCCTCAATACATCATTCTGCTTTACGACGATCCCAAGAAGTTTGCCGAACTCAGCCCTCAGGAAATGCAAGAAGCCTTCAAGAAGTACTATGGATGGGGGCAGAAAATGCGCGAGCAGGGGCGCCTCACCGGCAGCAACAAGTTGACGGACGCCGCAGGCCGCGTGCTTCGCGGCAAATCGCCCATGCGTGTCACCGACGGTCCCTTCACCGAAGGCAAGGAAGTTCTTGGCGGCTACTACATGTTTAACGCTGACAGCTACGAACACGCCATTGACTTGACTCGCGATCATCCGCAACTCGAATACGGGGGCACCGTCGAAGTCCGCGAAATTCAGGTCCTGACCCCGCCCAGCCAGAATGCCTGAGTCGGACACAAGAATCGCCTCCGTGGTTGACCATCTGTTTCGCAGCTCTGCGGGACAGATGGTCTCCTATCTCACGCGTGTCCTTGGCCCCGCGCATTTGGACTTGGCCGAAGAAGCCGTCCAGGACGCTCTTACCAAAGCGCTGCAGACTTGGCCATTCTCCGGTATTCCCGATAATCCGCCCGGCTGGCTTCTGCACGTAGCGCGCAACCGTGCGCTCGACCTGGTACGCCACCGCGGCGTGGTACTGCAGAAGACTTCTGAAATTGTTGTTGAACTCTCGCAGCCTCAAGCTGAGCCTCGTTTGGAATTACCGGAAGCCTTGCGCGACGACGAACTCTGCATGATCTTTCTAGCTTGCAATCCCACGCTCCCTCGCGATTCGCGGGTTGCCCTCAGCCTGAAGGCAGTCAGTGGTTTTTCCGTCAAGGAAATTGCCCGTGCCTTTCTCTGCGATCCCGCCACAATTGCGCAGCGCCTGGTGCGTGCGAAGCGCCAGATACGCGAACAGGGAATTGCCTTTGAGCTGCCCCCCGCGCACGAGCTGGGCAAATCTCTCGATTCCGTTCTCGAAGTCATCTATCTCTTGTTTAATGAAGGCTACGCCGCCCACGCGGGAGACGATCTGGTTCGCCACGATCTGTGCTCTGAGGCTTTGCGCTTGGCCCTTCTGGTAGCTGATTCGCCTGTGTCTCAGCCCAAAGCGCATGCCTTGGTTTCACTCTTAGCCTTTCAAGGCGCACGGCTCGCTGCGCGTGTCGATGACAATGGCGAACTCGTCCTTCTCCAGGATCAGGATCGCTCCAAATGGGATTTGCGGCTGATCGCCCTCGGCTCACGCCGCTTGGCCATGAGCGCAGAAGGCGACGAGCTTTCGCAGTTCCACGTGCAAGCGGCCATCGCCTCGATTCACGCGCAGGCGAAGGATCCTTCCACCACCGACTGGGAAGCAATTCTCGATCTTTATGACGACCTGATGGCTCTGAACCCGTCTGCCGTCGTGGCCCTCAATCGCATCGTTGCGCTCGGAAAAGTCCATGGCCCGGAGTGCGCTCTGGACGAACTAACGGCAATCCAGGAGGACCCCGCGTTGCGTGACTACTATCTCTTGCCGTCCACCCGCGCAAGTTTGCTGGCCGAATCGGGAGAATTTTCCCAAGCAGCGAATTACTTTGCAGCAGCTCTGCGCCGTCCCTGTTCTGAACCAGAGCGCCGATTCCTCACGCGGCGCATGCAAGAATGCCGCGACCAATCTCTTCGCCAGCAAAAGCCCTCGTAGGTTTAACCCCGCTCACAAATGCCGTATCATTGCAGTAGATTCCCCTGGAGACGCCCACGTGATACCTCGCTATACCCGCGAAGAAATGGGACGTGTCTGGAGCGACGCCAATCGCTTCCAGAAATGGCTCGACGTTGAACTCGCCGCCGCCGACACACTGGCGGAAGCCGGTGAGGTGCCCAAGGCCGCGGCCGCAGCGTTGCGTTCCTGCGCCACGGTCGACGTTGCACGCATCAACGCTCTCGAAGCCAAAGTGAAGCACGACGTCATCGCCTTCACCATGGCCGTCGGTGAATCCGTTGGCGATCCGGAAGCCGCGCGCTGGCTGCACTATGGCATGACCTCCAACGATGTCGTCGATACCGCACAAGCCCTTCTTGTGTGCGACGCCTCCCACATCATCGAACGCGACCTGGTGATCCTTGGCGAAGTTCTGGATGTGCGCGCACACGAATTCCAGCACACGCCGCAGATTGGCCGCACTCACGGCGTTCACGCCGAACCCATCACCTTTGGCCTCAAGATAGCCAACTGGTTCGCCGAGAATCAGCGCAACATCGCTCGCTTCCGCGAAGCCGCTCACGGCATGGCTTTCGGTAAGATCTCCGGCGCAGTCGGCAACGCTTCGCATCTCGGCACAGAAATCGAGGAGAAGATCTGCAAGCGGTTAGGCTTGCAAGTCACGCCCGTGGCGTCGCAAGTGGTACAGCGAGATCGTCACGCGCATTACCTGAGCGTGCTGGCCTTGATCGCTACCATGCTGGAGAAGTTCGCTCTGGAAATCCGCCATTTGCAGCGCACCGAAGTGCGTGAAGCGGAGGAACACTTCGCGCACGAGCAGCGCGGCAGCTCCGCGATGCCGCACAAGCGCAATCCCGTGAATTGCGAGCAGATCTGCGGCCTCGCACGTTTGGTCCGCAGCAACATGCAGGCAGCGTACGACAACATTGCGCTGTGGCACGAGCGCGACATCTCGCACAGCAGCGTTGAGCGCGTCATCCTTCCCGATTCCACGATCCTGGTGGATTACATGCTCGCGAAGATGACCCAGATCATCAGCGAGATGCGCGTGTTTCCCGCTCGCATGTTGCGCAACCTGGAAAGCACGCACGGACTCGTGTTCTCGGGCCAGTTGTTGCAGGACCTTGTGGGGAAGGGAATGCCGCGCGACGGCGCTTACAAGGCGGTGCAATCGAACGCCATGATAGCGTGGGAAACGGAAACAAGTTTTCGCGAGCTTGTGACCAAGGACGAACGCATCACGAAATACATGACGCCGAAGGACCTGGAATTTACCTTCGATCTGAATCGTCAGTTGCGGAACGTGGACCAAATTTTCGATCGCGTGTTTGGCGCGCATCCTGTCGGAGAACGCGGCATCGCCAACATGGCGTAAACGGCGCGATCAGAACTATTCCACGCGTTGCACGTAGCGCGCTTCGGAGGTGTCCACGCGAATGCGATCGCCTTCGTTCACGAACGGCGGCACGTTCACCACTAGCCCAGTTTCCAAGGTCGCCGGCTTCATCACCGCGCTGGCCGTGGCTTTTTGGAGCGTCGGCTCGGTCTGGACTACTTTCATGTCCATGGTGTCCGGCAAATCCACGCCGATGGCTTTGTCCTCGAAGAATTCGATTTTGACGATAGTGTTGGGAATCAGATAGTAGACGGTTTCCCCGAGTTCATTGCGGCTCATCTGCATTTGCTCGTAGGTTTGCGTATTCATGAAGTGGAAGTCGTCGCCTTCGTTATACAGGTACTCAAATTCGATTTCATCCAGGATGGCGCGCTCCACAAATTCTTCGGCGCGGAAGCGATAGTCGATCATCACGCCGTTTCTAAGATTCTTCAGGCGCGTCTGCATGGAACCACGCTTGTTCCCAGGGGTGCGGTGATCGGTGCTGAATACGGTGTACAGTTGGCCCTCGTGCTGGATAACCATCCCGGGGCGAAGTTGTGTTGCTTTAGTGCTGCTCATAAATTCGCACGGCCGCAAAAAGGGCCGCCAGCTCCCTATTAAGGTGATAGAAAATTCGGAAATTCCAGACGGCAGCCCAGAGGAGCAGCGCGTGGAATGACACGAGGCGCGCAGGCCGGTACTGCGGGCCAAACGCGAATCATCAGTATAGACGGGGCTGTTCCCGATGGTCAATGTGAGCCGCCATCGCGACTCAGGAAAACGGAAGAGGCCAGGAGCGGAAAGGCCTCACCCTGAAGGGGTGAGCTACAGGATGCGTATAACCGGATCTCATTGTTTTGTCTCCGCGGCGGCGCGCTGTTTCGCGGCTGTCGCCATTATCTTTTCGATGTCGTCGGGGTCGCGGGGTAGTTTGCGGCTGAGCAGTTCGTAGCCGGTGTCCGTGACGAGTACGTCGTCTTCGATGCGCACACCCAGGTTCTCCTCTGGAATGTAAATTCCAGGTTCGACGGTCACGACCATCCCTGGTTGCAAAGGCCTGCAGGAATCGCCGGGATCGTGAACGTTCAAGCCGATGTTGTGGCCCAGTCCATGGATGAAATATTGACCCAGTGGTTTGCCGTGTTGGTCCTTGCCGTGTGAATTGATGTAGTTGTACGCGACGTTGAAGAGCGAGTTTTTCTTATCGCGGCAGCCCATGATGGCGCCGGGCTTTAGCGCCGCGAGAGCGGCATTTTGCGCGCCGAGAACAATGTCGTAGATCTCGCGCTGGCGCGGCGTGTATTTTCCGTTGGCCGGAATGGTGCGCGTGATGTCGGCGGCGTAACCGGAATATTGCGCGCCCACATCCATGACCACGATATCGCCGTCCTGGATCTTTCGCGAAAGCTTGTCGTAGTGCAATGCCGTCGAATTGGGTCCTGCGCCGACAATGGGTGCGTAAGCCTCCGCCTCTGAGCCTCCCATCGAGTGGACTTCCACCATTTTCGCGGCAACCTGATATTCCCACAGGCCAGGACGCATCATCTTCATGGCTTCCAATTGCGCGTCTATGGAAAGATCGATGGCTTGGCGGAGTAGCGCAATCTCCGTGGGAGATTTGATCACGCGAAGATCGGTGATGTTGCCGCGGATGTCCTTGGCGGTCTCCTGCGGGACGGCCTGTTTCAGCCAGTCCACAACTTCTTTCTCGTGCGGATAGCCGCCCAGTTCGCGTTGGTACGGAAGAATGATGTAAACCGTGGGAAACTCAAGCGCGAGGACTTCCATAATGGCGCGAAGTTCAGAGTAGGGAAGGACTGTTGCGAATCCCGTTTTTGGCTTGATGTCGGGATCTTCCGGCGACATGCGTACGCCGTTCCAGACTTCTTTGCGCTGGTCTTTCGCGGGCAAGAATAGGATCTCGGGAGCGAGGCCGCCGTCGACTGTGGATGACTTCATCTTTTCCCGAGTCTCCGGCTTGGGTACCCAGGTTTTCCCGCCGGGCAAGAGCAGCAAAGCCGCTCCCTCTTCATTGTGGCCAGTGAAGTAATAGAAATTTTCTTCCTGCGCGAACACGTAGGACTGCGATTCTTCCTCGCGCCCGGTATAGCCGACCAGGAGAATGGGACCATCGACCTGTGCGGCAAGCTTGGCGCGGCGTTGCGCATAAGTCGAATTGGATTCGCGCTCCCGGCGCTGTTGCGCGGCCGCGGGGAAAGCGGCTGCGAGACCAACCAGAAGAATTATCAGCAAACCAAAAATTCCCGCGCCGTTTACTCTGCGCCTTTCATCACACCAATTCGCACGCTGCAGACCACCCATCCGCTCACCTCGCCGTTGGCCCTAGGGCAAGTAGGGCAAACCGAAGATTGTAGCTGATGTCGAGATGGGTTGCTGCGAGGGATGGCACGAGTCGTACGGTAACTGGCGGTGCACGCCGGGACCAGGGAAACATAACACCCCTCACCCTCCCCGACCATTTTCATAAGCGTGGCAAGCAAAGGACTTACGGGAGGATGTTTGTAAGTGATGAAAAGCAAGGGAGTTGCAGCTTTGAGAAGTGCGACTTGAAGACCGCTCTCCTCAGTGTCTTTGGTGAGTAGCGTGTAAGCACGAAGGGAGCGCACAGGAGATTGAAAACAAAGAGCGGAATGTTGTGGTGGGAGCTGCAGCATGAAGGTTGCGGGGTGAGTGTTGAAACGCCGATCGAGCGTACATACAGGTACGTACTGGTTCGAAATTCGCAGCCCAATTTTCCGGGCGTTTCACGTGTTGCTAGCGAGGAACTGGTAGTCTTTGAAACGCGCGCACTGCTTCCAGAACTCGTCTTTCATCAAGAGGATTTTCCCACAGGCCATCCCGTTTGACTGACGAACCAACGATAAAGGCGGCTGCAGACGGATAACTCCCCATGTTCTCTGGGGTGACACCCGAACCAATCAGCGTCGGAATGGACACGGCGCGACTAACGGCCTCTACTTCGCCGACATCGGCAGGCTGACCGGTTGCCACGCCCGAGACAATCACGCCGTCAGCGTGGAAAAACTCAGCGGCCTTTGCGGTCTCGACGATGTCCACGTCTGCGGTGATGGCATGCGCCGAGTGCTTCTTCTTGATATCGGCGAAAATGTGAACGCTCTCGGCACCAATCGTCCGGCGGTATCGCAACAGCGATCCGGCGGTGGACTCAATCAAACCTTCGTCGGCGACGTGGGCGAAAACAAACCCTTCCACTCGAACGAAGCTCGCACTACACGCGTGT
>Ga0126379_10001078_pt1 | contig 16161 bp, 9 predicted proteins | sample PanSoiMetPlot_24_FD_92640 | JGI IMG/M metagenome (GOLD analysis project Ga0126379, IMG submission 92640) | Tropical forest soil microbial communities from Panama - MetaG Plot_24 | ecosystem: Environmental > Terrestrial > Soil > Tropical forest > Bulk soil | place: Panama | collected 2016-02-17 | reverse complement strand
GGCCGGCCGTTCCACGACCGATTACTGGGTGCGCTATTCGCTCTCCGCGATGCTGTTTGCCGGCGTGTTCGACCGCTATCCGCGGCTCAAGGTCGGCTCGGTCGAGCATGAGACCGCGTGGATCCCGCACTGGCTCAAACAGATGGACTTCACCTATCGCGAGCGGCCCGTCTTTACGAAGGGCTGGAAGTCGCGCGAGGGCCTGCTGCCGAGCGAGTACTGGCGGCGCAACATGTTTGTCGAGTTCATGGAAGACGATCTCGGCGTGCAAATGCGCGACCATATCGGCGTAGAGACGATGCTGTGGGGCAGCGACTTCCCGCATGCGGAGTCGACTTGGCCGAAATCTCAGGACTTCTTGGGGCGCATCTTTGCCGGCGTTCCCGAAGAGGATCGCCGCAAGATCACCTCGGAAAATGCCGCGCAGCTGTTCGGGTTCCGGCCGAACTAGCGCACCCCTGAACCCCGACCCTCTCCCCGCATTGCGAGGAGAGGGAGGAGGCAGATCCACTGCATGGCTGATGGATTCGTTCCGGTGGCCAAAGCGTCTGAATTGCCGGCGGGCCAGATGAAATGGGTCGCAGTCAATGGCGAGCGTCGCGTATTGGCGAATGTAGAGGGCTGCTTCTACGCGATCGGCGATGTCTGCGGACATCGCAATGCGCCGCTTTCGCGCGGGAGGCTCCAGGGCTACCTGATCGAGTGCCCGCTGCATTTCGCGCAGTTCGATGTGCGCACCGGCGAGCTCGTGAACGGCCCAGTGTCGACGCCGGTGCCGGTCTACGAGGTCCGCGTCGAGGACGACACCGTCTACGTCAAAGGCTGAACCGGATCAAAGAGGCGGTATCCAGTATTCGTCAATGCGTCCGGTATATTCGCGATCGGACCAATCCGGCCTGTCACTCGCTGTGAAGCGCGAGGCCCCCCAAGCTTGCTACGATCGGTGTCCACGACATACCCTGCAAGGCGCGTATCATAGTCCAGCATCTTCCACGGCAACGGGAAGAAATTCTCCCATCCCTAAAAAGCCGCCGAAAGAAGCCACAACATACGCCATTTGGCCGCTGTACTTGTCGACCATCAGGTGATGCACTCTGCCGATATAATTGTCTTTCCGATCGTATAGGGATGTGCCTTCCACTTTATCCGAGGCAATCAGCCGCGCGGTTTCTTCCATTGCGAGACCACGCTCGCCGACATTCGTCGTATAGTTCATCATTGATCGCCTGTGGGCCTAGATGAACTAGAAACGGGCGCTCGGTGAGCGAGTTCCTCAGCCCGGGTTTTGCGGACGGTGGCGCCTGACTGCTTCGAGGTTGGTCGAGTCGGCGCCCATATAGATTCCACGCTCCCAACTGCGCTTTAGCGGATCGCTGACCTTCAGCGACATGCGGCCGATGCGCTCGACCTCAATTTCGACGGTCTCGCCGTCCTGCAATGCGCCGAGCCCCTCGTGGTTCGTGCCGCAAGCGATCAGGTCGCCGGTGTTCAATGTCATGATGGTCGAGGCGAATTCGACGAGCTCGGGGACCCGATGTTCCATGTCGTCGGTGTTGTAGTTGTGGCGCAGCTGGCCGTCGTTCCAAAAGCGCACGACGAGATCGTTGGGCTCTGGGATCTCGTCGGCGGTCGCGATGCAGGGCCCGATCGGCGCGAACGTATCGAATGATTTGCCGAGCCAGCTGCCCGCCTTCCAGGTCCGCCTGCCATCGCCGCGCGCCGACACGTCGATCAAGCACGTATAGCCGAACACGGTGCTCTGCCAATTCGCCTTGCTGACCTTTTTGGCTGGACCCTTGACGACCAGCGCCAACTCGGCTTCGTGCATGAAGATCCAGGGCTCGGTGAATTCGGGCAGCACGATCGTGTCGCCCGGCCCGACCACCGCTTCCGGATTCTTCAGGAACATGTTGAGCGGACGGGCCTCGCGCTGTGCATGCTCCCAATAATTGGCGATGCAACAGAGGATCTTGCCCGGCCGCGGCAACGGCGCCCTGAGGCGCACCGCGCCGAGTGGCAAGGCCCCACCTTCCGCCGCCTGCCGCTCCAATGCGGGCCGCAAGCCGTCGAACGATTCGATCAGCCCCTGCATCGTTAGTTGCGGTGTATAGCTCCGCTCGACTATGCCGGCGAGACCGACCACACCGCGGTCAGTCAGCAGCCCCGGTGAGGGCTCATCCCGCTCGGAAGTCTGAAACAGCACCAGCTTCATGATTTCCCTCCCAATCGAGCGGCGAGATTAGCGGGTTGGATGCATGGCAACCATCGCGATTCTCGGTTTGACACCGGGCACGGCATAACCCGACGATTTCTCGATGTTGGAGGAGTGACTAATGGTCGAGATTCGCCGTTTGGGTCTGCAAATTGGCGTCGAAGTCACTGGTGTTGACGTCAAGGCGCTCGACGATGCGGGTTTCGCTCCGATTTACCAGGCTTGGCTCGACTACAACATTCTTGTGGTGCGCGATCAGGAGCTGGAAATCCAAGATTTTCTTCGGTACAGCCGGCGCTTCGGGCTCGTCGTTCCGCATCCGTCGAAATCGACGCGTCACCCCGAAATCCCGGAGATTACGATGCTCGGGGTCAACAAATTCGGTGCCGACGGCAAGCTGATCAACGCCATCTATCGCCGCGGTGCCGAGGGTTGGCACACCGACGGGGCCTATAATCAGCAGCCGTTCAAGGCCACCCAGCTCTACGCGCTGGCCGTGCCGAGCCGCGGCGGCGACACGTTGTTCGCCAATGCCTACGCGGCCTACGACGCGCTCCCCGAACGGCTGAAGCGGCGGCTCGAAGGGGTAACGGGCGCATTCTCTTATGGCGGCCGGCGCGGCGGCTCGCCGCTCCTCGACAAGGACGACCAGGACTGGAAACCGGCATTCCATCCGATCATACGCACGCATCCCGAAACCGGGCGCAAGTCGCTCTATTTCGATCCCGGCAAGATCGTCGATATCGTCGGCTGCGATCGGGCGGAAAGCGATGCGCTGATCGCCGAGCTGAAAGGCTATATGATCCAGCCCGATGCCGAATACCGTCACAGTTGGCGCGAAGGCGACATTGTGATCTGGGACAACCGGTGCTCTTATCACAGGGCAGCCGGCGACTACCCACCCGAGGAAGACCGCATCCACTGGCGGGTATCGATCAACGACTACGGCGTCAAGGCTGTGGAGGCGGCAGAATAAAACCCGCTGGGCATGCCACCGAACTGACTAAGTCGCTGTTCGCTTTCGCCAGCGAAGTGATATCGAACCACCGCTCGGCAAGCCGTTCGATTTGGTCGAGCATCCCGGCTCCCTCAAATCAAACAGATGATCAGCGCGTCCGACGGCAATCCAGCTTTGTTCAATCAACCAAAGGGGGAGACTTAGCGCGACAGCGCCGATTTCGCGAGGTGCCGCGCGACTGCGGCCAGATCGCTCGGCTCCGACTCCACACGGCGGCTTTCCTCCAGCAGGATAGCCACAGAGTCGCGAACCTGCTGCTCGGTATGATCGGCCGTCAGGAAGAACCTCAGCCGGGCAGCCCGCTCTGGTACCGCCGGGTAGAGGATCGGCTGCACATTGATGCCTCGGCGGAACAGCGCCTGTGCCAGGCGGCCGGCGCGGATCGAGCTGCCGGTGATGACGGGCACAATCGAGGCTCCGATCGAACTGCCGACATCGAGCCCGCCTTCACGCGCGAGCTGCAAAAAGAGTGCGGCCCTGTTGTTGAGCCGGCGCACTCGTTCCGGCTCGCGCTTCAGAACCTCCAATGCGGCGAGCGCCGCGGCGGCGGCGGGCGGCGCCATCCCGACCGAAAACACGAAACCTGGCGCCATCAACTTCAAATAATCGATGAGGTCTTTGGTCCCCGCGATATACCCGCCGCAGGACACCAAGCTCTTGCTGAGCGTCCCCATCCAGATATCGACCTCGGTCGGGTCGACGCCAAACCGGTCCGCGATGCCGAAACCACGGAGGCCGAGCACACCGAGCGCATGCGCCTCATCGACCATCAACCAGGCGTGATTGCGCCGCGCCGCGGCGATAAACGCCGGCAGATCGGGGACATCACCGTCCATACTGTAGTGCCCCTCGATCACGAGCAGCGCGCGGCCATTGCGCGGACGCGTGTCGCGCAACAGCCGATCGGCGGCTTTGTGGTCAAGATGGGGAAACGGCACGCGGCGCGCCCCGGACAGCATTGCGCCCTGGACAATGCTGTTGTGGATCAGCGCATCGTGAACGATGACGTCATTGCGTCCGAGCAAATGGCCTATGACCGTGACATTGGTCGAATGGCCCCCGACGAGGACAACACTGTCCTCGGTGCCGTGGGTCTCGGCGAGCGCGCGCTCGAGCTCGAGGTGAATAGCGCGTTCGCCGGATACGGGGCGGCTCGCCGAAACGGTCGTCCCATACCAGTCGATCGCCGCTTTAGCGGCTTTCGCGATATCCGGATGGCCGTTGAGACCGACGTAGTTGTAGGAAGCGAAATTAATGTAGGTGCGGTGGCCGATAACCGTCTCGGCACCCGCGATCCCCTCGTGAACACGAAAAAAGGGATCGGAAATGCCGAGGAACTCCGCCGCCTCGCGAATCATTCGGATTTCGCGATACCCTTCGAACCCCGAGATATCGAGACGCGGGCCAGGCGAGTCCTGCAAGTCCGGGCCGGACTGACGCGCCGACCGCACCGGCGATGCCGCGGAAAGTTTCTCTATCAGGCGCGCCTTCGCCTGGCCCGATAGCCCGAAGAGATTACGCCCTGGCTCCAATCGCTACTCCGCAGCCACGGACTTCGCGTCGATCACCGAAGATGACGGCCGTCCCGTTGTCGCCGGAAGCGATGGTTCATCGGCACCTTCGTGACGTGAAACCAGCGCCATCAATTCACCGTCACTCGTCTCGGCCGAGACGGCTCCGGCGAGGCGCGCCGCGATCGATGCCACACTCGTCCCTTCGGCAAGCGACATCAGCGGAAGATCTATCCGCAACCGGCTCTCAAGCGCCAAGCGAAGCTCGACCGCCATCAACGAGTCCATTCCCATCTCGGACAAAGGACGAAGCATATCGATACTTCCTGCCGGAAGGCGAAGGATTGTCGCCGCTTCTTCGGCGACAACCATCTTCAAAAGCGTCAGGGCCTCTTCCGGATCGAGCGCCGCGAGCCGCTCGGTGAGCGGCTCATCGGACGCAGAGGCAGACGCGCTCCCGCGAATTTCCGAGAACAGCTGGTTCGCGAGAATCGGCAGAAAACGGCGGGCTTCGTTCCAATTCGTATCGGCGAACGTGACCATCGGAAGGCCGCTGGCGATCATCTCCGGCAGACCGGCCAGAGCCTGTGCAGCAGGGATGGGCTTTGTGCCAAGCCGACGCGCTAGCGCATCGCGTGTCTCGGGTCTTTTTGCCAGATACCCGCTATCCTCGATTGGTCCCCACGCGACCGCCAATGCTGGTCTTCCCTTTGCCTGGCGTCGCCGCGCCAGCGATTCGAGCGCCATATTCGCTGCCACGTAGACCCCTTGTCCCGGGGCTCCCACCAAGCCTGTCGCCGAGGAAAACAGCAAGAACAACTCGATCGGATCGTCGCGGGTCAGCGCGTCAAGGGCGAATGCTCCACCGAGTTTTGGGCGGAATACGGTTCTCGCGCGATCTGGTTCGATCTCCTCGGCGAGACCATCATCGATCGCTGATGCGGCGTGCACGATACCACGAAGCGGCGGCTGGCTCGCTCGGATGGCGTCTAAGACTTCGGCCAAAGCAGCGCCGTTGGCGACATCGCAGCGATAGACGCGCACGTCTGCGCCCGCGTCCTCGAGTTCCCTGACCCTCGCGCCGCAACCCGGCGTATCGAGGCCCCGGCGGCCCACAAGAGCGATCGAGGCGGCCCCGCAAGCGACCAGCCAGCGCGCCGCTTCGAAGCCGAACCCCTCGATCCCACCGGTGATCAGATAAGTTCCGTCCCGCCGCGCCTGGAACGGCGGCGGCTCGCGGAGCTGCACGCCCGCATTCGCGCGGGGAACGAGCACGATTTTTCCGATGTGACCCGAGGATTGCATAAGCCGGAAGGCGTCGTCGAGTTCGGCAAACGAGAAAATTCGGTGGGCAAGAGGACGGATCGCGCCTTCGGACAGAGCCGACGAGACCTCGCTCAGCAAGGCGCGAGCCAGATCCGGTCTCCGAGTTGGCAGCTGGTCGATATCAATTGCGAAATACGAGATATTTTGCCGGAGTGGCCGCAGGTGGATACGGCGGTTGAGGTAAAGATCGCGCTTGCCGAGTTCCAAGAAGCGGCCGAAGGGCTTGAGAAGCTCCAAGCTCCGGTCCATTGCCTCGCCGCTCAACGAATTCAGCACGACATCGACACCCTGGCCACGGGTGATCTCCCGCACCGCATCGGAAAATGCGAGATCGCGAGAGTTGAGAACATAATCGGCACCCGCTAACCGCAGGAACGACCGCTTCACTTCCGGTCCGGCGGTCGCGATGACGACCGCGCCGCGGTGCTTGGCGTATTGTATCGCCGCCAACCCGACACCGCCGCCGGCGGCATGGATTAAAACATGCTCCTCGGCCGCGAGCTTTGCCAAATGGCCCAGAGCGTATATCGCCGTGACGAAACTGACGGGGATTGTCGCAGCCGCAGCAAAGCTCGTTTCCGGCGGAATCGGGGCCACCGCATCCGCCACCGTTACAACGCGCGTGCTCAGCGAAGCAGGAGCAAATCCCATCACCCGATCGCCAACCGACAAACCTTGGACATCCGAGCCGACACAGCGGATGACGCCGGCGCATTCGAGCCCGAAGGTAGGGCCGGCAAAACCGTCGATCAGCGCCTCTTCGGGCAAGAGCCCCATCGCCCACATCATGTCGCGGAAATTAAGGCCCGCGGCATGGACCTCAATTTCAACCTGGCCGGGTCCGACGGAGCGAGAGGTGCCGATCTCCCAACCCAGAGCATCGAGCCCTCCAGGATGGCGACATCGTAGGGTGAGCACATCCGACTCGCCTGCCCAACGCGGTGGAAGGCCACGGCGCGCACGCAGGAGATGGCGTCCTTGCGGCGTCCACACGATCTCGTCCGCATCTGTCACGGCAGTCAGTTCAGCAGCTACCTGCTGGGCCCGCTCAGCAGGCGAAGCATTGCCTCCCAGGTCGAGCAGACGAACAGAGAGCCTTGGCATTTCGTTGACGAGCACGCGCCCGAGGCCCCAGAGCGCGCCGCCCGCGAGACACGCGGTTTCCTGCAACGACGCAGCTTGCTGTGCATCGCGGGTGATTACCCAGAGGGCTGCATGCAGCTCTGCGGCTTTCGCTGCAACCTGCGCCAATGCGGCGGTTTGCCGGGAGGCGCATTCGGCAGGACCCTCTGAGAGGGACTCTTCCGCGAGGAAAGCTACAACCTCCGGCGCCTCATCTCCGGTTGGGAAGGGCGCCCAATAATCGGCACGCGCAACGCGATGGCCAACCTCGTTCAGTCTGCTCTCCACCGCGTCGGCGAAGGCAGAGTCGCCGGCCGCCAGCAAAATCGAGTTGGGTTTGGGAGGATTTAAACGAGGCGCCTCGTCGCGAGGCGAAGCGGCTCCCAGAAAGACCCCGAAGGACCACGGCATCGCGGTGCTGGCGCCAGCAACGGTGGCCTCGAAGCCCGCTGAGGCGAGATCCACCCCCCATTCCTCGGACAACCGGAGCGGGGACGCATAACCGTTCCGAGCGGCGGCCTGCCACCATCCCTGGCTTTGGCCGAAGACGAGATCCCAAAGCGCATTCGGCTCGGGCTCGGTAGCGATGAAGACGCCGCCGGGTGCGAGAAGGTCCCGCAGGCTGCGGAAGTGCGCAGTGTCGAGCCCCAGGCGCGCGCAGGCGTTCACTGCGACTATGATGTCGAATTTGGCCCCCGCCAGACGCTCGACGCCATCCTGTGGGGACCAATGGCAGGCGGAAACTCCGGCGAAGGATTTCGCAAGAAACGAGAGCCGCGCAGCCTGCTCGGCCTCGGGGCTGGACGCCACGTAGGTCAAACTGACACTGGCCGGCGCCAGTCGATCGAGTATGCGGCGTGTAGCCACGCCGCCGACCGCGCCTAGCTCGAGTATGCGGAATGGCCGACCCTTTGGCCATTCGAACGCAATCTCGTGCAATGCCTCGCACAACAAATCAACGCTGGCGGCACTTGATGGCGAAGCCTGAAGCAGGTGCTCCACCATCGGAGGTAAGGGCGCATCGGGCCGGCTTAGCCCATCGGAGAGGACCCTGGGCAGAGTTTCGAGCGCTGAGGCAATCAGGGCAAGTTCCGCTACCAAGTCGGGAGCGTCCGCGAGAAGCAGGCGCCAGACTTCTTCCGAGTCCGGGAGGTTGTCAGATGCCTCGATCCACCACTGCAACCCGTCTTGGGTAGCAGCGCCGAGCCCCTCGAGCAGACGAAGCGAATATTCGGCGAGGCCGCGCGACGCCGGCGCAAGCAGCCCCTCTCCAACGAGTTCGTCGACCGTGAAAGGGCGGCCGGGCTCGACCATCCTTCGTATCGAGCGGAGCGCGACCGAGCCGATCAGAGCATTCAGCAACAGAGCTTGTTCGTGCCGCGCGCGATCAGGCTCGCGAGCCTTGGCAAGGCGCGACAAGATGGCCCCGTATCGATCCGACGGGAGGGGAGCACGCTCGTCGAGCGGGGCTGGAACCAGATCGACGCGAAGCATGCGTTCATTGGCCGACCCACGGCTGGCCAGCTCGACACGACGGAGCCAACAATCTGCCAGCTCTGCGACGAGCTCGCCCGTACTATCAAAAAGAGCAATATCGGCGGAAACCGAACGGACCCCAATCCGAGTGAGACGTAACTGAGCACGCCCCGGCACGCGCCCAAACGGCGCTGCAAGCCTGATGCGCCCAAACCGCCATGGCAAAAAGCCTACGCCCTCCGCTTGATCGAGGCGCTTGTCGATGAGCCCGAGCAACCCCTGCAGTGCTCCGTCGAGCAAGGCAGGATGAACCAAATAGGAGTTGAGTTCCTCGAGAAGCGGCGCTGGATCGAGATACGCTATCGCAAGTTCGCGATCTGCAATTTCGACGCGGTTTACGGTTCGGAAGCAGGTGCCGTAGTCGAGGCCCATCAAACGGGCGAAGCGATAGAGCCGTTCCGAATCGATGCACGTGCGGGTTGGCGGCGTCTCTTCCCAGTCGATGAACGGGCGACTATCGGTCGCGGAACAAATTTGCCCGACAGCATGGGTTGTCAGAGGCTCGCTCGACAGCCTCATACGGCTTGCCAGCTCCCAGTCCCCCTCCTCCGAACCGATCACCAGCCGCATCTCGCGCATGCGTCCCTTATCGAAGGGCAAGGGCCGCCGTATCTCGAGATCGCGCACTTCAAGAGCCGGCGCATCCGGCCACCGCCACCTCGCCGCTGCGAGCGCCATTTCCACGACCGCGGCGCCGGGGAGCACCGGCACCCCCTCCACCGCATGATCGCCGATCCAAGGCACCACCTGCTCATCAAGATGGTTGATCCAGCAAGGTAGGGGACCGTGCTGACGAAAACCGAGGAGCGGATGATCGAAAGGCGGATTTGCCGGATCGGCGCCCTCACTGGTGATGTCGAACCAGAATTTCTGCCGGTCCCACGGGTAAAGCGGTAGTCCACGCGGATCGGCTGGTCCGTCAAAACAATCAGCCTGCGTGAAATCATAGCCTGCAACATGGCAGCGCGCGGCGATGGCGGGGAAAGGATCATCGTCGGTCGGTTTGCGCGCAAGACTGGCGAGCACTCGCCCTTCGATTTTCGCCGCGCGCAAACCGTCAGCGAGATAAGACTGGAGGATCGCGGCCGGGCCGATCTCAAGAAAAATACGGAAATCTTCGTCGACGAGCCGAGCTATGGCTTCGGCAAAGCGCACCGGGCTCCGAATATTGCGCCACCAGTACTCCGCGTCGAGCTGTCCGCTCTCTACGGCCTCCCCGGTTACCGTCGACACCAATCTTGCGTTCGGGGGGCGAGAAGACAGACCGACCAGACTGGCGAGCAAGCCCTCGCAGATCGGGTCCATCTGCTTCGAATGAAAGGCGAAGTCGAGGTCGAGCGTACGAAACCACATGCCACGTCGCTTCGCCTCACCTTCCAAGCGCTCGATTTCGGCGCTTGCCCCGGAGATTGTCACCGAATGAGTAGCGTTGAACGCAGCGATCTCCGCCGGACTGTCCAATTCGTCAAGAAAATCTCTGGCCACGTCGCCGGCGAGCGCTATCGCCGCCATACGACCTTGCGCTCTGGTCAGCTGCTGGTGACGGCTGCGCGCGACCACGACCCGCCCAGCTTCGGCAAGCGAGAGCGCGCCGGCGGTCCAGGCTGCAGCTATCTCGCCGACGCTGTGTCCAACGTATCCGGAGGCATCGACGCCGGCTTTGCGCAACGCGTGGACGACGCCGACCTGCACCGCGAAGAGCAATGGTTGGGCAACGTCAGCGCGTGCCAGCGTTTCGTCATCAACGGCATGCTCAAGGAGCTCGACGACCGACCAACCGAGCTCTGACCGAAGCGCTCGATCCGCCTCTTCGACAGCGGCGCGAAACGCCGCGCTGGTGCGCAACGCGTCGCGCCCCATCCCGCTGAACTGCGCGCCATTGCCCGAGAACACGAACGCGAGCTTACCTCCCCTGATCGCCGTTCCCGTGACGGCGGCAGGCGATGGGTCGTCGTTGAGATAGCCGTCGAGTACTCCCGCCAAGCCCCTTGCGTCTCGGCCAAGGGCGACGAGCCGCTGCGGATGATGCTCGCGCCGACGAGCGGCAGCACGCAGCAGCGATGGCGTGTAGTCGGCCGGAGTTTCGACGAGCTTCGCACGAAAAGACTGGGCAAGCTCGCGCAACGACGCCTCGGTCCGCGCCGAGATCACCAAGGGGGGCAGTGGTTCGGGTGCAAATGAAGCTTCTTCTCGCGGCGGTTTCCCAAGGACCGCATGCGCGTTGGTCCCGCCAAAGCCAAAGGAGTTGACGCCGGCATAAGGCCGTTCGCATCCGGTGACCAGCGGCTCGACTTGACGAACGAGTCTCAGATTGAGCGCGTCGAACGAGATGTTCGGATTGGGTGTCTCGCAATGGAGGGTGGGCGGAACAAGCTTCCGTTCGAGAGCGAGCGCTGTCTTGAGCAGCCCTGCCATCCCGGACGCGGGTTCCAGGTGGCCGATATTGGTTTTCACCGACCCGATCGGCAGCGGCTCCGATCGGCTTTGCCCGAGCGAATGTCCGACCGCGGTCGCCTCGATCGGATCGCCGGCCGGTGTCCCGGTGCCGTGCATTTCAAAAAAAGCGAGCTCATTGGGATCGACGCCGGCACCCGTATAGACTGCACGGAGCAGAGAGGTCTGAGCCGACTCGCTCGGCAATGATAGGCCGATTGTGCGCCCGTCCGAATTTACCCCCGTGCCCAGAATTATTGCGCGGATGGGGTCGCCGCTGGCCAGCGCGTCTTCGAGCGGTTTCAGGATCACCACGCCGCCGCCCTCGCCGCGGACATAGCCGTCGGCTCTCTCGTCGAACGCAAAGCAACGGCCGCGATGGGAGAGCATCGAGGCGCGCGAAAACCCGATAAACGGATAGGGGGCGAGCAGCAGGTTGACGCCGCCGACAATGGCGCAGGGAATCCGCTTGCCGCGGATTGCCTCGCAGGCGTGATGCAGAGCGACGAGCGATGACGAGCACGCCGTATCGACGACGAGGCTCGGCCCGCGCAGATCAAAAATGTACGAAACCCGGTTGGCCAGGATGCTGAGAGTGCTGCCGGTCATGAAATACGAATCGCCGCCGGAAGGGTCTCCAAGCCTCAGATCGGAATAATCGGTCGCCGAGGCGCCGATATAGACGCCCGCGGCGCTGCCGGACATCTTGCTCGGCGGTATGCCCGCATCCTCGAATGCATGCCAGACAAGCTCCAGCAGAAGCCGCTGCTGGGGATCCATCTGGGCGGCTTCGCGCGGCGAGATCCCGAAGAAGGACGGCTCGAACAGATCAACGCCGCCTATCAGGCCGGCGCACCAGGTGTAACTCTTCCCTGGTTCGCTGCGGTTTGGATGATGATAAAAGCGCGTCGACCATCGCCGATCGTCCACCTCCGAGACGGCATCGTGGGCTGACACGAGCAGCTGCCAAAAGCCCTCGAGGTCATCAGCCCCGGGCAATCGACAAGACGCCCCGACGATCGCGATGGATCCGTCAGTCATAATGCAAAGGCAAAACTCGCAATCCGCGGAGAAATTTCGGTGATTGTTGCTCGCCTAACTCTTTTTGCCGAAGCGTCAAGTGCTGCGTATGCCATCGATCCCTGATGTCGCAGATCCGCGAGGCAGCTGATAACCTAACTCAGTGGCAGCAACTTGACCCGCCCGCTTGACCATCGGAGTCCTTCCCCCAAACGCCCGTTGCGGATCGTTAAGCAGATCCGCCGGGATTTTACTCGTCTAAGATGACGGCGATGTCAACCTTGGCGAGGATAGCGCCGCTCGGCGATTTAGTCGCAACCGTCCGGCGTAACAGGGTAGCACTTGCTAACGCATGAGGTTGGGCGGGGCGATAGGGTTCGTGATCCCACCCCGCCGCCAAGGATTGCTGCCGAAACGTAACCGTTCCCCAATATCCATAGCTGACCAATACAAAGGCACGGCGCGGCCCTTGACGAAGGGTAGCGCCGCCAAATCGAACCCCAACCACGGTAGAAACGGGTTACGGCGGCCATACGCCCAGATCTCGACACGGACGGACGGGCGGGCGCTTATGCCGCGTGCATGAAAGCCGAGAGTGTCCGCAACCACGAGCGTATTCTGCGGCACCGCAAATACCTTGGGCTGGCCAAAGCTGAGATAACGCAGCTGGTCCGGCGTGATCCGCAAGGAACCGCGTGCCGATTGAAAATCAGCGCTTTCGGCGGCTTTGACGGACGCACTTCGCTCCCAGGCGAGGCGTCTCGCCGTCGGCCGGTGCGAGCCCGCTACATAGATGAAGGGACCGTCCTCTTTGTTAACATCCATAAGGAAAAACCACGCCTTTACGGAAGGATGAAACGCGTCGGCGTGGAGACGTGTCTGAGGATCGGGCGGCGCCTCGCGAACCTGCGAGAAGATCGTCTGAATATAGACGAGCGGCTCCAGCTTGTACGATCCGACATAACGAACGAGCCCCAGCCATTCCCGGCCTTCGACCAGATTGCGCACCGCCGGAAGCTGCGCCAGAGCGCGCCGGTCCAAGGCGACGCGCCGGGTCAACGCGTCGCCTTGCAGCTGATGTCGCGCCGGGCCTTCGAAGGAAAGCACTTGCTCTTTCAGCGCCGCAAACTCGACCGCCGGCAAGAAGTTCGGTTTGAGGATAAAGCCGTCGCGCTCGAAGGCTTTGCGGTCGTCTTCCGATATCAGCGCAGCCAGTTTTTCTCGACGCCATTCGGCCATCGCGCTCGCCAGCCGCACCCGCGCTATGTGCAATCCCGCCCGATTAAGTGTCGGGCTGCCGATGACCGGATTGTCGCGGAACGATTTCGCCCCGGTCGCCAAAGCTGCAACATGCAGCGGCGCTAAAAGCCAAGAAAGCCGACCAGATCCCATCGCAATCGCAGAACCAATCCGAAAACCCGATGCCGATCAAGCCTACAGAGTGTCGAGCGCATCAAATACGGCACGGTCGATTTCTATGCCGTCGCGCAACGCCTGGTCACGGCTGCGAAACGCCCGTTCGCCCGGTATCCGGATCTCGTTGACGCCCGGCTGACGCGGCGTGGCCTTGATGCGATCGACCAACTCGCTGACTTGCAGCTTGAATTCATCGAGGCCGACCAGCAGGTCGGGCTTGAACACCACGAACAGGTATCCGTCGTCCTTATCCGGGTCGAGCGCCGATCCGGCGAGCACACCGAATGCTTGAACGATAAAGGCGAGGCCAAACCCCTTATAGCCGCCAAACGGCAACAGAGTGCCAAGCTTCGCCTCTGCCGGATCCGAGGTTGGCCGCCCTTCCGCATCGACCGCCACACCTTCGGGCAGCGGCTTCCCGAGCCGGGCGCGGTAGGCGAGATCGGTCCCCATGAATGCCGAGGTCCCCATATCGAACACGATGGGCTCGCGCGACGACGGCATTCCAAACGCGATCGGGTTGGTGCCAACCGCCGGGCGGGTGCCGCCGAACGGGGCGACGCTGCGCGCCGAAGCGGCCGTGTGGATGCCGGCGAGTTCGGCGCGCGCGATCATCTCGCAATAATAGGCGCTGCGCCCGCTCATCCAGCTGTTGGTGACGCCGATGATCGCGACGCCGCGGTTTGTCGCCTTTTCGATCGCCGCGCGCGCCGCGTGATACATCGCGAGCATGCCGACATTGTTGCCGCCGTCGTAAAGGGTCGAGGCTGCCGTCTCGCGCAGCACCGTCATCGGATAGCGCGGCCGCTGGAAACGCCGGTGCTCGGGTATGTTGAGGATCTTCGCGAGTCCCGAATATTCGTACCCGCACAGCGCCGCATCAATTACATGATCGGCGATGATCCGTGCTTCTGCCGCGTCGTAGCCGATGCGCTGCAGCGCGCGCTCGGAGTGTTCGCGCGCCTCGGCAACACTTAAACGAATTCGATCGGACGACATCCGCTGCGTTCCTTACTCTGCCGCCTCGCGGTGTTGCGGCGGCGGGCGCCAGCGCAGGACCGGCTTGCGCGCCGCGGTAGTCTCGTCGAGGCGGCGGCGCGGTGCAAGCACCGGCGACGCCCGGAAACGGGAACCCTCGTCTGCACGCGCCGCGGCGGCGAGCGCCTTCACCGCCTCGACAAACTGATCGAGAGAGGCCTTGCTTTCGGTCTCGGTCGGCTCGATCAGCATCGCGCCGTGCACGATCAGCGGGAAATACATCGTCATCGGATGGTAACCCTCGTCGATCAGCGCTTTCGCGAAATCGAGCGTGGTCACCGCGCTGTCCTTCAGGAAACGGTCGTCGAACAGCACCTCGTGCATGCAGGAATCGGCGAAGGAAAGGCTGAGCTCGCTTTCGAGCCGGACGCGCAAATAATTGGCGTTGAGCACCGCGTCCTCGGCCACCTGGCGCAGCCCATCCGAGCCGTGGCTCATCATATAGGCGAGCGCGCGGACAAACATTCCCATCTGGCCGTGAAAGCCCTTCAGCCGCCCGAGCGAGTGCGCTGTCGCGCCGGCCTTGTGCTCGACCAGTTCGAGCCCGTTCCGCCCGTGCACAATCCACGGCAACGGCGCGTAGGGAGCGAGGCTCGCGGCCAGCGCCACCGGGCCGCTCCCTGGCCCGCCCCCGCCATGCGGCGTAGAAAAGGTTTTGTGCAGGTTGATGTGCATGCAGTCGATCCCGAGATCGGCTGGCCGCACGCGCCCGACGATCGCGTTGAAGTTCGCGCCGTCACAGTAGAAGAACGCACCCGCCGCATGCACCGCGGCGGCGATCTCGTTGATTTCGTTCTCGAACAATCCGCAAGTGTTCGGGTTCGTAAGCATCAGCGCTGCGACATCCGGGCCGAGCTTTGCTTCGAGCGCGGCGCGATCGACCCGTCCTTTGTCATTGGCCGGGATGGTATCGACGGAATAGCCGCAGGCGGCGGCGGTTGCTGGGTTCGTGCCGTGCGCCGATTCGGGGACCAGCACCCGGCTGCGCCGGTCGCCGCGCGCTTCAAGCGCGGCGCGGATGCACATCATTCCGCAGAGTTCGCCATGTGCCCCGGCGGCGGGGCTGAGCGCGATAGCGGGCATGCCGGTCAACATCTTGAGCCAGTGCGCCAAGGTGTCGATCAGCTCGAGCGCCCCGAGAACCGTCGAGACCGGCTGGAGGGGATGGATATCGGCAAGACCGGGGAGCCGCGCCAGCTTTTCGTTGAGGCGCGGGTTGTGCTTCATTGTGCAGGAGCCGAGTGGGTAGAGCCCGCTGTCGATCGCGTAATTCTTCTGCGACAGCCGCGTGAAATGGCGCACGACCTGAGGCTCGCTAAGCCCCGGCAAACCGATGGCACGCCGCCGTTCGAGGCCGCCCAGGCGGCTGCCGAACGGCGCCGGCTCGGGCAGATCGACCCCGCAACGCCCCGGCGAATCCTGCTCGAAGATCAGCTCTTCTTCGAGCTGCAGGCCGCGATTGCCGGTCGTAGTCTCTAGCGGCGCCGCATCGCCGACTCGGTGAGCGCTTACCGCGCGGCTCCAATCGC
>Ga0126379_10001077_pt1 | contig 16162 bp, 18 predicted proteins | sample PanSoiMetPlot_24_FD_92640 | JGI IMG/M metagenome (GOLD analysis project Ga0126379, IMG submission 92640) | Tropical forest soil microbial communities from Panama - MetaG Plot_24 | ecosystem: Environmental > Terrestrial > Soil > Tropical forest > Bulk soil | place: Panama | collected 2016-02-17 | reverse complement strand
CTGGCGCAGGCGTCAGGCGATGACGCCCATGATGTCGGACTCCTTCATGATCAGGAGATCCTGGCCGTCGAGCTTGACCTCGGTGCCGGACCACTTGCCGAACAGCACCCTGTCGCCGACCTTGAGGTCGATCGGGACGAGCTTGCCCGCCTCGTCGCGCCCGCCCGGTCCGACCGCGATCACCTCGCCCTGCGACGGCTTCTCCTTGGCGGTATCCGGAATGATGATGCCGCCGGCCGACTTCTCCTCGGCGTCGATGCGGCGCACGACCACCCGGTCATGCAGGGGACGGAATTTGCTGCTCTTGGCCATGATTTCCTCGTCGCGGCGGGCGCGGCCTGGTGGACCTGAAACTCTCGTTCTGGAAGGCGCTTGGCACTCTCTGACCGGGAGTGCCAGGAGCCGGCCGGGAAATACGGCCTGCACTGCGGCGTGTCAAGCAGCGCTGGCGCGCGGTCGCGCGCAACCATGCCGGATCCGTCTGGACTCGTGCCCGACGAGCGGCGAAGCTTTCTCGATCACGGCCCGGGAGGAGATACATGCGCCATCTGCGAACTGTCGCGATTGCCTGCGCCACCCTGATGCTTGCCGGTGCGGCGCGTGCCGAGATCAAGACGCAGTGGATCGACTACAGGCAGGGCGACACGCCGCTGCGCGGCTACCTCGCATATGACGACGCCATCAAGGACAAGCGGCCGGGCGTGCTCCTGGTGCACCGGCGCGACGGCATGACCCCGCTCACGCTGGCGAACGCCGAGATGGTGGCGAAGCTCGGCTATGTGGTGTTCGCGCCCGATATCTTCGGTCTGCTGCCGAAAACCGAGGAGGAGTCGAAGGCGCAATCGGCCCAGTTCAACAACGACCGGCCGCTGATGCGGGCGCGCGCCCAGGCCGGCCTCGACATCCTGCGCAACAATCCGATGGTGGATCAGGCCAGGATCGCCGTGCTCGGCTATTGCTTCGGTGGCACCACCGCGGTCGAGCTCGCCGAGACCGGCGCGCCGATCGTCGGCACCGTGACGATTCATGGCAGTTTCCGCGATTTCCAGCACGACGCGGCGAAGAACATCCACGGCCGCATGCTGATCCTGCACGGCGCCGAGGATCCGGTCGCCCCGCTGAGCGAGGTCAATCTCCTGATCGAGGACCTGCGCGCCGCCAAGATCGGCTGGCAGCTCGAGCTCTACAGCGGCACCAAGCACGGCTTCTCGACACCGAAGAACCCCGACGAGGAGCGCGCCAACACCCAGTCGCAGGGCGCGATGGCGCGGTTCTTCAAGGAGGTGTTCGGGAGCTGATGGGCCCGTTGCGCGGCCGCTCTAGGAAGCGTGCTGCTTCACGAGAAGGGCGCCTATGACAGCCAAGAAGATGACGATGACGACCATGAGGATCAGCAGAGCGCCGATCTCGGATAACGCGAGATCGGCGTTTGCGGGATCATTCGGGTCGTAGCTGACCTTGACCTGCGAGCCACCCGGCCAGTGCTTCCAGCTTGCTCCCCATTTCGATTGAAATTCACGCCTGACATCATGCTGGTCGACGAACTCGGTGTAGGGATATGCCACCTGCGCCGCCGGCTTCCATGCTAGTTGCGTATCGTAGCCCCGGACCACCCCCGCGGCCCGCGCCGTCCGTTTGCGCAACCGAATGATGCCGCGGACCGCGTACGGAAGGCCGAGTACGAGCGGACCGCCGTAGATCAGAGCAAGGAACCAAGTGCTGAGGTTTGCCGTCACCACGCCAGCCTCGCGATCCTAGGGTGAGAAGGATTTCATCGCCCGCTCGTAGTACCCGAGGTCGACATACTTCTCTGGCGATGGCGCTGCGGCGCCCGGCTTGCGCTCGATCTCGGCGCGCAGCGCCAGCATGTTACGAAAGCCCTCGGCATCGAACTTCGCGTCGGGCGTGAAGCCGAAGCCCGGGTCGAGCAGCTGCGCGTAAGTGCGCTCCGCCGTCGGCTGCGCGAGCTTGAGCTTGTCGACCAGCAGCGCGATGTTCTCGGCCTTGTTGGCGGGATCGCGCACGAAGCGCAGGGACTCCACGTAGGCCGCGAGGTAGCGCTCGACCGTCGGCGCGTGCTCGCGCGCCCAGGCGCGCATCGCGAAGGCGCCGGCCGCCTGGTAGGGACCGAGCAGGTCGATGATGCGGCCGAGGCTCCTCAAGCCGTGCTCCTCGGCCTGCACGTTGAACGGCAGATTGAGGATGGCGCCCGCGTTGCCCTTGTCGTCGATCAGCGCCTTGTAGCGATAAACCACGGCCCCGACCGGTTTGACCGTATAGTCCGCGCCTTCGGCAAGTCCGTAACGGCGCAGGATCTTCTTCGCCTGCAGCGCGTAGGCGGTGTCGGGCGCATCGACGATGATGGTCCTGCCCTTGAGATCCGCGAACGAGCCGACGTCGGGCTGGACGATGAATTCGTTCATGCCGCTGTCGCCGCCCGACAGGATCACGACGTCTTGCTTGGCGACCTCGATCATCGCGACCGCGTTGTCGAGTGCCGCCTGCGCGATGTCGAACTGGCCGGCCGCGAGGCCGTCGCGCTGGCTGCGCGAATTCTCGGTCAGATGCAGTTCAAGCGCGAGTCCGTGCCGCGCGAAGATGCCTTTGGCGATTCCGGCATGGAGCGGCAGCGCTTTCGCGTTGGGAAAGGCGTTGACGCGCACGGGCGTGAGCTCGTCGGCGGCGCGCCCCGCGGGCGGCGCGAGCACGAGCGCAGCCAGCAGCGTGGCGATCACCGATACATTTCGACGCAGCGCTGGCATCGCCCAGTCTCCTCGATCTTCGCGGTTGCTCTGCCCGCGGCCATCATCATACATAGCAAACCTGTGCGGGAGCGAGAGGATGGGCAAGCGCACCACCATGGTCGCGGTGCTGACGGCGCTTTTCGCCGCCGCAGCGGCGCGCGCCGACGATGCGGTCGATCTCGCCGCCGCGCGGCGCGAGGGCAGCATCGTCTGGTACAGCTCGCTGCCGATCGACGTCGCGCAGAAGCTCGCCACGCTGTTCGAGGAGAAGAGCGGCATCAAGGTCGAGCTGTTTCGCTCCGGCGGCACCGCAATCCTGCGCCGCTTCCTGCAGGAGCGCGACAGCGGACGGGTCATGGCTGACGTGCTGTACACCGCCGACCCGGCGGCGACCGCGTCGCTCGCCCACAAGGGCGCCTTCGTCGCGTTCAAGCCGAAGAATTTCGACAAGATCGATGACGTCGCGAAGGATCCGCAGGGCTACTACGTGGCGCTGCGGCTCAACATGATCACGCTGTTCGTGCGTGCCGACGAGGTTGCGCCCGCCGATGTCCCGAAAAGCTGGGCTGCGCTCGCCGACGCCAGGTACAAGGGGAAGCTGGTCATCGCCGATCCGTCCTTTACGGCGGTGCAGGTCGCCGTCGTCGGCACGCTGGCGAAGCGGCTCGGCTGGTCCTACTACGAGGCGCTGCGCCGCAACGACACCATCGTCGTGCCCGGCAACCAGCAGCTCGCCGACATGCTCAAGCGGGGCGAACGGCTGGTCGCAGCCGGCGGGCTCGATTCCTATGCGTTCGAGGCGCGCAAGGCAGGGCACAAGATCGATTCGATCTATCCCTCGGACGGAGGTTTTGCGGTTCCGGGGCCGGTCGCGGTGGTGCAGGGTTCGCCGCATCCGAACGCCGCCAAGGCATTCGCCGAGTTCCTCGTCGGCGATGACGTGCAGCGGCTGGTGGTGGCGGAAGGCGCCTATTCGGCGCGCCGCGATCTTCCGCCGCCGGCGGGCGCACCGGCGCTCGCCGACATCAAGCTCACGGCGGTCGACTACGACGCGATCGAGCGCGAGGCCGGCGCGATCAAGAAGAAGTTCAACGACGTGTTCCAATAACGACGTGTCCCAGTAGAGCGAGACGATCCATGCGCGCCATGAGCCTCGACGAGGCGATGAAGCTCATCACCGGGGTCTTTGCCGAAGCTGCGAGCCGCAAGCTGCGGCCGCTCACCGCCGTGGTGCTCGACGCCGGCGGCCACGTGAAGGCGGCGCTCAAGCAGGATGGCTGCTCGATGCTCCGCTTCGAGATCGCCTACGGCAAAGCCTATGCGGCGCTCTCGCTCGGACGCTCCTCGCGGCTGGTCCTGCAGAAGTCGCGCGAGAAGCCGATCTTCATGGACAACCTGCAGAAGCTTGCCGACGGCCCGATGTTTCTCGAGGGCGGCGGCCAGCTCGTCCGCGATGCGCTCGGCGAGGTGGTCGGCGCCGTCGGAGTGACGGGCGACGTCAACGAGATGGACGACCTCGCCGCGGTCGCCGGCATCCACGCGGCGGGCCTCAAGAGCGACTACGACTTCAAGGATGCTGCCGACGTCCGCGCCATGAATATCAAGGAAGATACGCTGCCGGCGGGCACCGGGCGGTAAGTCGAGAAGGCGAGGGGCCGCTCGCTTGGCGCGCCAACTGTCCTTACGGCAGGCAAGAGACTTGTGGGTGGAGTAAGATGAAAATTAACCCTAGTCTTGGGCACGCCGGACAAGGTAGCGGTACCGTCCTGCCTTGCCTCCGCCACGTGGGGGCAGCACGTTCGGCTGGAATGATCGGAGGAGACCTCCAATGGCCGGTTCCATGCGGCTTCCGCTCGCAACGATGATGACGGGCCTCGCGCTTGCGGGTTGTTCGGGAACCACGAACTCGTTGTCGTTGTCGAACTGGGGCGATTCGCCGCCGCCGGCCGCTCCTGCGGGTCCGATGCCGCGCCCGAGCGTCGCGCCCGAGGACATCGTCGGGCGCTGGGGCATGGCGGCGTTCCACAAGCCGGAGGATCAGGCGCGCACCGAGGCGGCCGCCCGCAGCCAGTGCACCCAGCCTTACATCATCAATCGCGGTTCCGAAGGCGTCGCCATGTTCGGCCACGACAATCCGAAGATGCAGGACATGGTCATCAAGGCGAGCGCGGATGGCCGAACCTTCATCGGTCCCGGCGCGGATCCGGGCGGCGCCGACGACCGCGAGGTCACAAGCTTCGACGGCCGCGTGCTCGTGCTCAAATGGGTCGATCCGGAAGTCGCCGGCCGCTATGGCATCATGGTTCTGGTCCGCTGCTCGGCGCCGGGGACAGCCAAGACCGCCAAGAAGAAATGACGCGGCGTGGTTTGCGCCGTTGACGCGATGACCGTCACGATCTGGCACAATCCGAAATGCAGCACCTCGCGCAAGGTGCTCGAGATGATCCGCGCCGAGGGCGTCGAGCCGGCGATCATCGACTACGTCAACAATCCCCCGAGCGTCGCCGAGATCAAATCTGCGCTCAAGGAGATGGGCGCCAAGCCGCGCGACCTGCTGCGCCGCCGCGGAACCCCCTATGACGACCTCGGTCTGGACGATGAGACGCTCGGCGATGCAGCGCTCCTCGCCGCCATGCACGCCCATCCGATCCTGATCGAGCGGCCGGTCGTGCGCACACGCAAGGGAACGCGGCTCTGCCGCCCGCCCGAGCGCGTGAAGGACATACTCTAGTGGAACCTCATGCGCCGCCGCTGTTCGCGCAACCGCTCGCGACCTGGGAGCGCGATGGGCTCAAGGCGGCGCTGGCACGCGCCGGGTTGCCGGCCGACGACCTCGACGAGGACCGCGTGCTGTTCTGGCGTTTCGAGCGCGACGACGTCCCGGTCGGCTTCGCGGGCATCGAGGTGCACGGAACGGATGCCCTGCTGCGTTCGCTCGTGACCCTGCCGCCGGTCCGCCTGCGCGGCATCGGCGGCGCCATGGTGGCCAAGATGGAGATCGAGGCGCGCGCCCGCGGGGCCAACGTGATCTATCTCGCGGCCCACGGCGGCAGCGCGTTCTTTGCCAGGCTCGGTTACGCTCCGTGCCGCCGCGACCGGGTGCCCCGCGCGATCGCCGCGGCGGCCCCGTTTGCCGATGCGGGCGGGACCGGCGCCACCGCGATGATGAAGCAGATTTGATCCGTAAGCAGCCGGGCCGACCGGCGGTCGGCTCGCGAAGGCGGGCGCATCCGCGCGCTCAGCTTCCGGCCCGGTCGTGGATGTTCGGGAAGACGTAATCCTTCCAGCTCGCCGGCTTCGTCTTGATCATGCCGATCCGAGACATGTACTCGGCCCACAGCATGGTGCGCTGCGGAGTGGCCGAGAAGATCGCGGTCGGTGACTTGAGAAGCGCCACGAGCTCGTCGACTGAAATCTTCTCCTTGGTGACCGCGAGATAGACCTCGGCGGCCGTTTTCGGATCCTTGGCGATGAGGTCGCTCGCCTCGTCGAGGGCGGCGATGAAGGCCTTGATCTTCACCGGATTGGCGTCGACGAACTTCTGCGTTGCCCACGCATTGGTGATCGTCGCCGGCCCGCCGAGCACGTCGATCGAATTGAGCACCGCATGGACGAGCGGCGATTTGAGCTCGATGTCCTGGTAGGGCGGGATCGAGAAATGGCTGTTGATCTCATGGCGCGGATTGAGCAGCGCCTGCAGCGCGTCGGGATGGCCGATCTGCACCTGGTTGTTGTCGAGCTTGCCGTAGGCGCCCGGTCCAAAGGCCTGCTCGAGTGCCATGCCGAGGATCATCGCCTGCATCGAGGCGCGGATGGTCGGCAGCGCGATGCGGTCGTCCGGCCCGAAATCCTTGACGGTCTTGACGTTGGGATTGCGGGTGAGCAGCAGAAACGGCGTGCCGGCGACGCCCGCGACTGATTTCACCGAACCGTTGCGGCCCCACAGCAGCAGCATGTTGGAGACGCCGGTGATCGCCATGTCGATGCTGCCGGAGATCACCGCTTCGGTCATGACGCCGCCGCTGGTGATGATCGACCATTGCGTCTTCAGGTCCGGAAGGCCAAGCGCCGCGGCGTGCTTCTCGACGAGCTTCTTTTCCTCCATCAGCACGGCTTGCAGGTAGACGATGCCGGGCTGTCGGGCGATGCGAAAGTCGGCGCCCTCGGCGGCTGCCGCGGGCGCGAGCCCTGCCAGGAGAAGCGAGCAGGTGACGAGACTGCGGGCGAGCCGCGAGATGAGCTGCATGATGGTCCCCCCTCGGCGCGAGGCTGCCGACCCGGCCGGCGCCTTGCGTCATGTGTGACCGCAAGGGTATCAAACCGCACCGGCTGCCTCAATTACCGCCCGGGGAATCACGGACGCGGCCAAGCCCCGTCCGTCACGCCCCGTCCGTCACGCCTCGTCCGTCACGCCTCGTCCATGTCGCCGCTGTCGAAGTCGCCGGCAAAATCAGTGTCGTCGTCGTCGCCGATGCGGCTGTCGTCGTCATCATCCTGATCGTCGCCGAACAGCCCGGTGCGGTTGTCGTCGTCGCGCGCCGCGAACCGGTCGCCGCCGGACCGTTCGTTGCCGACGTTGTCGATGCCGGCCTGGCGGGAGAGGTCGCTGTTGGCCGCGCTGCCGCCGCCACCCCAAGGCGACGCCGCCGCGGCGCTGCCCGGATCGAAGGCGCTTGCGCTGCCGCCCTGCGAGTGCCCGAACATCGAGCGGATGCCGTTGAGCAGCATGGCGCCGCCGATCACGCCGGCCGCCGAGGCCGCCGCGGTGCCGAGGAACGAGCTGCCGCCGGTTCCGACCGGGGCGGGACCCATCGGGGATGCGCCCATGGGAGATCCGCCCATACCGGGCGAACCCATCGGCGGGCCGCCGGCGGTCGGGCTTCCCGGCTGGCCCCAGGCGCCGCTGCTGCCGAGACCGCCCGTGCGCGGCACCGAGCCGCGCGGCTCCTCCCGGCCGAACACCGAGTCGCGCATGTTGTCGAGAAAGCTGCGCGGCGGCTCCTCCGCCGGGGGCGCTTCCAGCTCCTCGATGCGCGCATGGGCGCGCTTGAGCGCCTCGTCCTGCACCAGCACGGTCTGCACCAGCGCATAGGTTGCGTGTGGTGCGCGCCCGAGGCCTTCGGCGATCGCGCCTTCGGCATCCGGGTCGCGCGGACCGCTTTCGAGCGTGGCGAGGCGGTCGAACAGTTCCCTGACGAGATCACGTTCCTGCGGGGTCATGGTCCCCTCCTGTGGCGGGCGCATTCCGGCAGGGAAGCCGCCCTTGCCGGTATGCGCCACTTTCATGGGCCCGTTATTGGGCCGCAAAACCATTGCGAAAGGTGGATAGCGGCCCGCAATGGCGGAAGGATGAAATCGAACCGCACCCGTGCGGCGCTCGGCCGCAGGTGTCAGGTTAATGCGACGTTGCTTGCCCGCAGCACGGCCGCAAAGCCGTCGCCGGCGAGGAAGGCGTATTCCCGCTCGCGCTGATCGGTGACCGGATCGAGCCGTCTGAGCTCGTCGTCGACGTGTCCCGGATGGCACATGACGACGCCGCCGTCGGGCAGTCGGTCGAGAAAGCGCGCAAACCGCTCCGCATAGGGCGGTTCGGCGCCGAAGTCATAGGTGCCCGCGAAGGCCGGATTGGTGCGGATGCCGAGCCCGTGCGCGTGCGCCCGGAAGCGCCGGCTCAGGCGATCGAGCAGGAGTCCCTTGGGATCGGCGAGACGCCGCAGCGGCGGGGTCGCAACTCCGCATTGGCGCACCCAGGCGTGCGGCGCGGCCTCCTTGACCGCCGCGAGCAACGCGTCCCGGACGGTTGGAAGAAGCTGCACGTGCTGATGGCCGTCGACGAAATCGGGCGGGCGACCGAAGGTGAACGTGAAGGCGGCGAGCTGGGCCGCGATCTCGGCCGCGAGCAGGGCGCGGTCGAGCCGTCCGAGGAAAGCGCGCGCCATCAGGCGCGCGAGCGGCAGGAAGGACCCCGCACGCAACGGTGCGAATTCGCGGGTGAGCGGCCGGAACGGCGCCGTCAGCGTGACGTGCAGTCCGATCGCGATCGGCCGCGCGCCGCCCGCGAGTTCGGCGAGCGACCGCGCCTCGGCGCGATCGAAGGCCGGCGCCGCCACCATCACCGAGGTGGCGTTGAGGCGGCCGCGCCCCGCGAGGTCGCGGATCGCGGCGCTCACCGCGGGCGAGAGGCCGTAATCGTCGGCGACGAGCCAGATGCGCCGCGCCGCCACGCGGCTACTCCGCGGCGGCGCGGTTCGCGTCGTCGTCCGCCGCCTTCACGCTGTGCTCGGCGACGAAATAGACCGGCCGCGCTTTGATCTCGGACAGGATCTTGCCGATATACTCGCCCATCACGCCGATCATCAGCAACTGGACGCCGCCGATCACCATGAGGCCGACGATCAGCGAGGGATAGCCCGGCACCGTGCGCTCGTATACGAAGGCCTCGATCAGCATCCAGCCGCCGAACAGCAGCGCGCTCGCGGCGAGCAGCATGCCGAGCAGGCTCGCGATCCGCAGCGGCGCGACGGAGAACGACGTCAGTCCCTCGACCGACAGGCCGACGAGGCCCGCATAGCTCCAGCTCGTCTGTCCGTGGGTGCGCTCGGCCGGCGCGTAGTCGACCCGCAGCTGGCGGAAGCCGATCCAGCTCGCCAGTCCCTTGAAGAAGCGGTTGCGTTCCGGGAGCTGACGCAGCGCCGCGGTCGCGCGCGGCGACAGCAGGCGGAAATCGCCGGCGTCCTCGGGAATCTTCTGGCGCGCGCCCCAGTTGATGAGCGCATAGAAGGCCCTGCCGGCGAGACGCCGCAGCGCCGGCTCGTTGGCGCGCGTGGCCTTGGCGGTGTAGACGACGTCGTAGCCGCCGTCGAGCCAATGACCGACGAGGGTCGCGATCAGCGCGGGTGGATGTTGGCCGTCGGCGTCCATGAACAACACGGCGCCGCGCCGCGCATGATCGAGGCCCGCCATCAGCGCCGCCTCCTTGCCGAAATTGCGCGACAGCGCGATCACCTGCACGTCGACGCCGTGCGCCGGCAGACCGCGGGCGGTGACGAGCGAGTCGTCGGCGCTGCCGTCGTCGACATAGACGATCTCGCCGGCGAGGCCGCGCGTGTCGCGCAGGCCGCGCAGCGCCTCGACGATCTCGCCGTGCAGGCGCGCGAGGCCGGCGCCCTCGTTATAGACCGGAACGATGACCGAGAGCCCGGCTTTCGCCGCCTCGCCCTTGCCGGCGCTCCGCTGCATCGTCGTCGTCATCATCGTTTCCTTGGCGCCCCGCTCGGGACGGCCCGTGGCGCGGTTCCGGGCGCTCGAGTTGGCACCTTCCTTGCTCCCTGCGTCACGCCTGTGGTTCGCCGTCCTCTATAGCTCAACCGCATGTGCCTTGTCGCGTCACGGCCTTCGGGCTCGGCACGGCCGCATGGACATGCTAAGCGGAGATCCGGTCCAGGGTTCCACAAGACGCCAATGGTCGTGCTCGAACAGCTGAGGTTTCGCTTCCCGCGCGCGGTCGCGGTCGTCGAGGCGCGCCTTGCGCTGTTGCGCAAGGCGGTCACCTTCGGGCTGGTCGGCGTGCTCAACACCGGCGTCGATTTCGCCGTGTTCTGGATCGGGGCGCAGAAATTCGGGCTGCCGCTCATCGTCGCCAACACGTTGTCCTGGTTCGTCGCGGTGTCGGGTTCCTACGTGATGAACTCGCTGTTCACGTTTGCGGCCGAGTCGGGGCGCAAGCTGGGATGGCGCGCCTATGTGACGTTTCTCGCCTCCGGCCTCGTCGGTCTCGTCGCCAACACGACGGCGCTGATCGTCGTCGCCGACCATTTGGCGCCGCTGGTCCTCGCCGATCGGCCCGCCCAGCTCGCAGCCGGCAAGGTGTGCGCCATTGCGGCGAGCTTCGTGGTCAATTTCTCGTTGTCGCATTTCGTGGTTTTTCGCCGGCGGGTCGAGACCGCCGAGGAAGGGCGATGAGCGCCGGGTAGCGTGCCCGCGACGCGATCACCGGCCGCGCGGCGACCGGCTTGCCCGGCGGTCAAATCCCGGCCGCCAGCTTGTCATAGAGCGGGTTGTCGCGCGCGAACACGTAGTCGAGTTCCGCCACCACGACGGTCTCGGCGCCGTGCTCGCGCAGAAAGCTCGCGAGCGCATGCACGTGCGCAGGCGGGCAGTGCAGGGTCATCATTCCGGAGGAGGTCGGTCCGCCATAGGGCGCGACCACGCCGAAGCGCTCGCGCGTCGCGGCGAGCAGCTTGTCGTCGAGCCCCTTGAAGCGTGTGCGCACCTCGCGGAACGCGCGCGCGCGCGAATGCGCGACGATGCGGTCGAACACGAGGCGCGCGGTCGCGCGCGCGGCCTCGGTCCACTCGGCGCCGCGCGCCGCCACCAGGTTCGCCTGCGACCGCAGGATGGTGCCGTCCTCGATCACCTTGAGGCCGTTGGCGGCGAGCGTCGTGCCCGTGGTGGTGATATCGACGATCAGCTCGGCGGTGCCGGCGGCCGGCGCGCCCTCGGTCGCGCCCGAGCTCTCGACGATGCGATAGTCGATCACGCCATGCTTGGCGAAGAAGCCGCGCGTGAGGTTGATGTATTTGGTGGCGACCCGCATGCGGCGGTCGCGCTTGAGGCGGAACGCGGTCGCGACGTCGTCGAGGTCCGCCATGTTGCGCACGTCGATCCAGGCCTGCGGCACCGCGACCACCACGTTGGCGAAGCCGAAGCCCAGCCCCTCGAGCAGCACCACCTTGTCGTCGGCGTGCGGAATCATCTCGCGCACCAGGTCTTCGCCGGTGATGCCGAGATGGACGGCGCCCTGGGCGAGCTGACCCGCGATCTCGGCGGCCGAGAGATAGGCGACCTCGATGTCGTCGAGCCCTGCGACCGTGCCGCGATAGTCGCGCGCACCGCGCGGCTTGACCAGCCCGAGGCCGGCACGCGCGAAGAATGCTTCGGCGTTCTCCTGCAGCCGGCCCTTGGCCGGCACCGCGATGACGAGGCGGGCGGTCATTTGCGGCCTCCGAGCCCGACGAGCCCGTCGATCCACGCCGCGAACCCCACTGCCGGCACCGGCTGCACGGCGCCGAGCCGGGCGAACAGCCCGTCATAGCGGCCGCCGGCGACGAGCTCGCCCTGCACCTTGCCGCCCGGGTCGTGCAGCTCGAACACCATGCCGGTGTAGTAGTCGAGGCCGCGGCCGAACGCGGTCGAGAAATGGATTCGCTTGAGGTCGATGCCGCGCTTGGCAAGCAGTCCGGCGCGGCTTTCGAACAGGTCGAGCGCGGGCGCGAGCGCGAGCTGCGCCTCGTCGGCGAGCGCGCGCAGCGCGAGGAGCGCCGCATTGGGATCGCCGTTGACGGCGAGGAAGCGCTCGATCACGGCGCGCGTTGCGCCCGGCAGCGCCGAGCCGGCGCCGAGCTCGGCCTGCTCGAGGAAGCGGTCGGCGATCTCGCCGACCGAGCGGCCGCCGACCGCCGTGATGCCGGCGATCGACAACAGGTCGGTGACGAGCGCGCGCGCCGCGCGCGGGTCCGAGTTGGCGAGCGCCGCGAGCACGCCCTGATATTCGGGCTTGCCGTTCGGGCTGCCGAGCACCAGGCGGTCGAGGTCGTGCGCGAGGCTGCTCTTGCGGTTGAAATCCTTGGCGAGCCGGCGTTTCCAGGCGGGCGCGAGGTCGAGCGCGGCGATCAGCGCCGAGAACAGCGCGACGTCGCCCATGCGGATCGCCGGCGCCGCGAGGCCGTAATGCGCCGTCGCCTCGATCGCGAGCGCAAGCGTCTCGGCGTCCGCCGCCGCCGTGTCGGCGCGGCCGAACGATTCGATGCCGGCCTGCAGGAATTCGGCCGGGCCGTCGCCGCGCTGGCGGAAGACCGGGCCGAGATAGCAGAATTTCGCCGGCTGGCCCGCCGCCGGCGAGGCGAGATAGTCGCGCGCGACCGGGATCGTCAGGTCCGGACGCAGGCACAGCTCCTCGCCGGTACCGGAATCGGTGATCAAGTACATGCGCCGCCGGATGTCCTCGCCCGAGAGGTCGAGAAACGGCTCGGCCGGCTGCAGGATCGCGGGTGCGGCCGGCGCATAGCCGGCGCGCTCATAGGAGGCGACGAGCGCGGTCGCGCGCAGGTCCTTTGCCTCGCTCATGGGTGGTCCTCGGTTCCCGTCCGGCCCGCAGCCTCGCGGGCGCCCGTGTAGCACGGACTTCTTAAGGTTTCGACGCAGTTCGGCGGCTGGAACTGATGACGTCCGCCGGTAACAGATTGGCGACGCGCCATCAGGGTTAATGAAAAATCGCGGTGCTCTATTCCCAGGATATCCGGTGGCGGCCGAGCACCTTCCGCACCGCCTCGACCAGGCCTTCCTCCGGCACCGCGAACTGGGCGTCGGCCTGCTTCTGCAGATAGTCGTCGCGGTCCTTGCTCAGGCCCGCGATCTCGGCGCCGAGGATGAGATCCTTGATCTGCACCTCGCCCTTCGCCTTCTCGTCGGAACCCTGGATGACGACGCACGGCGCGCCCCGCTTGTCGGCATATTTCATCTGCGGACCGAACTTGCCGGCGCCGAGATAGAGCTCGGCGCGCAGGCCGGCGGCGCGCAGTGTCGTCACCATGCCCTGATAGTCGGCAAGCCGCGCCTGGTCGAACACCGTGACGACGACAGGTCCCGGCGCGGGCTTGCTGTCGAGCTTGCCGATCAATGTCAGCGCGGCCTGCAATCGCGACACGCCGATCGAGAATCCCGTCGCCGGCACCGGCTCGCCGCGGAAGCGCGAGACGAGTCCGTCATAGCGCCCGCCGCCGCCGACCGAGCCGAAGCGCACCGGGCGGCCCTTTTCGTCCTTGGTCTCGATCAGAAGTTCGACCTCGAAGACCGGCCCCGTGTAGTACTCGAGACCGCGGACGACGGATGGATCGATGCGAACGCGGTCGTCATAGCCGGATGCGTGCAACAAGGATCCGATTGCGCCGAGTTCGGAAAGTCCGTCGCTGCTCCTGTCGCCGCAGGTCTGCAGCAGCTGAGCCACGACCTGCTCGTGGCTGCCGCTCTGCGGCGAGATCGACGCGAGCACGCGATCGATGGCGTCGGGTTGAAGTCCCGCGCCCTTGGTGAAATCGCCCGACTCATCCTTGCGTCCGGGCCCGAGCAGGAGGCGCACGCCGTCCTCGCCGAGACGATCGAGCTTGTCGATCGCCCGCATCACGGTGAGGCGTCGTCCGGCGTTCGCCTCGCCTCCGAGGTTGATCGACTCCAGCACGCCGTCGAGCACCTTGCGATTGTTCACCTTGACGACATAGCTGCCGCGCGGAATGCCCAGCGCCTCCATGGTGTCGGCTGCCATCATGCAGATCTCGGCATCGGCGGCCGGCGATGCGCTGCCGACCGTGTCGGCGTCGAACTGCATGAACTGTCGGAACCGGCCCGGGCCCGGCTTCTCGTTGCGAAACACCCACCCGAAGCGGTAGCTGCGATAGGGTTTCGGCAGCGCGTCGAAATTCTCCGCGACGTAGCGGGCGAGCGGCGCGGTGAGGTCGTAGCGCAGCGAGAGCCACTGCTCGTCGTCGTCCTGGAACGAGAAAACGCCCTCGTTCGGCCGGTCCTGGTCGGGCAGGAACTTGCCGAGCGCTTCGGTGTACTCGATCGCCGGCGTTTCGACCGGCTCGAAGCCGTAGAGTTCGTACACTTGGCGGATGGTCTCGAGCATGCGCCGCGTCGCCGCGATTTCGGCCGGACTGCGGTCGCCGAGACCGCGCGGCAGACGCGCCTTGAGCTTGTTGGATTTGGCGGATTTGTCGTTCATGTCGTGCTACACCGGACGGGCGGTTGGTAGCAGCCGCACGATTGAGCGGCAAGGTGGGGTGGGAGAAAGAGGCTGGTCATGGCTTTGGCACCGCGTACAGCAAGCGTTCCCAACGATCTCGAATCCTACTGGATGCCGTTCACGGCCAATCGGGCGTTCAAGAAGGCGCCGCGCCTGATCGCGGGCGCCAAGGACATGCATTACTTCACGACCGACGGCCGCCGGCTGCTCGACGCCGGCGCCGGCATGTGGTGCTGCAATGCGGGCCACAACCGCGACCCGATCGTCGCCGCGATCCAGCATCAGGCTGCCGAACTCGACTATGCGCCGGCGTTCCAGTTCGGCCATCCGAAGGCCTTCGAGCTGGCGAGCCGCGTCTCGGCGCTCGCGCCCGCGGACCTCGACCATGTGTTCTTCTGCAATTCCGGCTCGGAGGCGGTCGACACCGCGCTCAAGATCGCGCTCGCCTATCACGCGGTGCGCGGGGAGGGCGCGCGCACCCGCCTCATCGGGCGCGAGCGCGGCTACCACGGCGTCGGCTTCGGCGGCATCTCGGTCGGCGGCATCGTCAACAACCGCAAGCTTTTTGGCACCCTGCTGGCGGGCGTCGATCACCTGCCGGCGACCTACAATCGCGCCGAGCAGGCCTTCACCAAGGGCGAGCCCGCGTGGGGCGCGCATCTCGCCGACGAACTCGAGCGCGTCGTCGCGCTGCACGATGCCGGAACGATCGCGGCCGTGATCGTCGAGCCGATGGCGGGCTCGACCGGCGTGCTGCCGGCGCCCAAGGGCTATCTGCCGCGCCTGCGCGCGATCTGTGACAAATACGGCATCCTGCTGATCTTCGACGAGGTCATCACCGGCTTCGGCCGGCTCGGCTTCCCGTTCGCGGCCGAGCGGTACGGCGTCGTGCCCGACCTCATCACCTTCGCCAAGGGCGTCACCTCCGGCACGGTGCCGATGGGCGGCGTGATCGTGCGCAAGCCCGTCTACGACGCGTTCATGCGCGGACCCGAGCACGTGGCCGAGCTGTTCCACGGCTATACGTATTCGGCCCACCCGCTCGCCTGCGCGGCCGGGCTCGCGACGCTCGATCTCTATCGGCAGGAGAAGCTGTTCGAGCGCGCCTATCAGATCGAGCAAAAATTCGCCGACGCCGCGATGAGCCTGAAAGGCCTGCCCAACGTGCTCGACATCCGCACCGTCGGCATTACGGCGGGCATCGATCTCGCCTCCAGGCCCGACGCCGTCGGGCAACGTGCCTATGCGGCGATGGAGCGGGCGTTCTACGACCACGACATCATCTTCCGTGCCACCGGCGAGACCATCGCGGTCACGCCGCCACTCATCATCAGCGAGAGCGAGATCGACGAGCTGTTCGACAGGGTCGGCAAGGTGATCCGGGCGGTGCCGTAGTGTATTCGGTCACTGCGAGGAGGGCGTCGACGAAGCAATCTCCACAACGCAGGTATGCGCAAGTGAAGCGGGATTGCATCGCTTCCGCCTGCGCGCTGCGCGCTTCCGCCTACGCGCTCCGCGCTTCCGCCTACGCGCTCCGCGCTTCGGCGGACTCAAACCCGTCCGTAGCTCGCGCAGCGAGCGAAGGCGGGTCGGCGGACTCAAACCCGTCCGTAGCTCG
>Ga0126379_10001076_pt1 | contig 16163 bp, 13 predicted proteins | sample PanSoiMetPlot_24_FD_92640 | JGI IMG/M metagenome (GOLD analysis project Ga0126379, IMG submission 92640) | Tropical forest soil microbial communities from Panama - MetaG Plot_24 | ecosystem: Environmental > Terrestrial > Soil > Tropical forest > Bulk soil | place: Panama | collected 2016-02-17 | reverse complement strand
CCCAGCGCGACCAGCGTTCGGCCCACCACCGCGACCAGGGCAGCATCGTAGACGCCGAGCAGTTGGTGGGTCGCCCCCGCCGGATTCGCAAGCGGCCCCAGCAGATTGAACACCGACCTGACGCCGAGCTCGCGCCGAGGGCCGATCACGTGCTTCATCACCTCGTGCAGGCTTGGAGCGAACAGAAATCCAATGCCGATCTCTTCCAAGCATCGCTCCACCAGAGCCACTGGCGCCTGGATATTTACGCCTGCGGCCGAGAGCACGTCCGCGCTGCCGCAGCTCGACGACACCGAGCGGTTGCCGTGCTTGGCGACCGTTGCTCCCGCTGCAGCTGCGACAAACGCGACCGCGGTGGAGATGTTGAAGGTGTGCGAGCCGTCGCCGCCGGTTCCGCAGGTATCCAGGATGACCCGCCCGGCAGGAACCCGCACCCGAGTGGCGTTTCGGCGCATTGCTTCCGCTGCGCCGGCGATCTCCTCGGGCGTTTCTCCTTTCATCCGCAGCGCGACGAGAAATCCGGCGATTTGAGCGGGGGTCGAGTGGCCGGCGAAAATCTCTTCGAACGCGCCGGAAATCTCGGCGCGGCCGAGATCCTGCCGCAAAACCAGTCGAGCGATGGCTTCCTTCAGCATCGCCGCCCTTCCAGGAAGTTGGCGAGCAGCTTCTTTCCTTCCGGAGTGAGGATGGATTCGGGATGGAACTGCACTCCTACGGTGGGATGGGAGGTGTGCGCGAGCGCCATGATTTCACCGTCGTCCTCAGACACTGCGGTGACGCGCAGGTCGCTGGGCAAGGACTCCCGCTCGACGACCAGGGAGTGGTAGCGGCCGGCCTCCAGCGGAGCAGCGACGCCGCTGAAAACCCCGCTCCCATCGTGAGCGATCTGCGAGGTCTTGCCGTGCATCACCCGTTTGGCCCGCACCACGCGTCCCCCGAAGGCTTGGCCGATCGCCTGATGCCCCAGGCAAACGCCGAGAATTGGAATCTCCCCGGAAAGCTCGCGAATGGCCGGCACGCACACCCCCGCCTCGCTCGGCGTGCATGGCCCGGGGGAAAGAACGAGCGCATCGGGACGCCGGGCTCGTATTCCCTCCACGTCGATCCGATCGTTGCGGAAGACTTCGACCGCCGCGCCCAGCTCCCACAGATACTGAACCAAGTTGAAGGTGAAGGAGTCGTAGTTGTCGATGACGAGGATCACCTGAGCCACCTCTAGGCGCGAGACTTTGACGCTCCGCCGGACGATGGCTCTGCGGCTCCAAAGGCTACCAAAGCAGCCCTCAATTTATCCGAAGTCTCGTCCAGCTCCCGAACCGGGTCGCTGTCGTGGACGATTCCGGCGCCCGCCTGAAAGCGCAGCTTGTGGCCGGCGAGCGCCACCGAGCGAATGGCGATCGCCATGTCGATCGCGCCGTCGTGCCCGATGTAGCCCACCGCTCCGCCGTAGGGCCCGCGCGATACCGGCTCCAGCTCGTCGATGATTTCCATCGCCCGCACCTTGGGCGCACCCGTCAACGTGCCTGCCGGAAAGGTCGAGGCCAATGCATCCAGTGAGTCCAGCTCCGGCCGCAGCTTTCCCGAAACTTCGGAAACCAGATGCATCACGTGCGAGTACCGCTCGATCACCTCGCGTTGATCTACATGGACCGAGCCCGGCACCGCCACCCGTCCAACGTCGTTTCGTCCCAGATCGACCAACATTACGTGTTCGGCTCGTTCCTTGGCGTCGGCGCGCAAGATTGCTTCGAGCCGCGCATCCTCCTCGCGATTTAGCCCGCGAGGGCGCGTTCCGGCAATGGGCCGAACGGTCACCGTTCCCCCCTCGCATCGCACCAGCAGCTCGGGGGATGCGCCGGCCAGGACCCGCTCCCCAAATCTCACATAGAACAGGTAGGGCGCGGGGGACGTACCGCGAAGCAATCGGTACAGCTCAAAGGGGTCTCCGGCGTAATCTGCAGTGAGGCGGCGAGACATCACTGCCTGAAAACAGTCGCCCGCCTTGATGTACTCGCGGATCCTTTCCACGCCCTGAAGAAACGACTCGCGTCCGGAAACGTCCTGTATCCGCCGCGGCCGCACCGGCGCTGGAGCAGGCGGGACCGGTCGTGCCAGCGCGCGCGAAAGCTGCTCGATCTGCTCCATCGCGGCAAGGAATGAAGCCTTCGCCGATCGATGCCGAGCGAGGTCGGCGCAAGCGAGCAACTTGATTCGGTGGGTCAGGTTGTCGAAGACGATCAGCCGGTCGGTCAGCATCCATTCGGCATCGGGGAACTCCGGATCCGGTCCGTGTCGCTGCGGGACGCGCGGCTCGAACCAGCGGATGGATCCATACGAGAGATAGCCCACCAGGCCGCCGACGAAGCGCGGCAGGTCGGAAGCTTTGGCCAGCTTGTGCTGCGCGAGGATCTGGCGCAGCGTCTGCAGCGGCGCTCCTTCTTCGACGATCGTGCGCCGTCCCCTCTCCTCGATCGCGGTGGTGACGCCTTGCTGCCGCAGGAGCAGCCGCGGCCGGTCGCCCAGAAATGAATACCGCCCCCATCGCTCTCCGCCCTCCACCGATTCGAGAAGAAAGGCGTGCGAAGGGGCGGGCAGCTTGAGAAACGCCGAGACGGGCGTCTCGGTGTCCCCGCGGACCTCGCGGTACACCGGAACGAGGTTTCCGCGCCGCGCGAGGCGGGCGAACTCCGAATACTTGAGCTCGTTGAGCGGTACGACTCGGCCCGCGGACTGTCTGCGCTTGCGGATGGCCACTGCCGACAGCGTGTCAGAAAGCGCGTTTGGCGCCAATGGCTTTGAACCGCGGCGCTGGACACGCAGGGGCACACACCTCGGTCAGGCGGGCGGAAGGCTCAAGATCTCTTGCAGGAAGTGCTCCACTGCATCAACGCGAGCGTCCGGGGTGAAAACGTGTGCGACGCGCGCCCGCGCCGCTGCTCCCATCTGCGCGCAGCGATGGCGATCGGAGAGCAGCCGCAGCAGCGCGCCGCCGAGTGCGCCGATCTCTCCAGGATCGACCAGCACCCCGTTGACTTCGGGGATGATCGCCTCGGCCGGCGCGCCGAATTTGTAGGCAAGCACCGGACGAGCGCAAGACATCGCCTCCAGCATCGCCCGGCACGTTCCGTCGTTTCCCTCCGCGAGGATGACTTTTACATCCAGCGCTCGATACGCCGCGCAAAGCTGCGCACCGGTCCGATAACCGGCGAAGACGACGCTGGGGTTCATCTTCAGGCGCGCGACCTGCCGAACCAGTCCGGGCTGACCCTCGCCGCGGCCGACGATCACCAACCGGGCCTCCGGCAATTGCTGAAGCACGTTCCGAAAGGCATGGATCAAGTCGGCGTGCCGCCGCTCCGGCTTTATTCGAGAGATGATCCCCGCGACGGGAGCGTCGGCCGGGATGCGCAGCTCGCTTCGGAGATCGGGTCCGTCCGGGGCGAAGGAGTTGGTGTCCACTGCGCCGCGGATGGCGATGACTCGGCGCGGGTTTAGGTGGAAGCGATCCCGAAGCTCGCGGGCATGCGACTCGCAGACGGCGATCAGTCCATCCGTCCGGCGATGGATTTCTCTTTGCAGCAGTCGGTGGTGCAGCGAGCGTTCCGAGTGAACGGTCCGCACGACGCGCGGACGCGCCCTCGAGCGGCGGGCTGCAATGAGCGACAGAAGATGGTCGTGCGAGAAATTGGCGTGGAAGAGCTCGAAGCCGCGGGCAACCTGCGTGAGTCGATGAACGTCGATCGCCATGCGCAGCGGAAAGCTCTTGGTCGACAATCCAAGCTCGTCGTGAACCGCAAACCCCATCGTTCGAAGCCGGGTCGCCAGATCTCCCGCGCGCATCGTGTCCACGGCCATCTCGACGAAGTGGCCGCGCCGAACCAGCTCGCGAGCAACTGTAGCCATCGGCTCAGCCGGCCCGGTCCACACGGGTGAAGCGAGCAGCTCGAGGATCCGCATCTCGCTAGAAGACCTGGACGAAATGGTAGAGGTGGAGATCGACGGCGACGCGCGCCACCAGCACCAGCATCAGCAACAACATCAGCGCGTAAGGCAGATACTCCTCGTTTCGAAGCAGCCAATCGCCGAGCGCCGGTGCTTGGTCGCAGATGAACTGCGCCGCGGGAAGATGAATGAGCGCATAAGCGGGGAAGATGTAGCGCGCCGCGCGGCGGGAGATCGGCAGCGCCAGGGCGACTTGGCTGCCGCAGCCAAGGTAAGCGAGCGCTTGAGCGTCGGTGGGAGGGCGTTTGGAACGCCGCGTCCGGTAGGCGGCGTAGATCGCCAAAAGCGAGCTTGGCAGCGCAAACCAGAGGATGTTGGCCGCGTAATACACCGGGTTGATCAGCTTTCGAACCAAGCCGATGCCCTCGTCGCGATGCACGTAGGTCATCTGAGCCAACACGTAATTGGCGAAGAAGCTCTCCCCGGTCAGTCGGCGGTAAGCCCACTCATACCCGAGGCTGAGCAATCCGATTGCCGCCAGAGCCGCTGCAAACCAGAGAAGATCTCCTCTGCGCCTGGAGGACCACCACCACCAGAGGCCGAGCACGGGAAAAAGCGCGAGCGCGAGCACCCCCTTGATCAGAAATGCGAAGGCGGCAAACGCGACGAATCCAATCGAGCGCGCTCGACGCAGCGGATCGCGCATGCAGTACAGCGCTCCGAGGAAACCCACCGCCCAGGCGTTTTCGTGATTGGCGCGGGCCAGGTACTGAATCCCCAGTGGCGAGATCGCGTAAAGCGCAACGGCCAACCAAGCTCCCTCGGCTCGAACCAGCCGACGAGCGATCAGAAAGAGCAGGTACAGTCCGGCCAGGAAGTAGAGCAGGTTCGCCAGCAGCGCTGCGCGCGCGAATCCCATTCGACCCAGCGCGGCGGTGGGCCAGAAGAAGAAGGGTAGGTGCTCGACGAAGAGTCCGGACTTTGGTTTCCCGGGAGGCCACATCGGCGCGAGCCATTCCACCCAGGGGCGCCGTTCCAACGAAGCCGCGATCATCTCGTAGAGATTCGAATCGGCATCGCGGAGCGGATAGTGAACAGCGACCAGGAGCTCGTACATCAGGGCGATGCACAGAGCCCACGCCGCGGCGCGCACCACAGACTTGACAAAGTGTCGCCAACCGCGGTGCTCCACAGGCTCTCGCCTTGGCGCGCGGACGTCGCCCTGATCAGTTCCGGCAACATCGATGGTCGATTCGGTCACGCGCTTTTCTCCGCGAGCTGCGCGGGATGTAAACCGGCGGACGCGGCTTGGCAAACCGACCACCTCGAACGCTGTCACCCACCTGTCCAGGCCGCTGTACGTTTTTTGCTTGGGGCCGGCAGTTGGTTCCGCCTACGGTGCGCGCGCATGAAGCTCAAGGCATTTCGAAGAAGCGAATTGGCCCTGTGCCCTCTTGCCCTCTTTCTTTGTGCCGCGCCAAAAGCCAATGCTCAGGCTTCATCGCCGGAAGAAGCGAAGGCGTTTGCGCAGAAACTCAACGACGAGTTGAAGCCGCTGGTTGTGAAATCCCAGACCGCAGACTGGATCAAGGCGACCTACATCACCGATGACACGGAGCGCAATTCTGCATCCGCGAGCGACGAGTTGATGGGTTACATCGGCAAGTCGATCAAGCAGTCGCTTCGATTCTCCGGGCTGAAGCTGGATCCGGACACCGCTCGCACGCTGTACCTGCTTCGCACCTCGACCTCGCCGCCGCCGGCGCCCGACGATCCGGCCAAGCGCGCCGAGCTGGCGGCGATCGTCGCCAAGCTCGAGGGAATGTACGGCAAGGGAAAGTGGTGCGGACCGGACGGCAAGGGCAAGTGCCGCGACCTCGAGCAGCTCACCGACGTGATGGCAAAGAGCCGCAAGTACGACGAGCTGCTCGACGCTTGGGCAGGATGGCACAGCATCGCGCGCCCGATGCGACCGCTGTACGCCCGGTTTGTCGAGCTGTCCAACGAGGGCGCGAAAGCGATCGGCTTCCCCAACACCGGAGAGCTCTGGCGAAGTGGTTACGACATGAGCGCGGCGGATTTCGAAAAGGACACCGATCGCCTCTGGAATCAGCTCAAACCGCTTTACCAAGACCTCCACTGCTACGTTCGCTCGAAGCTTGCCCAGGCGTACCGAGGGAAGGTCCCCCGCGATGGACCAATACCCGCGCATCTGCTTGGCAACATGTGGGCTCAGGAGTGGAACAACATCTATCCGCTGGTGGTCCCGTACCTCAGCGAGGCCAGCCTCGACGTGGACGCCGGGTTGAAACGGCAGAAGTACGATCCGGTGAAGTTGGTGAAGCTCGGGGAGGCCTTTTTCAGGTCGCTCGGCCTGGACCCGCTGCCGAAGTCCTTCTGGGAGCGGTCGATGCTCACCAAGCCCAAGGACCGCGAGGTGGTGTGCCACGCGAGCGCTTGGGATGTGAGCTACAGCGACGACCTGCGCATCAAGATGTGCATCAAGATTCGCGAGGAGGACCTGATCACCATCCACCACGAGCTCGGGCACGACTACTACTTCCACGCCTACTACAAATTGCCCGTCCTCTACCAAGCCGGAGCAAACGACGGCTTCCACGAAGCAATCGGCGATGCGCTCACGCTGTCGATCACGCCTGGCTATCTCAAGCAACTTGGCTTGCTCAACGCGGTGCCCAAGAGCGACAAGGGGCTGATCAACGAACAGATGAAGAGCGCGTTGGAGAAGGTGGCGTTTCTCCCGTTCGGCAAGATGATCGATCAGTGGCGGTGGGACGTGTTCTCGGCCAAGACGACCCCGGCAAGTTACAACGCCGCCTGGTGGGCGCTGCGCCGCAAGTACCAGGGCGTGGAGTCGCCGATTCCTCGCAGCGAAGACGACTTCGATCCGGGCGCGAAATACCACATTCCGGCAAACGTTCCGTACACCCGCTATTTCCTCGCCCGCATCCTTCAATTCCAGTTTCACCGCGGGCTGTGCAAAGCGGCGGGCTACAAAGGTCCGCTCCACGAGTGCTCGATCTACGGAAGCAAGGAGGCGGGGAAGAGACTCTGGTCAATGCTCCAGCTCGGGGCGAGCAAGCCCTGGCCGGAGGCTTTGGCCGTGATGACCGGCGAACGCGAGCTCGATGCCGGAGCATTGCTCGAGTACTACCAACCGCTCAGTGCATGGCTAAAGCAGCAGAACGCGGGACAGAAGTGCGGTTGGTAGAGAGGCTGGGTCCGCGCGACCTCATTGCCGGTGGACATTTCGGTTAGGTCGCATTATCCATAAGCGCTCTGCGCTAACGCGACAGAGGGAGCGATGGATTTCCTCTCGCTCCATAACACGAAAGAAGAAGTGAGAAATGGCAACTGGTACGGTGAAGTGGTTCAATGATGCAAAGGGCTACGGGTTTATTACCCAGGATGGCGGCGGGGGCGATGTCTTCTGCCACCACACGGCAATTCAAGCGGACGGTTTCCGCACTCTGACCGAGGGCCAAAAGGTTCAATTCGAGACGACCAAGGGGCCCAAGGGACTGCAAGCCCAGAACGTCAGACCCATCTAGCCGAGGGGAAGAATTGTTGCACTGAAGGTCCGATCCTGCGAAGGGTCGGGCCTTCTGCATTTTGGGGCGAGAAATGAGCACGTGCTTCGCGTGAATCAGGCGCCGATTCTACCGCTGCTGATGGCAGCGATTCTGGGGTGCGCGTCCGCATCGCGCCAGGCTCAGGCGCCCCAAGGTGGAACGCCCATGGATGAACGACAGAGCGCTTCTCTAAAGCAAGAGCTGATCGCGCAGCACGGCGACTCGCAACGCGAACGAATCAATCGCGGCGTCGACCAGGTCCTCGCGCTCTGGCGACCGACCGATGGAGATGCCGCCGAGTTCATCAAAGGCCACTTTATCGACGATCCGAAGTTGCTCGACGCGACGTTCGAAAGGTTGGAAGGCACCTTCGAGCAGCTGGACGGACATTTCCTGGAGATCGGACGCGAGCTGCGCCGGCCAAGCGACCTGGATCTGGGGCCGCTGCTCCCCGTCGACCCGCTGATGTCCGGCCTCGATCCGTCCGCGCACGTCACCGAGGACCTCTTTCAATCGAAGATCGCCTTCGAGGTTCTGCTCAATTTTCCGCTCGTCTCTCTGGAGGAGCGCCTCGCTCGCGGCAAGGATTACAGCCGCCGGCAGTGGGCGGAGGTCCGCCTCGCCGGTCGATTCTCCCGTCGAATCCCGCCGCCGATACAGCAGGAGATATCGAAGTCGGCATCGGAGGCCGAGCTTTACATCGCCCAGTACAACATCTGGATGCATCACCTGCTGACCGGCGGCCAGCGGCTCTTTCCGCGCGGCCTGCGTTTGATCAGCCATTGGAACCTGCGCGACGAGCTCAAGGCCGACTACGCGGATCCGCAGGGATTGGAGAAGCAAAGGCAAATTCTGCGCGTGATGGAGCGAATCGTGACGCAGACCATCCCGGCTGCGGTGATCGACAATCCGCGTTTGGACTGGGATCCGGTGGTGAATTCGGTCGCCATCGCGCCGGTGGCCGAGGTGGAAGAGGGAGCGCCGAATCGCGAGCCAAATGCGAGCAATGCGCCGGAGCCGAACACGCGCTATGCGAAGCTTCTCTCGAATTTCCAAACCGCGAAGAAGGCGGATCCCTATTCGCCCATCGCGCCCACGACAATCGCGCGAAGCTTCGAGGGGCGCGAGATTCCGGAGGCGCGGGTCATTTCCTTACTGACTGAGGTTCTCAGCTCCCCTCTGGTGCTCAGAGTCGGGGGGCTGATCGAAAAGCGCCTCGGGCGAAAGCTGCAAGTGCAGGACCTTTGGTACGACGGTTTCCAACCGCGCTCGAAGCACCCCGAAAAAGAGCTGGATGCAATCACTCGCAAGCGCTACCCGAACGCCGAAGCGTTCGCGAAGGACATCCCACACATCCTGCAGAAGCTCGGTTTTTCGAAGCAGAAGGCGGAGTTCGTGGCCTCGCATATCGTCGTCGATCCGTCGCGCGGCGCGGGGCACGCGATGCCCGCCGCCCGCCGCGGAGACTTCCCTCACTTGCGCACCCGAATTGAAAAGGACGGGATGAACTACAAGGGCTACAACGTCGCCATCCACGAGCTCGGTCACAACGTGGAGCAGGTATTTTCACTCTACGAAGTGGATCACACGCTGCTTTCCGGCGTCCCCAACAATGCGTTCACCGAAGCGCTCGCTTTCGTGTTTCAAGCGCGGGATCTAGAGCTGCTCGGGCTGGCAAAACCGGACGCCGAATCCGAGCGCCTTCGCGTGCTCAATGATTTCTGGCAAACCTGGGAGATCGCCGGCGTCGCCCTCGTCGACATCGCGGTTTGGCATTGGATGTACGATCATCCCAGCGCGACGCCCGCCCAACTGCGCGATGCGGTGGTGCAGATCGCCAAGGAGAACTGGAACAAATTCTACGAGCCGGTCCTCGGCGGGAAGGATACTCCGCTGCTCGGAATCTATTCGCACATGGTTTCCTATCCGCTCTACCTCCCGGACTACCCGCTCGGGCATTTGATCGCCTTTCAGATCGAAGAGCAGGTGAAAAAAGCCGGCGTGCTCGGCCCCGAATTCGAGCGAATGGCCAAATATGGCTCGGTGACCCCAGACGTGTGGATGACAAACGCCACCGGTTCACCGGTGAGCGCCGCTCCGCTGCTGCGGGCGACGGAGAAAGCGCTGTCACCGTAAACAGACTTCAGGGGCGTCGCAGAGAACCTGGTTTCTGGTGCTGCTTGGCTATCTCGCTCCTTTCGAAAAACTGTTACCAGCTCGCGGTCGCTTCCGGGCAGTGTTGCCGCAGCAAGGTCAGAGCGAGCACGTTCCACGAGATGAAAGTGCCTTTGAGAGGCCAAAGCCCGCGCCCCGAATCGTCGTAGCATTCGTGCAAGGCGCCATGCCGCGCAAGCCCGCCGGCGAGTAGCCGCGCGGTCTTGATCGCCAGCTCGCGGGCCTCCGCTTTGAAGCCATAGGCCGCGAGCGCGGTGGCGAGGTAGTAGTTCGGCAGGATCCAAACAGGTCCGGACCAATTTGAAACCGGTCCCCGCGCGTCCTTCTTGCGATCGAAAAGCAACGCCCGCCTCGCCTGCTGGAACAGGGGATCGTCGGCGGGCGCGGTTCGTATCCCCCGCGGGCCCCAGTACGACGCCGGATCGAGGACCCGAGAGACGATTCGAAGCGCGTGCTCTTTGGACGGGACGCCGGCATAGAGCGGCAAGAAGCAGATCCAGCTGCGGCTCGGCTTGAGCGTGCCGTCCGGGTCGACGCTCCTGACGATTTCTCCCTCGAGGCTCCCGACGCCGTGAACCCAGCGCAGCGCCACATATCGCCCGCCGCGATCGTCCTCGTACCAGAGCAGGCGCTCCATGCGTTCGGCGAGCGCGTCGGCCTTCTCGACCCACTCCGAAGAAGCGGCGGTGCCTTGCAGCGCCGCGACCAACTCGCCGAGTGCGCGGTACTCGAGAACCATGAACGCATTGGTATCCGGACCCTCGACGGATTTGTCCGGAAACCCCGCCGTGAGCAGATCGGAATCGAATCCGCTTTGGAGCGAGGAATGAGTGAGGAAAAGTCCGTGGAGGCCAACGTACTCGTCTTCGAGGAAGCGGACGAAGCGGATGACTCGCTCGAGCACGCGGTTGTGCTCGAGCCACGAGGGACCATCGGCGCCGAGGCTGTGCATCGCCCGCAGCGCGTATTGCGCGATCACCGGTTTCGAGGGCTCCGCCTCTCGGCTCTTATGGCCAAGCTCGGCTCGATGGACGCGGCCGGAGGGTTCCGCGCAGTCGAGCAGGCAGAGCAGGCTGCCGATGGCTGCCTCGCGAATTGCGCCGTGCCGCAACAGCTCGATCGCCGATTCGCTCGCGTCGTGGTGGAACAAGCCGAGGCTATAGTCGCCGGCGACAAAATTGTCTCCGGTGCTCGGCCGCGCAAGCGGCTCTTCCAACCCGGCGCCGACCTTCCGCTGCTCGCCTCGACGCCTTCGAAAGTATGCTTCCGTTGCTTCGCTCGGCGGCATTGGCGCGAGCCACGGATGGCGAAAGCGATCGATCGGCGATCGAATGCAACGAACGGACTGCTCGATGAGATATCGGCGCAGCTCGTCGAATTCCCCAGGGGCGATCGCCGTCGCTCCCGGCTGAACGTGCTCCGGGGCCGGCAAGGAGCTACTGCTGGATCGAGAGCAGCTCGATCTCGAAGGTCAATGTGGCGCCCGGGGGAATAACCGGGGGATGCCCTCGGTCGCCGTAGGCGATCGAGGACGGGCAGACGAGCTTCGCCTTGCCGCCCACCTTCATCTTCTGAACTCCCTCCGTCCAGCAAGGGATGACCTGGTTCAGCCCGAATTCCGCCGGCTGCCCCCGCTTGTACGAGCTGTCGAACTCCTTGCCGTCGTCAAGCGTCCCTCGGTAGTTCACCTTTACCCGGTCCCTCGGTCCGGGCGATGGCCCAGTGCCCGCCTTCAGCTCGGTGTAAACCAATCCGGACGCAGTCTTCTCCTCCTTAGGGGCGGCCGCTTTCTTGGACTTGCTCTTCTCGGCATTGGCCGGCGCGGTCCCACCCGTTTGCGCCACTTGCATGGGTTTCTGCTCCTCGCGCGTATTGAGAGCCGACGGCGCGGCGTGGGCAAGCGAGGCTGATGTCACGGCTGCGATCAAGAACGTCTTGTACATGATTCCACCTTTCCGGAATTTTGGACGCCCCTTATAGAGCCAGCGACCGCAAGGACGAAGAATTCTCTTCGCCGGCCGACCGCCTGCAGACAATTTCTTGACCAGAGTTCGACGGCCCTTACGCTTGCCGTCTGCGGAGAGCACGTGACGGACAAGCGAACAGCCCAGCGCGCTCGGGTGGACTTCTATCTCAACAAATACGTGGAGGGTGTGCCGTACCTGGCGCGGGCGTCGAACATCAGCCCCACCGGCCTCAGCCTGGCCCACTTGATCGAGCCCCGCCACAGCGAAACGAGGGTCGGGTTGCAGTTTCAGCTGCCGGGCTCGGCGGAATTGATCTACGCGGAGGGCGAGGTGGTGCGCCGCTGGTACGGAAAGAAATGCGAAGGATCGGGCGTGCGGTTCACGCTGATCGCCGCGCGGCATCGCGAGATGATCCACCAGTTTGTGGAGGGAGCTGGCGCCTGACCTTTGGCTCGATTGCGCCTTCCTTGACACCTTCGAAAGCGGCTCGTTGAATCGACGACGTTGCGGAACGCCACCAGCAAGATTGGGTTCGTGCAGGTCGCCTTGCTCGCATTGATGGTCGGCGCACAGAGCGTCTCTGCTCGCCCGGATGGCGGCGATACGAGAGAACCGCCGCCGGCCGCCGTCGACTGGCAATCGCTGGTGTTGCGAGCGACCGGTTCCGGTGCGCCGGATGTGAACGCGCTGAACCCAACTCAGGCTCGCTTCGGCGCGGAGAAGCACGCTCGAGCGGACGCGCTGCAGCTTCTGATGACGCAGGTGCGCGGCGTGCAGATCAACGCGAGTAAATCCGTTGGTGATGCAATGGCGGCGAGCGAAGACGTTCGCGCCAAAGTCGAGTCGATCCTCCGCGGCTACAAGGTGACGGCGAAGCGTTATTACTCGGACATGGGCGTCGAGCTGGACGTCGAGATTCCTCTACCCCCTTTGAGCGATCTCTTCGCCACCGCGCCGCCGCCGCCCGACCCCACGCAGGCGCCTGCCAAGCCGAAGTCCACCGGGGTGATAGTGGATGCTCGAAAGCTGAAGGTCGTGCCGGCTCTCGAGGCCCGGTTGCTCGACGAATCGGGACAGATTCTGTACGGGGTCGAGTCCTTGACCGCCGATTCGCGCAAGACCGCGGGCGTGGCGAGCTACTTTCACAGCGTCGATCAGGCACGCCAAGATCCGCGCGTTGCCGACAGGCCGCTGGTGATCCGGGCGGCGAAGGCTCAGGGTTCCGATCTCATCCTCGGGAGCGACGAGCGAAAGAAGCTCGCCGAAAGCCCGAGCCTTCTGGCCGGCGGCCGGGTGATCATCCTGATCGACTGAAGATTCGCAGCAGCTGGGTTAACGTAAGCGGGTGATCAGTGCGAGCTGGCTAAACGTTCCCAACAGCATCACGCTGTTCCGGCTGTGTCTGGTTCCCGTGTTCGTCGTCTTCGAGCTCACGCACCAGCCGGAGTGGGCGCTGGCGTGCTTTACCACCGCTGCGATCTCCGATGGGCTGGACGGACTTCTGGCGCGACTTTTGAACCAGCGCACCAAGCTCGGCGGCCTTCTGGATCCCATCGCGGACAAGGTGCTGATTATCGCCGCCCTGGTTTGCCTCGTGATCGAGAAGCGCTTGCCGATGTGGCTGCTCGCGATCACGGCCTTCCGCGATCTTCTGATGGTCGCCGGGGCGCTGATGGTCAAATTCAAGAATCTGGAAATCCCGACCGAGCCCAGCCGCCTGGGAAAGTACGCCACGTTTTTCATGGTCTGCACCGTGATCCTGTCACTGATCAACGGGATTGCCGGCGCGCCTGTTGCTTTGCGAGCGTACGTCGCGGTGGTGGGGTTCATCGCCGCCCTCTGCGTCATCTTCAGCACGGCTCAGTATTTCGTTCGGTACGGGTACCTGTGGGTAGCGCCGGCAAGGCGGTCTCCAATCGAGCTGAAATCGGCCGTGGAGCACCGCGATAACGTCAGCGTGTGAATCGTTCAATGGAAGCGCGCGCGCAGTCGGCGATAGCGGAGACGCTTGAGTCGCTCCATCGGGAGGTGACGGCGTGCCGCGCCTGCCCGCGGCTCGTGCGATGGCGGGAGAGGGTTGCTCGAGAGAAGCGAAGGGCGTACCTCGACTGTGAATACTGGGGTCGGCCGGTGCCCGGCTTTGGCGACCCTCGCGCGAAGATGGCGATCGTCGGCCTGGCGCCGGGAGCGCACGGAGCGAACAGGACCGGGCGCATGTTCACCGGCGATGGCTCGGGCGATTTTCTCTATGCCGGTTTGTACCGAGCCGGGTTTGCCAATCAATCGCGCAGCACGGATCGCAATGACGGCCTGCGATTGAGCGGAGCGTTCATCGTCTCCGTCGCTCGTTGCGCGCCGCCGGCGAATCGACCCAACCGGGCCGAGCTCCATCGCTGCGAGGGCTTTCTCGATCGCGAGCTGGCGCTTCTGCGCGTCCGCGTGATGCTCGCGCTTGGAGCGATTGCGTGGGACGGAGCGCTGCGTCACTTCACGCGCCGGGGAATCCCTCTTTCTCGGCCCTTTCCTCGCTTCGCGCACGGCGCCGAGCTGTCGCTCCCAGGCGCCCCAATTCTCCTCGGTTGCTATCACGTCAGTCGGCAGAACACGCAAACGGGCCGACTGACCGCGGAGATGTTCGACGGAGTGTTGGCTCGCGCGAAGGCCTTGCTGTCGGGGTAGGAAGCGAATCTACTGCGCGCGTGCGAGGGACCAGCATCGATCGCTTTCTGGTCATCGAGCCGCTCGGCGAGGGGGGGATGGGAGTGGTCTACGCGGCCTACGATCCCGAGCTCGATCGAAAGGTCGCCATCAAGTTGCTGCATCCACGCGTTGGAGATTCGGCCGATTTGCGCGCGAGGCTGCTGCGCGAAGCCCAGGCGATGGCGCGCCTGTCGCACCCGAACGTCGTTTCGGTCTACGACGTCGGCACTTTCAAAGATGACGTCTTCGTTGCGATGGAGTTCGTCGACGGACGGACGCTTCGGGCATGGCTGAAAGAGAAGGCGCGTTCCTGGCGCGAAGTGCTCGGCGTTTTTCGGCAAGCGGGCCAGGGTCTGGCCGCCGCTCATGCTGCTGGGCTGGTGCATCGCGACTTCAAGCCGACCAACGTCCTGGTGAGAAAGGACGAAGTGGTCAAGGTGAGCGATTTCGGGCTCGCGTTGACCCATTCGTCGGCGAGCAGGGACTCGCGGGCCGCGATGGATGCGGCAAGCGTTGGGCCATCGTCGCCTCGAAGCGACAGCACCGCGCCCACCCTTCAAAGCAGCCCCGGAGTCGGCACCCCGGGCTACACGGCGCCGGAGCAGCTCCGCGGCGAGGCGATCGACGCTCGGGCGGACCAGTACGCCTTCTGCGTTGCCCTCTACGAGGCCCTGCTCGGCGAGCGTCCTTTCGAAGGGAAGACACTCGTCACCGCGATGTCAACGACGGGATCGGCCGAGCTCGGCACTGGCAGCCTGGAAGTTGCGAAGAAGGCGAACGTGCCCGGATGGGTGATTCGACCCATCCTCCGAGGTCTTTCGGCCGCTCCGTCCGAGCGTTTTGAATCTCTCGATGCGCTGCTGACGAGCCTCTCCGCCGAGCCGCATAGTAAGTGGCGTCGAGCGAGCGCCGTCGCTGCGGTGACCGCGGTGCTGGTGGCGAGCGCAGCTGGATATCGCGCCGTCCAGGAACACAATCAGGTTTGCAAGGGCGCCGAGGCGAAGCTCGCCGGGATTTGGGACCCGCCGAGGACAACCGCGATCGAGCGAGCGTTCGTGAGCACCGGCAAGCCCTTTGCGCGCGCGGCGTTCGCCGGAATCGAAAGTCAACTCGACGCGCACACGCGCAGTTGGGTGGCGATGCACACCGAGGCGTGCGAAGCGACGCGGCTGCGCGCAGAGCAATCCGAAGCACTGCTCGACCTGAGAATGGATTGCCTTCGGCGGCGGCTCGACGAGCTCAAGGCGTTGACGGATGTGTTTGCCAGGGCCGATGCGCAGATTGTCGAAAAGGCCGTCGAAGCCGCGCAAAGCGTGGCGCCGCTGCAGGCCTGTGCCGATGCGGCGAGCCTTATCGCCCCAGTGAAGCCTCCCGCCGATTCTGCGTCGCGCGCCGCGGTCGAGACAGAGAGGAAGGCGCTCGCTCAGGTGCAGGCGCTGAGGGACACGGGAAAGTACGCGGAAGGGCTCGAGCTCGCCAAGCGCCTCGCCCCGGAAGCGCAGAAGCTCGGCTACAAGCCGCTTGAAGCCGAGGCGCTCTTTGCTCTGGGAACCCTCCAATCAAAAACGAGAGATGAAAAGTCCGCCGAGCGCGTGCTCGAGGAAGCCGGGTGGGCGGCCGAAGCCGGACGCGACGACGTGCTCAAAGCGAAAATCTGGATGGAGCTTCTCCACGTGGTCGGTTACCAGCAAGCACATCTGGACCAGGCTCATCAGCTCGCGCGCCGCGCCGCCGCCACCGTCGAGCGGCTGGATAGCCCACCTCCGGTCAAGGCGAAGCTCGAGTT
>Ga0126379_10001075_pt1 | contig 16165 bp, 15 predicted proteins | sample PanSoiMetPlot_24_FD_92640 | JGI IMG/M metagenome (GOLD analysis project Ga0126379, IMG submission 92640) | Tropical forest soil microbial communities from Panama - MetaG Plot_24 | ecosystem: Environmental > Terrestrial > Soil > Tropical forest > Bulk soil | place: Panama | collected 2016-02-17 | reverse complement strand
GCGGCGGGCACGGCGCCGCTATCGGCGCGGCGGTTGGCGGCGCAACGGGCGCTGTGACCGGCGCCGCTACGACACCGGCACCGCCCCCGCCGCCTCCTCCGGCTTACGGCTACGGTCCGGGCTACGGTTACCCGCCTCCGCCGCCTTCATATCCGCGCTCATATTAGCGGGCAGCCCCGGCGGCCTTTTCAATCGGCCACCCGAAGCGGCGCCGGCTCAGCTCGCCGGCGCCGCTTTGATCAGCTGCGCGAGGCGCTGTACGGGCGGCAGGTTCTTCGGGGCCGCGGATGCCTCGATGATACGGGGCGCGTTGGGCCTCGGGGCCGCCGGCGCCGGAACGACGGAGGGTTGACGCCCGCTGGCCTCGGGGAAACTTGGCCCACAATCGCCGGATCTCTTGACCTCCATTTTTGGCGGTGCCCCGGTGCCCGGATCGAAATACGAGAAGCTCTCGCTGCAGCTATAGATCGGCAAAGCCCCCGAGGTAACGATGACGCCTGAGATCCGGCCGCCAGCCCGCGGAATGGCAGTCTCGATGACCTGGCTCGGGCCGACCAGCCAGATTGGCGTGTTCGCCATCTCCTCCGCCGCGACGATGAGGCGCGCCATCGCGGCCTCCTGGTCGGCAACCAGCCGATAAATATCGGACGGCGGCATTACGACGTCGAACCCCTGAGCTTCCCAAAGCGCGGGATCACGGACCAGGCTGTCGTTACCGGGCAGCAACACCAGAACCGCGGACGGCGCCGAAGGACCGTACGCATAGACGCGCGGCGCTGGATAGTAGGGTGCCGTATCAGCCGCGGCAGGCGCCACCGAGGCTTGCTGTGGGGTGGCGACATTCCCCGCGCAACCAATCAGCGGCAGGACGGCCAAGCAGCCCCAAACAACCGAGGCGGGTCCTTTCCACATCGATGGTTCTCCTCTGATGGTCGAGTTCCACAACTGAAATATGCGCCGGATTTCGGCATTTTCTGGGTAACGATCGGGCAGAGATTTGGCTGGCCTCACTGGTACGGTAAAGCCGGCTATTTTATCCTGGGACTTCCTCGACCCTCGGCAAGACCTCTCTGCTGAACAGCGTCAGATTGGCGACCGTCTCCTTGTGGTCCAATAGCCCGCCTTGTCCCATCATCAGGAGGTGCCCGAAACCGCCGACATGGTCGCAAAAGGCGCGCATCTGATCGAACACGTCATCCGGCGTCCCGGCGAAGACGAGGCCGGCATCGATCGCATCGGCGACGGTCATCGTGCGCGGATTGAGATTGCGGCCGTCGCGCGCCTGAATACGGCCGGCGCGGAACCCGGCGCCGCTCGCCCTTAACGCTTGCCCGCTCTGCGCATCCGACGCGTAGCCCGGCGGGTTCATGAACTGCGGCGCGACAATGCCGGAAGTACGGCTGTAGCCGAGGATCTGATCGGCCCGGCGCCACCCCTCCTCACGGGTCTCTCCGACGCCAATGAGCGCCATATAGGCGAGCTTGTCGAGTGTGGCCGGCCGGCCGGTTTCGGCGGCGGTCTTGCGGTAAGCCTCATAGATCGCCGGGGTGCGCACCCAACCGGTGTTGAGGACACCGATCGTGATGCCGCGAGCGGCTGCTTCCGACGCACTGCCTGGGCTGCCGACCGGCATCCAGACCGGCGGGTGTGGCTGCTGCCACGGCCGCGGCCAGACATTGACCTGGCGGTAATGAAAATGCGTGCCTTCCCAATTGAACGGGCCGTCATGGCTCATCATCGCCTTGAGGATCAGATCGTGCGCTTCCCAGAACCGCTCCATCAGCTCGGTGGGATTGGTGTTGGCCGGCGAAATCTCGAACGGCACTCCCTTGACAAACCCCATTTCGAGCCGGCCGCGCGAGATCACGTCGATCGTGGCGTATTCCTCGGCGACGCGGATCGGGTCGTTCCGGTTGCCGATCGGCATGCCGAGCGCCAAAAGCCGCACTTTTTTCGTCTCGCGCGCGAGGATCGCCATTGGGATCGTGCAGACGGAATCCGCGCATGTCGCAGTGGCATGGTGCTCGTTTGTCATGATGTTGATGCCCAGCTCGTCGCACAGCGCCCACTCGTCGAGATAACGATGGTAGAGATCGGCGCCGGTCTTCGGGTCGTAGAGCCGGCTCGGAATGATGACGCGATACGACTCCTCGAGCTGCGGCCAAGCCGGGTGATACGCCATCTCGCTGAAATGCCAGACCTTCATCACAACACCTCCGCACGCGCGAAACGCTCGACCGCGTCGGCGACCTCACCGACGCGTTCGATCTGGGGATAGTGCCCGGCCTCGCGGATCAGCTGAAAGCGGGCGTTGGGCAGAGACTGGGAGAGCTTCTCGCCGTAATCGGGCGGAACGATGCCGTCATTCTCGCCCCACACCACGAGGGCGGGCACACGAACCCGGTGCAGCCATTGGCAGAGCCCCGGATTGTGCATATAGGGCCGCCAGCCATAGAGCGCTGTCGCGGCCCGGTCGCGAGCGATCGAAGCAGCCTCGTCGTCAGTGAGCGCGGCATAATCCGGGGCTGTGCGAGCCGGGTCAAAAAACGTGCGCCGGAGAAGCTCGGCGTTAGACAGAGCGTAAATATCGGCGATCTCGCGCTCCTCGCGCCCGCCAAACTTGATCCCGACCGAGTCGATCAGCACGACCCGTGTGATCCGCTGCAGGCACCGCACGCACATCTCAAGCGCGATCCATCCGCCGAACGAGGATCCGACGAGAGCCACATCACGCAATTCCTGCCGGTCGAGCAGGTCGAGATAGAGGTAGGCGAGATCATGGACGGTCCGGAAGCCGTCCGGCCGTGCGGAGCCGCCGAAGCCGGGGTGCCGCGGTGCGATTACGCGCCAGCGCCGCGCCAGCCTCGCGAAGAAGTCGCGGTGTTGCGCGAAATAGTCGCCGCCATGAAGAAACAGCAATGGCGGACCTTGGCCATCCGTCAGCACTTCGAGCGAAACCCCGCCGACTTCCATGCGCTGCATTCCATCTCCTCTCGGCTGCTCTAAGAATCACGCCGCCGTCAGGCTCGTTCGGCGAGATTTATTCCCCAGATGCGGCATTTTGTCCTATGCTGCCGCGAGCCGCCGGGCAGCAGGCGGCTGCGCAGCAAATTGCGAGGGGCCCCATGAACGTCGAGACCATTTTGCGCAGCAAAGGGCGGGCGGTGGCAACGATACGACCGGAGAAGACGATCGGCGCCGCCGTGGAGGAATTGATTTCACGCAACATCGGCGCCCTTGTCGTCACCGACGACGGAAGCGGGGTCGACGGGATCATCTCCGAGCGCGACATCGTCCACGCCTTGGCCGATCATGGCACTGATCTCCTGGCGCGCAGCGTCGCCGAGGTGATGACTCGGCCGGTAATCACCTGCAATCGGTCGGACAGTGTCGAAAAGCTCATGGCTGAAATGACCAACCGCCGGATCCGCCATTTTCCGGTCGTAGAGGACGGGCGGCTGTGCGGCATCGTCAGCATTGGCGACGTGGTCAAGAACCGCCTCGACGAGGTCGAATATGAGGCGCGCTCGCTGCGCTCGTTCATCGCGGGTGCGTGAGGTCGCATTCTTTTTCTATGGCACATTGATGGACCACGACATGCTGTCCGAGGTTCTCGGCCGGCGGATCCCGCCGCGCACGCTTCTGGCTGCGCGGTTGCCCGGTTACCGGCGCGCGGCCGTGCGCGGCGCGGCTTATCCCATCATTTTGCCTCAGCGCGGCGCCTCGGTCAGAGGCGTGATCCTGCGTCGCGTGAGGCCAGTCGAGCGCTCTCGGCTCTGCGCCTATGAAGGCGACCGGTACGAACCGCTTTGTGCAATGGCCGAGTTGCCGGGAAAGCGGCGGGCGCGCGTGTTTCTCTTCAAATCCAAACCGGGCGCCTACACGATAACGAGCGGGCCGTGGTCATTCGCAACATGGCGCCTACGCCGCAAGCGACTCGAAATAGCAACACTCACGAAAGACCCCCTCGCCTTGCCCCCTTCCTAACCCTGCCGGCATGCGGGGAGGGAAGGATGGGGGCTTGCTGTGCGGGCTGCAGCCGGAGAGGATGGGGCATGAACCGGCTGCTCCAGGATCTGCGGATTGTCGAGATCTCGGCCTTTGTCGCAGCCCCGCTCGGCGGCATGACGATGGCGCAGATGGGCGCCGAGGTCATCCGCATCGATCCGATCGGAGGCGGCATCGATTTCGCGCGCTGGCCGGTCACCCGCGACGGCGTGAGCCTCTACTGGGCCGGTCTCAACAAGGCGAAGCGCTCGCTCGCGCTCGCGCTCGACAAGCCGGAAGGCCGCGAGCTCGCACGCGCGATCGTCACGGCGCCTGGCCCCGGCACGGGCATCTTTTTGACCAACCTGCCGTCCGTACGCGGTCTCGATTTCGCGACGCTGCAAGCGGCGCGCGCGGACCTCATCATGCTGCGGCTCATCGGCAATCGCGACGGCTCGGCGGCGGTCGACTATACGGTCAACGCGGCAAGCGGGTTTCCCTTAGTCACCGGGCGAGGCGGCGAGCCAATCAATCATGTCCTGCCGGCCTGGGACATCGCCGCCGGGCTCTATCTCGCTGCCGGGCTCCTGGCGGCGGAGCGGCATCGCGGCCGCACCGGCAAGGGCCAAGAAGTCGTTCTCGCGCTAGCGGACGTGATGCTCGCGATGGTCGGCCATCTCGGCTACATCGCCGATGTTCAAATCAACGGGACAGCGCGCCCGGCGATCGGCAACGATCTCTACGGCAGCTTCGGTCGCGACTTCGCCACCGCCGACGGCCGGCGGCTCATGATCATCGCGTTGACCCGGCGGCAATGGCGGGCGATCGGCGAGGCGACCGGTCTCGGCGATCGGCTGGCGATGATCGGGCCGATGCTGGATGTCGATCTCGATACCGAGGCCGGACGCTACGAGGCGCGCGACATGATCGGCGCGTTGCTCGCGCGATGGTGTGCGAGCCGCAGCCTCGACGAGGTGCGTCGGGTCTTGGCCGGCACCGGTGTGCTATGGGGGGAGTTCCAGGATTTTGTGCAACTCGTGCGCAACGATCCGCGCTGCTCCGAGGCGAACCCGCTTTTTGCAATGGTCGACCAGCCCGGCATAGGGCGGTATCTGATGCCGGGTCTACCGCTTGACTTCTCCGTCGAGCCTCGTCTGCCGCTACAACCCGCGCCGCGGCTCGGCGAACACACCGATATCGTGCTTTCGGAAGTGCTCGGCCTGTCGTCGGCCGAGATCGGCCGGCTGCACGACGAGCGCATCGTCGCCGGGCCGGACGGCCGTTAGCTGCCGGTCACCGCTCCCTGTCGCGCTGTCGCAGCTCGAGCAGCAGCTGGCGCACCCGCCGCGCGGTGCGCAGCTTCCGGCCGATATCGGGAGCGAGGCGCAGATCACCTTGCGCGTCGAGCCAGCCGGCAACGACATCCGGCGGCAGCTCGCGCATCGCTTCGGCGAAAGCCGTGAAGATCTCCTCGACCTCGCGCGCTCCGAGCCACCTTTCCCTGGCCACGCTCCCCCTCCCGGTTGCCCGACCGAGACTCTAGTACAGCGGTCGGGAAATACCGAGCGGATGGTGCGGTCGGCGGACGTATGGGTGGGCCGGCGGCCTCAAATCGACTGCATCGCAGCCTTCACCCTCGCCGGCGTGAAAGGCACGGAACGCAGCCGCACGCCCGTCGCATCGAATACGGCATTTGAGACTGCCGAGGGGATCACTGCGGCAGACGGCTCGCCGGCCCCCCAGGGTTTCTCGTTCGGGCGGTCGATCAGCTCGATTACCACCTCCGGCACCGCCGGGAAGGTAATAATCGGGTAACTCACCCAGTCGAGGCTCGTCACCGTCGAGCGATCCCAGGCGAGCTCCTCCAGCAGCGTGCGGCTCACCGTCTGGATCACATTTCCCTCGATCTGGTTCTTCAGCCCGTCCGGGTTGATGATCTGCCCGCAGTCGTGCACCACATAGAAACGCGGCACGCGGATCTCACCGGTCCGGCGGTTGACCTCGACCTCGGCCACCGCGCCGACATAGGTGCGGACGAGTTCGTATTTGACATAGGTGAGCCCGCGCCCCTTCGCGATGTCGCCGGTCCCCCTATCCTTTTGCGGCGATGGCCGCTTCTCCCATTTCGCGATAACCGCAAGGCGCTGCAGCAGCTCGACGCCGCGCGGATCCTTCAAATATTTGAGACGGAACTCCAGCGGATCGGCACCGGCTGCGGCGGCGAGCTCGTCCATGAAGGCTTCGTTCGCAAAGCTATTCTGCATCCGCCCGGGGGTACGGATCCACGACGGCCGGAACGGCGTCTCGGCGAGGCGATGGCATACTGTCCGAATGTTCGGGAACGCATAGGGTATCGCCGAGTTCTGGATGATGTTGCCGGGTGCGTAGGCAGTCTCGTGCGGCAGGCCGGCAAGTGTGGCTGCGACCAGCGGCACATTGCCCACCGCCCCCTCGGGGATGAAGAATTCCGCTCCCCAGGCGAGCACCTCGCCGTTGGCGTCGAGCGCCGCAGCCAAATCGATCAAGGTCGGGGGACCCTTCGGGTCCCACCCGTGTTCGTCGGCACGCATCCATTGCACGCGGATCGGCCGGCCGACGGCGCGGGCGAGCAAGGCCGCGTCGCCCGCCGCGTCTTCGTGCCCGTTGCGGCCGTAGCAACCGGAGCCCTCGAAATAGATGCAGCGCACACTCTCGACCGGGACGTTCATCATCGCCGCGAGCTGCTTCCTCAAATTATGTGTCGCCTGCGAAGCGGTCCAACAGGTGAGCCGTCCGTCCTTGATCTCGACGATCGCGCAAGACGGGCCAATCGACCCGTGCGTATGAATGGCAAAATCATAGGTCGCCTTCAGCGTCCTGGCGCCGTTCAGCAGCGCCGCTTGGCCATCGCCGATATTGCTGGTGACGTCGTCCTTGTTGATTTTGGTCGCGCGGACATGCTCGAAGAGCCGGTTCTGCTCGGGTAGCCCCTCCCATTTCGACCACGTCGCCTTGAGGCTGCGCGCCGCCTTGATCGCCGCCCACTCGGCCTTGGCGACAACGCCGAGAAAGTTGCCCTCGCGCACGACTTTAACGAACCCGGGGATGTCCTTCACCGAGTTCTCATCGATGCTCTGCAGTGTCGCGCCAAGAGCCGGCGGCCGGACGACCCGGCCGTGCGCCATGCCGTCGACGCGCGCGTCTTGCATGTAGGTGAAGCGGCCGGTGCATTTCTCGGGGATGTCGAGCCGCGGGATCGGTTTGCCGACCATCTTGAACGATGCGGGATCTTTCGTCTTCGCGTCCTTGTCCAGCTTCAGCGCGAAATCCTTGCTGCCGACGAGCTCGCCATAGCCGACGCCGCTGCCGCCGGATTTCGGCTTGATGGCGCCGTTGTCGACGACGAGGTCGTCAGCCGGCACGCCGAGCCTGTTGGAGGCAAGGCCGAGCAAGTACCTTTTCGCGGTCGCAGCCGCTTGCCGGATCTGCGCGCCGCCGTTCTGGACAGACAGGCTGCCATAGGTCGGCCCCTGGTCGGGCGTCAGCGCGGTATCGCCCTGGATCACCGTCACCCTCTCCAACGGAACGTCGAGCTCCTCGGCTGCCATCTGCGTCAGCGCTGTGCGTACACCCGTGCCGAGATCGACCTTGCCGGAGTAGACCGTGACCTTGCCGTCGGCGCCGATCGCGAGAAAACTGTCCACCTCGTCGGCGGCGACGGATTTACCGGGTCCGACCCCGGTCTGCGCGAAGACCGCCGACACGCGCGGCGCAATTGCAAAGCTGACGACGAGCGCGCCGCCCTTCAGAAACTCGCGGCGAGTGCTGGCGCAATCGATCATCCTGCCCTCCCCGCTCAAATGCTGCCGGCTGCGCGCTTGACCGCGCGGACAATCCGCAAATGCGTGCCGCAGCGGCACAAATTGTCGGCCAGCGCCTGGCGGATCTCGGCGTCGCTGGGATGCTTGTTCTTCGCGAGAAAGGCAGCCGACTGCATGATCATGCCGTTGATGCAATAGCCGCACTGCACCGCCTGCTCCTCGATGAAGGCTTTCTGCACCGGGTGCGGTCTTTCGGGCGAGCCCAATCCCTCGAGGGTGACGATGTTCTGCGTGGGCTTCAGCGACGAGAGCGGCGTGATGCAGGAGCGCACCGCCTCGCCGTCGATATGCACTGTGCACGAACCGCACTGCCCGAGGCCGCAGCCGAAGCGCGGCCCGTGCAGCTTCAGATTATCGCGCAACGCATAGAGAAGCGGCACATCGGGATCGTCGGTATTGACCACTACCGACTGCCCGTTGACGTGCAACGTCACCGACGTCGCCATAGTCTCCCTCCCCGTTGTGGTTATCCTGGTTGGGACGATGATGGACCTCTCGGGTGCCGCCGGTCAATGCGCTCGGCGCCCGCCCTGCCACGGCGGGGCAGCCGCTAAAACAGCGTCAGCTGGTCGCCCGCTCGCGGCGGCGGTCGGAACAAACTCGTGCCGAGCGGGCTCGTGCTGCGCTGCCCGAAACCAAGCTTGCGGCAAGCGCGCTCGAAACGCAGCCGCAGCATCTCCGCGTAAGGGCCGGTACCGGTCATTCGCTTCGACCAGGTCGAGTCGTAAAGGCGTCCACCGTGGCTTTGCGCGACGAGCGAGAGCACATGCGCGGCCTTGTCGGGGAAGTGCTGCTCGAGCCATTCCTTGAACAGAGACTTTAATTCCAGGGGCAAGCGCAACATCGTGTAGCCGGCCGATGTCGCGCCGGCCACCCTCGCCCGTTCGAGGATCTGCTCCATCTCGTTGTCATTGAGCGCCGGGATCATCGGCGCGCTCAGCACCCCGGTCGGGATTCCAGCACCGGCGAGCGCCGTGATCGTTTCGAGCCGGCGTTCCGGGGTCGAGGCGCGCGGCTCCATGCGCCGGGCGAGACTGCGATCGAGCGTCGTTACCGATATCGTCACGCTCGCCAACCGCTCCTTCGCCATGGCGGCGAGAATGTCGATATCGCGCTGGATCAGCGCGGACTTGCTGACGATCGTGACCGGGTGGCGGAAATCCCGCAATACTTCGAGGATAGAACGCGTGACGCAGAGCCGCCGCTCGACCGGTTGATAGGGGTCGGTGTTGCTGCCGAGCGCGATGGGTCGGCAGCTGTAGCCTTTCTTCCTCAGCTCGGCCGCGAGCAATGCCGCAGCCTCCGGCTTGTAGAAAATCCGGCTTTCGAAATCGAGGCCGGGCGACAGGCCGAGAAAGGCATGGCTCGGACGCGCATAGCAATAAATGCAGCCGTGTTCGCAGCCGCGGTAAGGATTGATCGAGCGGTCGAAACCGATATCCGGCGAGTCGTTGCGGGCGATGATCGTGCGTGTCGAGTCGACCGTCAGTATCGTCGTAAGCGGCACCGGTTCGGCGTCGGCACTGCCCCAACCGTCGTCAAACGGCATGCGTCGCTCGGCTTCGAACCGCCCGCTGTCGTTGCTCGCGGCGCCGCGTCCCTTGCGCGGCCTGACCCCGGCCGGCATATCCATGTGGCGTATGTAGGGCGCATGCGCAGAACGAATCAAGAACTTTCTTCGCCGGATGATGCCGCAACCAACCTCTCACCCCCGCATCGAGTCCGCGGCAGGCTTTTCCACTATCGCGGGCCCCTCTCTCGCCCCGCTCACCCCCACCCCTCCCTCCCCCGCTTGCGGGGGAGGGTTAGGGAGGGGGCGGGGGGTGGGTGGGGGCCAGGGGCAAATTTCCGTCATTATCCCAACACTGAACGCGGCCGATACGCTCGCGTCGCTGCTCTCGGCTCTGCAGAGCTCGGAGATCGTCAAAGAAGTGATCATCGTCGATGGCGGATCCCGCGATGAAACCGTCACGCTCGCCCGAACGGCGGACTCGCGGATCATCGAGGCCGCACGCGGCCGAGGCACGCAGCTCGCCGTGGGCGCAGCGGCGGCCCGGGGCGACTGGCTCTTGTTTCTGCACGCCGATTGCTCATTGGATCCGGCCTGGGAGTCCGCGGTTTATGCTTTTATCGCTGCGCCGCAGGCAGGCTCGCGCGCCGGCTATTTCGACTTCGCCCTCGACGACACGGCGCCCGCTGCGAGACGGGTGGAGCGGCTCGTCGCCTGGCGCTGCCGCTTTCTGGCCCTGCCCTATGGCGATCAAGGGCTGTTGCTCGCCCGCAGCCTCTATGACGCGGTGGGCGGCTTTGCGCCGTTGCCGCTGATGGAAGACGTCGATCTCGTGCGCCGCCTCGGCCGCCGCCGTCTCGCCCGCATCGGCTGCCGCTGCATTTCTTCGGCGCGCCGTTACCACCAGGGCGGCTATTGGCGCCGGCCGCTGCGCAACCTCTGCTGCTTGGCGCTCTATTTCGCCGGCATGCCGCCGCAGCGCATCGCGCGGCTCTACGGCTGATGCGCCGCCATCTCGTTATTTTTGTGCGCGCGCCGCAACTCGGAACAGGCAAACGGCGTCTCGCGCAGGATGTCGGCGACATCGCCGCTCTGCGTTTCGAAAAGCTGATGTTGGGGCGGCTGCTGCGGCGGCTCGGACCCGACAAACGCTGGCATTTGCAGCTGGCCGTAACGCCGGACAAAGCCCGCCGTCAGATGCGACATCGGGTCGAAACGGCCGGCCAAGGAACAGGTGATCTGGGCGCGCGGATGCTTCGCGCTCTACGTAACTGTCCTCCCGGCCCCGTTGTGCTGGTCGGCGCGGACATTCCGGTGCTCGAGCGCCGGCATATCGCCGCCGCATTCCGCTTGCTTGGCAATCACAACCTCGTCTTCGGCCCCGCCGAAGACGGCGGGTTCTGGCTCGTCGGAGCGCGCCACCCGCGGCACTTGCCGCCTATGTTTCAACACGTGCGATGGTCCGGCCCGTATGCGCTTGCCGACGCACTCGCCAGCATCCCGCGCAGGCTCACGGTCGGCTTCGCGGCACGGCTCGCCGACGTCGATGACGGCGAGAGCTATCGCCGTCTCGCACCGCGCCGCGGATTTTGAACTGCCGATCCGAACCATAGCGGCGCCGCCTACCGTCCGCCTCACAAAAGGCCAACTTCGGGAGTAAGCTCACCGGCATTAGTTGGATCACATTTTATCTTATTTCGAACCGGTGAAATATGGTTCTGCCGCTTGTTTTCTTTTGCTGCTTGGCCGTCGTTGAGGTGGGCGGAGGACTCTTTTCCCGTAATTCTTCCCTGTTCGCCGGATTTAATTCCCGATTAGGCGGGCATAAATTCCCGATTAGCTCCGCTACGGGAATTGCCAGCAAGCGGCTGATTCGGCTCACCATTTTAGTCGGCAAACGGCGGTTTCGGGGGCAAAATCGACGAAATTCCCAGTTAAACGGGAAAAACTGGGAATTTGGGATCAGCGCTTCAGATGCTCCTGGAGCCGCGGCATCAGTTCGACGAAGTTGCACGGGCGAAAACGGTTGTCGAGCTGATGCACGAGAATCCCTTCCCAGGCGTCGCGGCAGGCGCTCGGCGAGCCAGGCAGCGCGAAAAGATAGGTGCCCCCGCCGACCCCGGCGGTCGCGCGGCTCTGGATCGTCGAAGTTCCGACCTTCTCGTAACTGAGCCACCGGAAGAGCTCGCCAAACCCGGCGATCTCCTTCTCATAGACGCTGTGAAAGGCCTCGGGCGTGACGTCGCGGCCGGTCACCCCGGTGCCGCCGGTCGAGATCACGACGTCGATTTCGGGGTCGGTAATCCATGCCCGCAGCTGCGCGACGATCTGGTCTTGCTCGTCGCGGACGATGCGGCGCGCGACGACGCGATGCCCGGCGGCGGTGGCGAGATCGGCGAGCGTGTTCCCGGACCGGTCCTGCGCCGCGTCGCGGGTGTCAGAAACTGTCAACAGCGCAATGTTTACCGGCAGGAAAGGGCGGGTTTCGTCGAGGCGGCCAGGCATTGCGGTTGCTCCGATATTCCAGCGCAAAATAGGCCGGTTTGCCTCTGATACCTAGCCCTCTCATCCTCGGCCCTCGGCGGCAAGAAGCTCGTCGAGGCGGGCGCGAAGCGACAGCAGGTCGCGCCAAGCCTCGCGTTTGCGCTCCGGCGTGCGCAGCAGAAAGGACGGGTGGAACATCGGCAAGGTCGGGACCGGCCGGTCGAGGCCGGGCACCGCAAGGTCGAACCATCGGCCGCGCAGCCTGGTGATGCCCTGGCCTTGCAGCAGCAGCGCCCCGGCTGCGGTGCCGCCGCAAAGGACCAGAGCCTTTGGCTGCACGAGCGCGATGTGCCGCAGCACAAAGGGCAAGCAGGACGCGATTTCCGCGGCGGTCGGAGTGCGATTTCCCGGCGGCCGCCAATAGACGACATTGGTGATGAGGATAGAGCCGCGGTCCAATCCGATCGCGGCCAGCATGCGATCGAGAAGCTGACCGGCGCGCCCGACAAACGGCCGCCCGATGCGATCCTCATCCGCCCCCGGCCCCTCGCCGATCATCATGACCGGCCCCCTCGGGTTGCCATCGGCGAAAACGGTGTTCGTGGCGGTGCGCTTCAGGGCGCATCCGTCGAACGCGGCGACGGCAGCGGCGAGCGCCTCCACCGTATCGGCGCTCGCTGCCAGCCCGCGCGCCGACTGGGCGGCTTCGCCGAGCGACTCGGCCAGGGCCGGCGGTGGGGCAGCCGGAATGGGCTGCGCCGGCTTCGGCTCCAGCGCTGGGGCCACGGGCGGCGGTGCCTCCACCCTTCGCTCCCCCGCAAGCGGGGAAGCGGTAGGGAGGGGGTGCGGCGCCAGCCGGTTTGTGGCCACGATGTCGATCGCTTCATCCGCCCCCATCTCAATGTACCACCGCAGCAGCGCGAGTGCCGTCTCACGCCCCGCGTTCAAGAAGGTGTGGGGGGAAGACATGGGTGCGGCGCACTCCCGTTTTTACGCAGATCCTCTATAGTCGCTTCTCAGAGATAAGCGGAAGATCGATGAGCGAGGAGCGGCTTCAACGCGAGCGCATGGAATACGACGTCGTGATCGTCGGCGCGGGCCCGTCCGGGCTTGCGGCGGCGATCCGGCTGAAGCAGCTCGCCGCCGCGGCCGAACGCGAACTGGCAGTATGCGTCGTCGAAAAAGGCTCCGAGGTTGGCGCCCATATCCTCTCGGGCGCCGTCTTCGAACCACGGGCGCTTACCGAGCTGATCCCCGACTGGCGCGAGCAAGGCGCGCCGCTCGTCACTCCGGCGACCGAGGACCGGTTCCTGCTGCTGACGGAAAGACGCGCGCTGCGTTTGCCGACACCGCCGCAAATGGCCAATCACGGCAACTACGTCATCAGTCTCGGCAATCTTTGCCGCTGGCTGGGAAGTCAAGCCGAGGCGCTCGGTGTCGAGATCTATCCAGGTTTCGCTGCAGCTGAAGTGCTGTATGACGCAGCTGGACGCGTGCAGGGGGTTGCGACCGGCGATATAGGGATCGGCAGGGACGGCAGGCCCACCAATCGGTACCAACCGGGTGTCGAGCTGGTCGCGAGGGAGACATTGTTTGCTGAGGGCTGCCGCGGCTCGCTGACCAAAATGCTGGAGCAGCGCTTCCGGCTGCGCGACGGTAGCGACCCGCAAACCTATGCGATCGGCGTCAAGGAATTATGGGAAGTGGCAGCCGACCGGTATCAGCCGGGGCTCGTCGTCCACACAATCGGCTGGCCGCTCGACACCGCGACTTATGGCGGTTCGTTTCTCTACCATCTCGAAAATCGCCAAGTGGCGGTCGGGTTTGTCATCGGGCTCGATTACCGCAACCCATTCCTCAACCCGTTCGAGGAGTTTCAACGTTTCAAGATCCATCCGGCGATCCGTCCTCTTTTCGAAGGCGGCAGACGGGTGGCCTATGGTGCGCGCGCCCTCAACGAGGGCGGCTTTCAGTCGATCCCCCGGCTCGACTTCCCCGGAGGTGCGCTGATCGGCGACGCCGCCGGCTTCCTCAACGTGCCAAAAATCAAGGGGAGCCACACCGCGATGAAATCCGGAATGGTCGCCGCGGAGACGGTGTTCCGCCGACTTTCGGGTGAATCCGAGGCGGAGGTCAGGCGCGCCCTGCAAGAGAGCTGGATCTGGGAGGAATTGCGCCGGGTCCGCAACATCAGACCGAGCTTTCGCTGGGGCCTATGGGCCGGCCTCGCCTATTCGGCGCTCGATACCTATGTTTTCCGCGGCAGCGCGCCGTGGACGTTGCACCATCACCCCGACCACACGCGGCTGGACAAGGCGAGCGAGGCAAGGCGCATCGATTACCCCCGGCCCGACGGCAAAATCACCTTCGACAGGCTGTCCTCCGTGTTCATCTCGAATACCAATCACGAAGAGGACCAGCCGGCGCATCTGCGGTTGCGCGACCCGGGGAAAGCCATCGGCATCAATTATCGGCTCTACGATTCGCCGGAACAGCGCTATTGTCCGGCCGGTGTCTATGAGGTCGTGCGGCGAGACGGCGCAGGCGAGCCATATCTACAGATAAACGCGCAGAATTGCGTTCATTGCAAAACCTGCGACATCAAGGATCCGGAGCAGAACATCGATTGGGTTGTCCCGGAGGGAGGCGGCGGACCCAACTATCCGAACATGTGATGCGGGCGGGGCAGGTAGAGGATACATGGGAATAGCAGTGGTGAATGGTTGTCGGATCTGGAGTTTCGTGACCCTCCTGTTCGCAACACTTGCGGCCGGCGCGAGCACAGCAGCGCCGAGCGTCGAAAAATCCGGGACTTCCTCCGAAACGCCGTATGGCGCTTACCTCGCCGGCCGTCACGCGCAGCACATGCGCGATTACCAGGCAGCGGCCTCATGGTTTGAGGACGCGTTGCGGGCCGATGCCGAATCTCCCGAACTGATTACGCGCACATTCCAGATGGAAGCGAGCACCGGCCAGTTCAAACGCGCTCGGAAGCTCGCCGAAAGCGAGCTGAAAATCGACGGGACCGACACTGTGGCGTTGCTGGTCCTGTTGATGGACCACGTCAAGGAGGGCGACAAACCCGGCGCGCTGGACCTGGCAGAAAAGTTGCACGAGGAAGGCGTGCATCGATTTGTCGGGCCGCTGGCTCGCACTTGGACGCGGATGGCGATGGGCGATCTCGCCGGCGCCGAGGCGGCATTGCAGGAATTGGACAAATTCAACGGTTTTGCGCCGCTCAAATATTACCAGCTCGCGCTCATCTACGATTTCGCCGACCGAACAGAGCTGGCTGACGAGAACTTCAAAAAGACGCTCGAAGCGAGCGGTCAGCTCAATTGGCGGCTGACCGATGCAATGGCGAATTTTTATCAGCGTCACGGCCGCTATGACGAGGCGCAGGCGCTCTATCAGCGGTTTATCGAAGAGAACGCAGGAAGCGAACTGGCCGAATCAGCCATCGCCAGCAGGACTGCCGAACCTCCGCCGGCCTTGATCGGATCGCCGGAGGATGGTCTTGCTGAGGCACTCTTCGACCTCGCGAGCATCGTCAATCAGCCCGAAACTCTCGACTTGGCACTGCTATATGCACGGTGCGCGGTTGAGTTACGCCCCGAACTGACGCTCGCTCGGCTGTTGCTCTCCGATGTGCTGAGCGCCGAAAACAAGCCGGAACTGAGCCTCGAAATCCTCTCTGCTATCCCCCAGAGTTCGCCCTATTGGTGGGCAGCCCGATTGCGCATCGCCGCCAGTCTTGAAATGCTGGACCGGAGCGACGACGCGATCGACCAACTCAAGGAAATGGCGGGCGAGCAACCTATGCGCGCGAGCGCCGCCATGCAGCTGGGCGATTTGCTGCGCAGCAAGAAGCGGTTCAATGAAGCAGTCGAAGCCTATGACGAGGCCATCCGGCGCTTCAAGGCGGCGGGCATGCCCGAGCGCTGGTCGCTGTACTACAGCCGCGGTATCGCGCTCGAACGCGCGGGCCAATGGAAGCGTGCGGAGGCGGACCTGTTCCATGCCCTCGAACTGAAACCCGACCAGCCGCTTGTTCTCAATTACTTGGGTTATTCCTGGATCGACCGCGGCGAGAACCTAGATCGTGGCCTCAAAATGATCGAGAAGGCGGTCGAGCTGCGGCCCGAGGATGGCTACATTGTCGATAGCTTGGGCTGGGCGCATTACCGGCTCGGCGATTACACGGGCGCAGTGCAATACCTCGAAAAGGCGATCGAGCTGGTACCCGAAGACCCGACAATCAACGATCATCTGGGCGATGCCTATTGGCAAAGCGGCCGTCCGGTGGAGGCACGCTATCAATGGC
>Ga0126379_10001074_pt1 | contig 16172 bp, 17 predicted proteins | sample PanSoiMetPlot_24_FD_92640 | JGI IMG/M metagenome (GOLD analysis project Ga0126379, IMG submission 92640) | Tropical forest soil microbial communities from Panama - MetaG Plot_24 | ecosystem: Environmental > Terrestrial > Soil > Tropical forest > Bulk soil | place: Panama | collected 2016-02-17 | reverse complement strand
GGGCGTGGAAAATCCGCACCAGTACCGAGCCGCGTTTATGATGCCCAAGCCAGGGCACCTCGAGAAATTCAAATGCAATAAGCCGGCTAGGTAACGGAACAATGTTTTTTTTCCCTTCTAACTTAACAGTGTTCTCTAAACGGTAGATGTTAGCTTCCTGGCAACTGTTTCGTATTGCTGGTCGAGAGACAGACATGGCGTTCCTCATTCCCATCTCGCACATGATTCCCGTATTTCCTGCCCAGAGCGCCGCCGTGGTGGACGCGCGCGACGTAGCCGAAGCGATGTGGCTTGCCGCGCAAAAAGGACGGCGAGGTGAACGCTAACTTGCCGCGAGACGGCACATGTCCATGGAAATATAGTTCAGAAACTGGAACAGGTCTCCGGAAGCGCGGGGCCGCGATGGAACGTGGCTTTGCCGGTTCTCTAGGCGATGGCAGCCGCGACGAAATCTGGGCTGGCATTATCAACGGTCGGCATCGATCAGCCTTGTGACGGTGCGCTTGATGAGGCACGAACGTGTGCGCACCCGGTTCAATTTCGAAAGAGCGGGCGAGAACCGGGGATTCAGTTTCGACCGGTCGAGGCGACTCTCAGCGACACGATCCGTTGGTACCACCAGAACGGCTGGCTGAAAACCCCGGAGCTTAAGAAGATCCCGCTGCGTGCATCGGAACAGCGCAGCGGAACTGTCGAAAACAGGAGGTGCGAAGCGTCTTATAACTGCGAGGAATAGGAGGCACGGAAGTTCGTATAAAGAGTAGGAAACACCGGTGTGACATGCCCTTATATGGGCACTACACCCTGTCATTGATTTGGGCGAATGCCACTAATTGGGCATACATTCGTCTGTTCCACCGTACCAATGTGCGTATAAGTCTGTAATAAGCAATAGCTTAACACTGCATTCATACTCCCTGGCTTTGGCCGCCGGCTTGCACCCTCTAGAGGGCAGAGAGCTGGGGGACATGCTTCGAATTACCACAGAAAATCGGCGCAGTAAGACTGTTCTCACCGTGGAAGGACGCTTAGCGGGGCAATGGGTTGCCGCCCTGGAGCAGTGCTGGCGTGAACTGTACGCAGCGGCGCCGCGGCAGAAGTTCAGCGTCAACCTGTGCGCTGTAAGCTTCATCGATAATGCGGGCAAAGCGCTGTTAAAGGAAATGCACCGGTGTGGTGGGCAGTTGATCGCGGAAGGATGCCTGAACCAGGCGATCGTGAAAGAAATCGTGAACTTGCAGGAAGAGAAGAAATCGCAGGATGGCAACGAGCCGCCCAGGCGCAAAGGTTCTTCGATCATATTTTATGTAGTTTTCCTGAGTCTGGTGTTTGGGCCGGCGGGAGTTCGCGCGCAAACCTCCGCCAACTCTCCGCTGCCTCCCAACCCGCCGACAGATACGCTGCCCCTGACTTTGGAGCAGTCGGTAGCGCTGGCTTTGAAGCAGAACCCGACGCAGCAGATCGCGGTGATCAACGCGGCGGAAAGCGTTCAGGATAAAAACATCACGCGTGCGGACTTACTGCCGCAGGCGAATTTTCGAGCTTCTGAGTCCGTAAACCGCGTGAATGTAAAAGCGCAGTTTGGTGGGCTGCCTCTTTTCCCAGGCATACCGGGACACATCGGGCCATATGAGCTTTTTTCGGCGGGCCCTAGTTTTGGCGGATCGGTTTTCGATTTTTCACTTTGGAGGCGCTACAAGGCATCGGTAAGCAACGTCGATGCGGCGAAAGCGCAAAGCCTTTCGACGCGGGAATCGGTGATTCTGCTAGTTGTATCGCAATACATCGGAACGCTGCGAGCGGTGGCGAACGTGGAAGCCTCGCGGTCGCGTGTGGAGTTGGCGCAGGCGCTGTATGACCAAGCCGCGGACCTTCAGAAAGAAGGAGTAGGGACAGGGATCGACACGCTGCGAGCCAACGTGGAACTGCAGAACGAGAAGCAGCGGCTGATCGAAGCGGAAAACGATCGGGACTCTTCGCTATTCGGGTTGAGCAAGCTTTTGAATCTCGATCCGCGACAGAAGATCGGGTTGGCGGACTCGCTGCGTTTTTTTGAGACACCGCAGCCGGAAGTGGACGCCAGTATCGATCAAGCATTGTCGGCGCGCCAGGAATGGAAGGCGCTGGAAGCGGACGAAGAAGTGGCCAAGTACGAAAAGCAGTCGGTGCAATACCAACGGCTACCCTCGGTGCGATTCGACGGCTATTGGGAGTATTTCGGGACAACGCCGTCAAACGGAATTCCGACCTATCAGTACACCGGCTCGTTGAATTTTCCGTTGATCACTGGCGGAAGGATTAAGGCGCAAGTAACCAAGGCGGACTTGGAGATCCAGAAGGTGCAGCAGCAAAAGGCGGACTTGCGGAATCAGATCGCGCTGGATGTGAAAACATCGCTGCTGAATTTGCGGTCGGCGCGCAACGAGGTGCAAGTGGCAAACCTGGGCGTGAAGCTGGCGCAGGACGAAGTGGCACAGGCGCGCGACCGCTTCAATGCCGGAGTGGCGAACAACATTGAAGTGATTTCGGCGCAAGATTCGCTTTCGCGAGCAAACGACAACCAGATTCTGGCGCTGTTCCGGTTCAACCAGGCGCGCGCGGACTATGCGCGGGCCATCGGGCAAATGGAAAAGACTTATGCGAAGTGAAGCGAGGAAACGATGAGTGTGGAAATCGATGTTGGGCTGGAGAATGCGGCGAATGTAACAGTTGCGCCCGCCGAACCAGCCCAGCGGTCTGTGGTTTCCGAACCGCTGCTGAGCCCGAAGATCAAGCGCGGGCTGATCATTGGCGGAAGTGTGTTAGGCGCGGTGGCTATTGGAGTGTTCTTTTACTTTCACAACCGAGAAACCACCGACGACGCGCAGGTAGATGGGCACATCACCCCGGTGGCTTCGAAGATTTATGGGCGAATTTCGAAGGTTTTGGTAACAGACAACGAGGCGGTGAAAACGGGGCAATTGCTGGCACTGATTGACCCCGGTGATTATCAGGCGGCTGCCGATCAGGCTAAGGCAGCGCTGGCGCTGGCGGAAAGCGATGCGCGTTCCGCGGGCATCGACGTTCCACGGACGAGCGAAAACGTGCAGAGTGGCAACTCGTCTGCGCAAGCCCAATTGGCGGTAGCGCAAGCTGACCTGGCGCGCGCGCAGGCAACCTATGAGCAGGCGCAGACAGCGGACCTGAGCGTAGCGGAAGCAAACGTGGCGCGCAGCAAAGCCAACGCAGAACTGGCGAAGGCGGACCTAGCACGCTACACGCCATTGATGGAGAAGGGCGAAATCTCCAAGCAACAATACGACGCATCAAAAGCCAATGCGGATGCTTCGGCGAGCACGCTGGTAGCGGACGAGCAGCGACTGGCGCAAGCCAAGCGCAACGTCGACATATCGCTTGCGCAACTGAACGCGGCGAAGGCGCGGGTCGACGAAGCCAATGCCGGCGTAGCGAATGCGCTGTCTGATCAGAAGCGTGTGACTATGCGCACCGCCGACGCACAGGGAAAGATCGCGAAGGTGGAACAAGCGCGGGCGGCACTGGAAGCGGCTCAGCTGAATTTGAGCTACTGCAATATCGTGGCGCCGGTCGATGGCGTAGCAACCCACAAGTCCGTGGAGCCGGGGCAAATCGTGCAGCAGGGGCAGGGTCTTCTGGTGGTGGTGCCGCTGAATGACACGTGGGTGACGGCGAACTTCAAGGAAACGCAGTTGAAGAACATGAGGCCCGGGCAAAAGGCCGAAGTGAAAGTGGACACTTATGGCAAGACATTTCCCGGGCACGTGGATTCCATTGCCGGAGCGACAGGCGCGGTGCTGAGCTTGCTGCCGCCGGAGAACGCTACGGGCAACTACGTGAAAGTAGTGCAGCGCATCCCGGTGAAGATCGTGTTGGACCCGATTCCGCCGAGCGTAGCGGTTCTTCGCCCGGGAATGAATGTGGACGCGACGGTAATCACGAAGTAGTGAAGCTGGGGGCCGTTCTGGACATGATCGAGAGAATTACATCGCGACTGCGGATGCCGGATGGGTCGATCAACCCGTGGGTGATCGCGATCACGGTGACGCTGGCGACGTTCATGGAAGTGCTGGACGGCTCGATTGCCAACGTGGCGTTGCCGCACATTGCCGGGAACCTGTCAGCAAGCGCAGACGAATCGACGTGGGTGCTGACGTCGTACCTGGTATCGAACGCGATTATTTTGCCATTGTCCGGATGGCTGTCGTCGCTGATTGGCCGGAAGCGTTTCTACATGAGCTGCGTGGTGATTTTTACAATTAGCTCGTTCCTGTGCGGGTTCGCGCCCAGTTTGGGGATGCTGGTGTTCTTCCGCATTTTGCAGGGCATCGGCGGAGGCGGGCTGCAACCCAGCGAGCAAGCGATCCTAAACGACACGTTTCCACTGGCGAAACGAGGCATGGCATTTGCGGTGTATGGAATCGCCGTGGTGGTGGCGCCAACGGTTGGCCCGTGGCTGGGCGGATTCATCACCGACAACTATTCGTGGCGCTGGATTTTCTACATCAATGTTCCGGTGGGCGTGCTTTCCATCGTGCTGACATATCTGCTGGTTAGCGATCCGCCGTATATGAAGCGGATCAACCTCAAACAGGGGTTCCGCGTGGATTACATCGGACTTGGCCTGATCACGCTGGGACTCGGCAGCCTGCAGATTATTTTGGACAAGGGACAGCGTGAGGATTGGTTTGGTTCGGGGCTGATCCGCACCTTTTTCGTGTTGGCAGTGGTTGGACTGGTGGCCGCGATCGTGTGGGAACTGAAGGCCAAAGATCCGGTGGTGGATATTTCGATGCTGAAGAACCGGAATTTTGCGATTGCCACGATTGCGATGTTTTTCCTGGGCTTCGTCTTGTATGCCAGCACCGTGCTGATTCCGCAGATGCTACAGGAATTGCTGGGCTACCCGGCAGAGTTGGCGGGGCTGGCGCTGTCGCCCGGCGGCGCGCTGATCATGGTGTGTATGCCGATTGTGGGCTTTTTGGTGTCCCGTGTGGATACGCGATACCTGATCACGTTCGGTTGCACCATTTCCGCGGCGTCTCTTTTTGTGATGGCAGGCTGGAATCTGCAGCTGGATTTCAAGACGGCGGTGCTGGGGCGCATGATGCAGGCGTTTGGGCTGGCGTTCCTGTTTATTCCGATCAACGTGGCAGCGTTCGCGTATGTGCCGCGCGACAAGACGAATATGGGCACGGGCATCATTAATCTGGCGCGAAACATTGGAGCGAGTGTGGGAATTGCGACCGTAACCACGATGCTGCAAAGACGTTCACAAGTTCATGAGTCGCGCCTGGTTGAGCGGATTAATCCGATGAATGCCGCATACCAAAACATGATCAACGGCACCACGGGAACGTTGATGGCGCATGGAGCAAACGCCACGCAGGCGACTTCCCAGGCGCACAGCATGATCTACGGAGTACTGGAGCGACAAGCAGTAATGCTGGCGTTCCTGGACAATTTCAAGATGCTGGGCGTGGTTTTTTTCGCAATTATTCCAATATTTTTCCTGATGAAACGTCCAAAGATGAGTGGGGGGAGCGTACCAGTACACTGAGAAAAGTAAAATTCTTGTAACCAAAGGCGAGACAGCGACTCTACTGGAGTACCATGGGGGGGATATGGCAACGCAAGCGATCACTACAACGCAGTTCAGCGAACAAAGGCTGATTCGCGCTGGTCAGCGCGGAGATGCCCAGGCGGTCGAGACACTCTTTAGCCGGTATCAACGCCAGCTGTTCCAGACGGCGCTGCGCGTCCTAGGGAACGCCGAAGACGCCGAGGACGCTCTGCAGGACGGGTTGCTCTCCGCCTACCGCAACCTGAAGCGGTTTGAAGGCCGCTCGCAGTTTTCGACGTGGCTCACACGCATCGTGATTAATGCCGCGCTGATGAAGCGGCGCAGCGCCAAGGCTCGCCCAGCCGTTTCGCTGGACGATACGCAGCGCGAAGACGAAATGCCGGCGGCCGAACGGTTCGCGGATGATGGGCCGAATCCGGAGCAGGTGTACGCAGGGACGGAGATTCGCGAAATGATCAACGAGAATCTCGAGGAACTTTCGCCGCTGCTGCGCACCGCATTCGTACTGCGCGAAGTGCACGGCTACTCGACCGGCGAAGCCGCAAAAAAACTGGGGGTCACGGAAAATACGCTGAAGGCCCGCTTGTGGCGCGCGCGGCACCAGCTGGCCGAACGCCTGGGCGGCAGATTGCGGCGCATGAAGGACGACATGTCGTCCAGCATGGGCAATGATGAAGCGTGCAGTTACTGTTAAGGACTGCGGGGCAACGCTTAGGGCCGCCCGAAGTCGTACACTCCGGAAACCTCAAAATCCGAATAGTTGAACGCCTGAGTGAAAGTTGCACGTTGTCTCGGCCCGACTTTCGCTCAAGCTTCAGTGTTTCCAGGTCACTGAGAAGCTGCGCGCATCGCTCTACGCTAGAAGATACCTGGAGGTATCTCCCCATGGAGTTCGGACTTAAGATTCTTTTTCTGTTTGGTGTTTTTGCTCACCCTTGCGGCGCTGATGGCAGCTTCGCACCGCGGCGTGCGCTGGCTCCCAGCAGATCGCAGACCAAGCTGGACAGCTTGATGCGTGCTTCTTCTAGCAGAGCTTCCAATCGATTTTGCAATTGCACTCGGTTGCACGTCAGCTGATGCGTGGTGCGCGCGACTGTCCGCCATAGACGTTGCTCGACAGCGGGCACCAAGCTTAGGGTCAGCTCGTGGGCCACCAACCGCTTCACCAAACGTTCGGCATCGCGGAAATCCTTCTTGCGCCCGCGTCCCCCGCGGTTCGACAGCGCCTGCGCAAGATGTAGCGTTACTCACGGTCCATTGTGGCCTGGCGGGCGTGATTACGCTGCTGCTATGGCCAGTTTGAAGGACGTAATCGCGTCTTCTGTCTTGCCAAATATCTCAAACACTGTGACGAGCCTTGTGATCTGCAGCACCTCTTTTGCGTGATTGCCGAGGTTGGCGAGCTTGATGTCACTACCGACTTTCCGAGCCGAAGTGTAGAGAGCAACGAGAGTGCCGAGGCCGCCGCTATCGATGCGAGCGACATCCCCTAGGTCCAACACAATTTGTGAGGATTTGCCCAACAAGTCATTTACACGAATGCGCAGCGATACGGACTCCTCACCAAAGAGAATCGCGCCCCTGAGACGGACTACGATGACCTCATCTACGGTTCTGCTGGTAATGTTAAGGGCCATGAGACCTCCCCGCCACAGCCGTTTGACGGCGTCGATGCGGACTGTCGGCTAATTGATACCTGTGGCCTTGGTACGATGCCCTCCTTGTCGTCAGGACGAGAGATAATCACCAGAACCGCGTTCCACATATAGGTAGTGCAAGTTCAGCCAGAAACGTATCACCCGGTTGGAGCCAGCGGAACTCAAGAGAGACGAAATCCACTTGATTTCATAAGAATGTCGGGCCCCCGACCCGAGTAAACGTTGGTTGCTTGACAACCAAGGCTTGGGCGGAAGGAATTTTTCTCTTTTTCCGCACCGAGTATCAGGGAAAGAACGGAATGCCTGCAATGACTTTTGCCGATGGCATGTGGGAACACGATCAAGACGTGGGGAACCTTGAAGGACGCTACCATCGTCATTTACACGACGGACAATGGTCCGAATATGTTCAGCTGGCCCGATGCGGCGATGACTCCTTTCCGCAGTGCGAAGCACTCGAACTGGGAAGGTGCGTTCCGTGTCCCCGCGATGGTTCGCTGGCCCGGTCACATCAAACCGAATTAATGGTCCAACGACACGGTTTCCGGAATGGACTGGATTCCAACACGCCTGACAGCGGGTGGAGACAGCAGCATCACGGAGAGGCTCTTGAAAGGTTCGGCAACACCGAACGGCTTCGTATTCAAAGTTCATGTGGACGGCTACAACCTGCTGCCATATCTCGAGGGTCAGGCGGCCCATTCACCACGCAAGAACTTTTTCTATTTTGACGAGGACGGGCAGCTGGTGGCCAATTCGTGTACTGAAGCGGCTGCGCAAACCAAAGACTAAATGTGCGAGAAGAATAAACCCCAATCGAGGCCAAACCGATAACTTGCAAAGCACTGCCTGGTTGACCTCCGAGTCCTGATTTGTTCGGCTAATCGGAAACTGACCCCAAAACCTGCCAAGAAGGTAAGTCAAGGGCGCATGACCGAAAAAGTCGTTCCTCAGCGGCGGGCGGCGCGATAGAGGCCCAGGACGCGGAGATCGCTGGTGGCGGCGCGGACTTCCTGGAGCGCTTGCTGCAATTCCTCAAGGTGTTCGGATTCCACATCGACGTAGAACTGGTATTCGAAGGGCTTGCCGTGGATGGGGCGGCTTTCGATCTTCAGCAGATTCACTCCATGATTGGCGAAAGGTTCCAAGGAAGCGAGCAAAGCGCCGGGTTGATGAGCCAGGCGCATGGCGAGAGACATCTTGCGCGCGTCCGCAGCGCGGTACTTTTTTGCTTCGGCGGGTGGCAAAAGCAGAACGAATCGCGTGAAATTCTCCGCATTGTCTTGAATGCCTTCGCGAAGGACCATCGCGCCGTAGTGGCCGGCGGCACGAAATCCTGCAATTGAGGCGGCAGATTTATCTCCACGAGCCATCATTTCGCGCACGCTGCCCGCAGTGTCTTCGACGGGCACGCGCTTCAATGCGGGATAGGTTTCGAAAAAATGTTCGCACTGCGCCAGTGCCATGGGGTGCGAGGCCACAGAACGAATTTGCTCGAAAGTCGCGCCCGGACAGGCCATCAGATGGTGCTCAATGGGGAGAATGGTCTCGCCGCAAATCTCGAGGGGGCTGTGAAGCAGCAAATCGTAAACGCGGACGACCGAGCCGGCGAGGGTATTTTCCACGGGCAGGAGCAGGGCATCCGCGGCAGCATCGGCAATGGCACGAAAGGTGGTGTCGAATGTCGGGCGTGGAACGGTGCGTATTTCTTCGCCCAACAATTGCACCGCCGCCGCCTCGCTGAAGGCGCCCGGCTCGCCTTGAAACGCCACCCGCATCGTCTTGAAACTCAGCTCACCCATGCGCTCAGAGCTACCCTTGGCAAACTCTCCGCGCGGCCGCGACTCCGGCTATAATCTCTGCTCGGCCACAATTTTGGAGATATCCGCATGATGACACAGAACCGACCAAAAACGCGCGACTACGCCTCGTTCTACGGAAAGTACATCGCGTTGGTTCCCGAGGGCGAGTTGCTGCAGATCCTGGAGGCGCAGCTCCGGGACTGGCAGAGATTGCTGGGGGACATGAGCGAGGAGCAGTCCGATTTCCGTTACGAGCCCGGCAAGTGGTCCGTGAAGGAAATGCTTGGGCACGTGAGCGATAGCGAACGTATATTTGCGTACCGGCTGCTGCGCATTGCGCGTGGCGACCAGACGCCGATGGCGGGATTCGAGCAGGATGATTACGTGCGCACGGCGAATTCTTCAGCGCGAAAACGGAGCGACCTGCTCGAGGAATTTACCGCAGTGAGGCGAGCTACGATGGCGCTGGTCTCGTCGATGGATGATACGGCGTGGGTTCGCCGCGGGGTTGCCAACCAGAGGGAAATATCGGCTACCGCAATGGCATTCGTGATCGCGGGACATGAGCGGCATCATCAACTGATTCTGCAGCAGCGTTATCTTCCGGCATTGCCGCGAGGCTAATATGCCGCCCGTCGTCGGCCGCTTGTCTCGTGGCTCGACAGCCACGCTGTAGGTTGTTACGCGCACTTGGAGTTGCTGGGGCTCATCCTGAATTTCGTCTTCGCCGGACTGAGCTAACGCTTCGCTGACTCCAGGGCGAATCATGTACAAGAGCAGAAAGGTGTCCAGACTAGCAGCAGGCCCGCGACGATCACGGCGGTTCCGCCGGCTTCCAACGGCCGCTACAAGGCTTTGAGCAACAGATAGCCTGCGCAGAGAAGCGGTCCAGCTTTTGTCAAGACGCGAGTCCGAGAAACGCTCGTGGCGTGCGCACGCGCACTACCAGTGGGACTCCATGTCTTGCTGGCACTCTTGTTGCCCGCATCGATCTAGTCCATGTCTCGACGACGTTCAGATTCCGGCGAGTCTCTGCTACGCAGAAAATCCAGATAGGAAAACACCAGCTGAGTTGAGACTTTTGCAATGGAATACAAATCGGGGCTGCACTTCGATGATAATGAGAACCGCGGACCAGCCGCAGCCGCGATTGGAACAGTGCGAAATATCTTATAAATCGCGTAGGAGTAAATGGACAGAGAGTAAAAATAGCGGGAGTGGTTCCGATTTGGGAATCAGCGAAGCGGGCTGCGCCGTTGTGGAACGCGCGCGAATTCAGAAATCGTTTGCGTTCGCCGGATGAGCGGGAATAGCAGTACTGGGCGAACGATGCGGTGGTGAGGCGGAGTTGACTGGAGTTGACTGGCGCTCGTTGCTGCTTAGTCCAGCCGCTGCTACAATTTCTCTTTGCCGGTTGACCTGTGGCTTCCGTATAACAATGGTTGTTCGTGCCCGGCATCCCGTAGTTCATTACCCGCCTTGGATTTTGCGTTCCAATTGTCCGGCGGCGACCGGCTTGGCGTCTTCAACCGGAATTTGCGCCTCGGCTCAAGGAAAGGGAGAGTACGCGTGGCAAAATATGATGTGGCAATCATCGGAAGCGGTCCGGGTGGATACGTGGCCGCGATTCGCGCAGGGGAATTGGGGCTGAAAACGGTGGTGGTAGAGAAAGACCCGTTTTTAGGCGGCACCTGCCTGCACGTTGGGTGCATCCCCACCAAGGTTTTGCTGCATCATGCCGATGTTTACGATCATTTCAAAAATGGAGCGGAATTGGGCTTCGAGGTATCCGGCCTGAAAATCAACTGGGCCAACATACTGGCGCGCAAGAACAAGATCGTAACCAAACACGCCAAGGGCATCGAATTTCTTTTCAAAAAGAACAAAGTGGAATGGGTGCAAGGCTGGGGAAAATACGATGGCCCGGGGCGCGTGGCGGTGGAAAAAGACGGCAAGCGCTCGGTTATCGAGGCGCGCGGCATTTTGATGGTCAGCGGGTCTGAGGCAAAGTCGCTTGCGGGAATCGAGCCGGACCACAAACAGATTCTGACCAACCGGTCGATCATTGAGCTGCCAGAAATACCGAAGACCCTGATTGTGATTGGAGCCGGCGCCGTGGGCGTGGAATTTGCGTCCATCTACAATTCGTTTGGGACGCAGGTGACGATTCTGGAAGCGTTGCCGCGCGTGGTGCCGGTGGAAGATGAAGAGATTTCCGCGGAGCTTGAGAAGACGTACAAGAAAAAGGGCATCAATGTCCAGACGGGGTGCAGCGTCGATGGCGTAAAGAAAGACTCGAAGGGAGTGACGGTCTCATTTAAGGATAAGGATGGGAAGGCGCAAACCCTGCAGGCGGAGAAATTGCTGCTTGCGGTGGGGCGCAAACCCATGACGGAAAATTGCGGGCTGTAGCAATCGAAGGCCAAGCTCGAGCGCGGGTTCGTGCATGTGAATGAATACATGGAGACTGCCGAGCCAGGGCTGTATGCAGTCGGCGATATTGTGGCGGGACTGCCGCAACTGGCGCACGCGGCGATGATGGAAGGGATCGTGGCGGTGACGCACATTGCGGGCAAGCCGACGCAAACCATCCTGAAAACGCGAATCCCGAATGCGACGTATTGCGAGCCGCAGATTGGGTCGATCGGCCTGACGGAGAAGCAGGCGCGCGACGCCGGGCACAACGTGAAGACCGGAAAATTTCCTTTTGTGGGCAACAGCAAGGCCACCATACTGGGGAATCATGGCGGATTCATCAAAGTGGTGAGCGACGACACGTATGGCGAAGTGCTGGGAATTCACATCATCGGGCCGTATGCTACGGAAATACTTTCGGAAGCGACAACGGTGCTGCAACTGGAAGGCACCGTCGACGACATGATGCACATGATACACGCGCATCCTACGGTATGGGAGGGACTGGGCGACGCGTTTGCGTCGGTGCGCGGATTGCAGATCAACGTGTGAGTTCAGTTGTTTCGAGTAAAGCCAGAGTGCCTGCGTTTACAACCTGGAACGTGTTGTCGTTCATGAACACCTGCCTTATCGTCGATCTCGGGATGATTTCTTACTCCGGTGGGTATGCTCTGCAGCAGCGAGTTGTGGCGGCGCGGAAGACCGGCGCGATTGCCGATGTGCTGCTGCTGTGCGAGCATCCCCACGTACTCACACTGGGGCGCAACGGGAAGCGCGAGAACCTGCTTGCTTCCGAGCACGTGCTGCGGCAGAAGGGCGTGGAATTCCACACTACGAACCGCGGCGGCGACATCACCTATCACGGACCCGGGCAAATCATCGGGTATCCGATTCTGAATCTGGCGAACATGAGGACGGATGTGCACTGGTACGTGCGCACGCTGGAAGAAGCAATGATTCGCGCCAGCGCTGATTTCGGGGTCACAGCGTTTCGCATCGCCGGCAAGACCGGCATCTGGGTGCAGACCGACAGCAAAGATGCCATCTGCGAAGAAAAACTCGCGGCCATCGGAGTACACATCAGCCGCTGGGTGACTTCGCACGGGTTCGCCTACAATGTGGCGACCGATCTTCGGTATTTCGATCTGATTGTTCCGTGCGGCATTTCCGATCGCAAGGCTACCTCGCTGGAAAAACTGCTGTCGCGCAGCGTGCCGATCTCGGAAGTAAAGCCCCACCTTGTGGATCACCTGGCCGAGCTGTTTTCTCTGGCGCCACAACAGCTGTCGCGTACGGAGTTGCTCGCGCAACTCGCGCAGTCGGAAGCATCGGCGTTACCTGCGCCTGCAGGAAGTGCTGTCGAAAAAGCTTGAAACGATTTTCCTCGGGCAAGAGGAGAAATAGGAGCAAGAACGGACTTGCGAATCAGGAACCTGCGGGTGTAGAAAACGCGCGCGTGAGGACGGCGGAGACAGAGCTAGGGGGGCTTCGCTGCGCGTCCAAGGCAACGGATAGAAAGCCTCATCCCTAAAGGGATGAACTACGGGACAGCGGCCCGATGCGGGAGCTGAGGAATTTACTTGACAAGGTAAGGGGTGTGAGCGGATAGTAAACCATATGGTTAAGTATTCGGCAGACCTCGATTCCACCTTTGGCGCGCTGGCTGATCCTACGCGGCGCGCGATACTGGCCACGCTGATGCTCGGCCAAGCCTCGATCACCGAACTAGCCAAGCCGCACCGCATGTCCCTGCCCGCGGTGATGAAGCATCTTCACGTGCTGGAAGAGGCCGGGCTGGTCTCACAGAAGAAAATCGGACGCACGCGCCGGTGCCAACTTGCCGCGCAGCCGCTCAAAGAAGCCGAAAAGTGGCTCTCGCAATACCGAGCTTTCTGGGAAGGAACTTTCGACTCACTCGAACGTTATCTCAGCCAAGAGGAAAATAAGGAGGACAAGTCATGGCAACGCCGCAATCGCAACCACAACCGGACTCGCTGCAGCTAAGACGCACGTTCGCAGCGCCGCGAGAGAGAGTGTTCCACGCCTGGACCGACGCGAAGCAATTCGCGCTGTGGTTTCATCCGAGCACCGATCACACCACCATTGTTTCGCAACTGGATCTGAAGGTGGGCGGGAAATACAGCCTGGAGATGCATCATAAGGGCGGCAATGTGCACAAGCTGAGCGGGACATACCAGGAAATCAAGCCGCCCGAGAAGCTGGTATTTACCTGGCGGTGGGCCACGGATCCCCCCGGGCAGGAATCGGTCGTAAGCCTGGAATTTCTTGATCTGGGCGATGCGACGGAAATTCTTCTGCACCACGGACAATTCCCGAGCGCCGAGTCGCGCGAACAGCACAACCACGGCTGGGTGGGTTGCTTCGAGCAACTTCAGGGTTACCTTGCACAGGCCTGAGGGGTCGTAGCGCTGGTATCTAGCAAATGGCCGACGGGGTTCCTGCACCTGGGAAAGGCGCGGGTGCAGGATGACACGTCCAGCTAGACGAAACGTTTTCGCGAAGTGGATCTCGTAGCAGTGCCGCGCATCGCGCGGCGAGGAGGACGAATGCCGATTGTTGATGCAATTTTGATGGAGATGGAACAAGAAGCGAAGACCACGCGGCGGGTATTCGAGAGGATTCCGGATGACAAACTAGGCTGGAAGCCACACGCAAAGTCGTTCACGCTGGGTCAACTGGCCATGCACATTGCCGGGGGTCAGAAGCAAATCGCAAAGATGGCCAACGACGACGTGTGGGAGGTTGGAAACTTCACCGTGCCGGAGGCGAAGAGTCGCAGGGAACTGCTGGAAACTCTGGACGAAGGCACCAGCAGTGCGAAACATAGTCTGCAACAGATGGATGATGAGAAGCTGATGTCCACGTGGACGCTGACAAAGAATGGCAAGACGATCATGGCGGTGCCGAGGATCGGCTTGATTCGCTCGGTGATGATGAATCATTTCTATCATCATCGCGGGCAGCTCTCCGTATATTTGCGGATGCTGGATGTGCCGGTGCCATCGATTTACGGGCCCAGCGCGGATGAAAACCCATTTGCGTAGAGCCCGCCTAGGCAATGGCTAAAACAGGGTGTGAAAAAACTCTCCTTCTGTCATTCCGAACGGAGCCTGGCATTTGCGAAAGCACGTCCCTCGCTTCGCTCGGGATGACAACGAACTATGCTTTTGCCGCAAGTCGTGAAAGCGATGCCCTCCAAAAAAAACAAACCCGATGAGAAAGGCAAGCTAGCGGGGGCTGCGTCCGGACCCGGACGGTGAAGATGCGAGGCCGGAAGCTGGGGTGGAACCATTCTCCGTCAGCAGCTTCTGTTTTGCATGGGGCACACCCTGCAAGCCATCAAGATAAGCCGCGATCCCGCGGTACAGGCCTTCCGCGACGCGTTGGCGCTGGCCGCTTTCCCGCAGCAGACTTTCATCGCTGGCATTACTGACGAAAGAAATCTCCGAAAGCACGGCAGGCATGTTGGCGCCGGTCAAAACGACGAAGGGCGCCTGTTTCACGCCGCGGTTTTTCTCGCTTCCGCTCACAAACTGTAGCCGTTGGGAGAGGGTGTTCTGTATGTCCACGGCAAGCAACTTCGATTCCGCGATTTTGTCGTTGCGGGCAATTTTTGCGACTAGGTCGGACAGGTCGTGGACAGCAGACTGCGCGGACGCGTTTTCGCGTGTGGCGAGTTCCCTGGACTGCGGCGAAGTGGCCAGGCTTAAGTAGTAGGTTTCGACGCCGCGCGCTTCGCGGAAATCGCTGGAATTGGCGTGAATCGAGATGAACAGGTCGGCGTTAGCAGCATTAGCAATGGACGTGCGCTCCTCGAGGGAAACGCGGCGGTCGTCCTTGCGCGTGTAAATTACTTCCGCTCCGGCAATATTCTCTTCGATGAGCTGGCCGAGACGCAGCGCCACATCCAGGCAAAGATCCTTTTCGAGCAAGCCCTGCGGTCCCTTGGTGCCGGTGTCGTATCCTCCGTGTCCCGGATCGATGGCGATGCGGCTGATCTTCAGGCCCAACTCGCGCGACAGGAAAGGTTGCGGATCGCGAGCGGCGGTTGGCGTGGCCGAGGCGGCTGGCAGCGAATTTTGAGTTGCGGCAACAGCGGCGAGAGGGAGGCTCGAGGCGGCGGAGCCTTGGGAGTAAACGTCGATCACCAGGCGATAGGGGTCGGGAAGCAGCCGCGTGGAATATTCTTTGGCGCCATCGGCGTCGAGAACCAACCGGACGACATCATCGCTGAATTGCGAGGCGCGCACGCCTTGCAGTAGGCCTTGGGAGGCGGGAACGGTCTTCAGTCCGACGGAGGGCCGCAGCTGCGCTTTGTGGAGATCAAAGTAGATGCGGTCGGGGGAAGCGATGCGAGCGGAGTCGAATTGCACGGGACTGTCGAGCAGGACGACAACGTGCGCGTCGTTCTGCGAGTTCGATGCCTGGATGGCGGTAATATTGGGCATTCCTCGCACGACTGAACTCGATTCCAAGGGATAGCGGTTCGCGGCCGATTGCAAAACGCCTTGTGCTTGCAGTCCGTCGTTGGCTTGTTCGCGTTGCGCGAGGCTCTTTGTTGCCGCCAATTGATTGCGCATTCTCTCCCGCATTTGCCGCAGAGTGCCGCCGGGAAGAGCCAGTCCCGCGGACAGCAGAACGGCGAGGAGCGTACACATCCAAAGTGCCCAAGCGGGC
>Ga0126379_10001073_pt1 | contig 16174 bp, 19 predicted proteins | sample PanSoiMetPlot_24_FD_92640 | JGI IMG/M metagenome (GOLD analysis project Ga0126379, IMG submission 92640) | Tropical forest soil microbial communities from Panama - MetaG Plot_24 | ecosystem: Environmental > Terrestrial > Soil > Tropical forest > Bulk soil | place: Panama | collected 2016-02-17 | reverse complement strand
GTCTTCGTGGTCGTGGCCACTTGGTCCGATCACGCGCGATGACGGGCGATCACGGCGATGACGGCGATAAGTCCAGCCGCACAGATATAATCTGCGGGCGGAGGAAACCCAATGTCGAAATCGCGCAGACAATTCCTGACCCAGGCATCAATGGTGTTGGGGGCAGCGGTCGTGTCGGCTGGCGGTGTGCAGAGACCTACGGAGACACCGCAGCAACAGCCCTCCGAGCCGCCACCGGGAACCCCGCCTGCGTTCGGCACCGCGACGCCGGTTGGGCCCCAGGTTACGCCGGGCACCTTTGCTGAGGCGGAACGACTTGTTCAAGTGGAATTGACTGCCGCCGAACGCGCTCAGGCTGCCGGCAATTGGCGCAGCGCCATGGCTCCGCTTTACGAGCGACGAACCGGGCCGCACAAAGTTGCGATCGAATCCGCCATCGCACCGTATTCGCAGTGGGACCCCATCTTGCCGGGTGAAAAGAAACTGCCGCTGCGCGATCAGTTCATATGGACCCGGCGCGATCCCGGCCCGCTCCCCAAGAGCGACCAGGACATTGCCTTCGCGGCTGTTACCCAACTGGCGCGCTGGATTGAGCGACGCGACATCACGTCTACCCGGCTCACCCAGATTTACCTGGACCGGCTGGAACGCTTCAATCCTACGTTGCGCTGCGTCATCACGCTCACCCGTGACCACGCTTTGGCCCAAGCCAAGAAGGCCGACCAGGAGATCGCTGCGGGCAAGTATCGCGGGCCGCTGCACGGGATTCCATGGGGCGCCAAAGATCTTCTCGACACAGCCGGCATTCTCACCACGTACGGCGCAGAGCCGTTCAAGGACCGCGTGCCGACCGCTGATGCAGCCGTGGTCAAGCGCTTGAACGAAGCCGGCGCGGTGCTTGTGGCCAAGCTGAGCCTGGGCGCGCTGGCGCTCAACGACATCTGGTTCGGCGGCCAGACTGTGAATCCGTGGTTGCTGGAAGAAGGCTCCTCCGGTTCAAGCGCCGGCCCCGGAGCAGCGACGGCCGCGGGGCTGGTTGGCTTTGCCATCGGCAGCGAGACCGGAGGCAGCATTGTGGGCCCCAGCATGCGTTGCGGCGTCACTGGTCTGCGGCCCACGTATGGCCGCGTGCCGCGCAGCGGCGCCATGACCCTCTGCTGGTCCCTCGACAAGCTCGGGCCCATGACGCGCCATGTTGAAGATGCCATGCTGGTGTTGCACTCCATTTCCGGTCCGGATCCCGGAGACGTCAACAGCGTCCCCAGCAAACTGGACTATGACGCCAGCGCGCCGGTGAAGGGCCTGCGCGTCGGCTATATCCCAGCCTGGATGGAAAAGAATCCGGCTACTGACGTTGACCGTGCTGCTCTCGAGACGGTGAAGAAAATAGGGATGCTTCCAGTCGAAGTCTCTATCCCAGCCTGGCCTTACGATTCGCTGGACATCATCCTTTTTGCGGAGGCCGCCGCCGCGTTCGAAGAGATTACCCTGGATCATCAGGTCGACCAGCTCAAAGTTCAGGTCCCGGATGCTTGGCCCAACGTCTTTCGCCAGTCACGTTTCTTGTCTGCCGTCGATTTCGTGCAGTGCGACCGTTTGCGCCGCAAAGTCGCCCGCGAAATGGCCCGGGTCTTCAAAGAAGTAGACCTGCTGTTGGTGCCTTCGCTACGTGACGAGATGCTCACCATCACCAACTTCACCGGACATCCGTCACTCACGCTGCGCGCTGGCTTCGTTCAGGTATCGGAAGCGCGTAGCGACTGGGCGCCGGACCCCGCCCACGCGCTACCCAGGTTCTCGCCACCCCGACGCGTGCCCCATGGGGTTACGCTGATTGGCAGGCTGTTTGACGAAGGCACCGTGGGACGCGCCGGCCTCGCTCTCGAGCGCGCGTTCGCCGTCGCCGACGAACGGCCACCGGGGTTTTAATGGACTTCAAATTTGAAATTTAAAATTTGAAAATTTAAAATCCGCCTTCTGGGCAGAATATCCCTTGATGAGGGGCTCGCTCACGTCGAGTTATTTCCATTTGTATCAACAGTTTATCTCTTGAGCTTTCTTTTACCTCGAATGGTTGCCCTGTGCATTGCCGGTTCTCGGATAGTCCCGCATGGTTGGGCGCACGGAGGAACCAAACCATGCACAAGACCCAAGCGCTTCCCTTTCGCGAAGCCAAACGTACTCAACAGAGCTTTCTGGCCGCCGCCGAGAAGAAAACCCTGCTGTGGCTGGCCGCCCGCACACCAGCCTGGATCAACTCCGACCATCTGACAGTCTTGGGGCTGGTGGCCATGGCTGGCGCCGGCGCCGGATACTGGTGGTCGCGCACCAACCGTGCTGGGCTGATCGTGGTGATCGTCTTCCTGGCGCTCAACTGGCTGGGTGACAGTCTGGACGGCACCCTGGCGCGCTTCCGCAACTGTCCGCGCCCGCGGTACGGCTTTTACGTGGACCACGTGGTCGATGCCTTCAGTACGGTCTTTCTGCTCGGCGGCTTGGCGCTTTCCGGATACATGTCTCCCTGGGTCGCTTTCGGGCTGCTCATCACTTACCTGGTGATGTTGGTTGAGGTCTGCCTGGCTAGCTACACGCTCGGCGACTTCAAAATCTCCTACTTCAAGATGGGACCAACCGAGCTGCGCATTCTGCTTTCCATCGGCAACCTGGTCTTGTTTTGGAAGTCGATGTCACATATCGCCGGACGCGTCTACCGGCTCTTTGACGTCGCTGGGACAATCGGGATTGCCGGCATGCTGCTCGTCCTGCTGATCTCCGTGGTGACGAATACTCTTCGGCTCTATCGTCGCGAGCCGCTGCCGGGCCGTCGCAACAACCTAGGCCTGAACGTAGAGACGCGGCACCGCCACGTCTCTAATACTGGCGCCGCGAATAACCCGGCTCCTGGCGTTTCCAGGGGCCTCGACGCCCAAAAATCACAAGAATCGGCTCTGGTGTAAGCGCCAGACGCGGCAGTGCCGCAATTTGAATCTCGGATTGGGGAAGCGAACCTCTAGTTATTGGTCACACCGACATCAGCCTGAACTCCGCGCCACCCGGCTCAAGCTATACTGAAGAGCTTCTGAGGGAGATTTGAGCATGGCAAAACTTGTCTATGGATTGAGCCAGTCCCTCGACGGCTACGTCGATCACAAGAAGCTTGGTCCGCCTGCGCCCGCCGCATTCCGTCACTTCGTCGAGCAGGTGCGTGGCGTGACGGGCCTCATCTACGGTGCCCGCATGTACGAGATCATGCGTTATTGGGACGAAGATTCTCCTGATTGGGACGCGGAGGATCGCGAGTTCGCGGTGGCTTGGCGGAGCCAGCCGAAGTGGGTCGTGTCGCATTCCCTCAAGTCAGTTGGCCCCAACGCCACGCTTGTCGCGGATGACTTCGAGAAGGTGATACGCGGGCTGAAGGCCGAGCTGGCTGGCGAGATTCAAGTTGGCGGACCAGGCCTGGCGCAAAGCCTGACCGAAGCCGGTCTTATGGATGAGTATCGACTCTACCTCCGCCCCGTCGTGCTTGGTGGGGGCAAGCCATTCTTCGCCGGCCCCCGGCCGCCGCTCCACCTAGTGGCCAGCGATCTAATCGTGGATGACTTGATTCGGTTGACGTACGTTCCCGCTTAATCGCGCGACTCCCCCGACGGACTGCGCTCAGAAATTCAAAACTGAGACACTACCCACGGCCCGCGCCTCTTGACACTGCTGGTCTGCGACATTTACCTTAACCCAATGCGAATTCTGTGCCAGAAGATGTGTCCGTGTTGCTGTCAGGCGACGCACGTCTCTCTGGCCAATGAAGCCGCTCCCTAAAACGTAATCATTCAATTTTAGGAACCGCCCATCGCCAGAGAAAAGCGATGGGCTTTTTGTTTTTGGCAGCTCTCAAGATCAAGGAAAGTGAACATGAGTACGCCAGCAGAAACATTGAACGAAACCAAGGCCCAGAGAGTGGAGAGACTCAAGCGGGAAAAGAACCCTTGGGAATGCCTCGACGAAATCCGTGCCTTCGCTGCGCAGGGCCACGCAGCCATCCCAGAAGCCTGGATCAAGACTTATTTCCGTTGGTGGGGAGTTTACACGCAAGGTGACGGCGCCGGCGTCCTCGGCGGCTCGAGCGGAGAAGGCAAGGCCGTGCCCTACTTCATGTTGCGCATCCGGCTGGCGAACGGGTTCCTCACCTCCCGCCAGCTTCGCACGATTGCGCGGCTTTCGGAAAGGTACGGGCGCAGCTTCGCCGACATCACGGTCCGCCAGAACATTCAACTCCATTGGGTGTCGCTCCAGGACTTGCCTGATGTCCTTGAAGGGCTCTTCGACGTTGGTTTGACGTCGATGTCCACTTGCGGCGACGTCACGCGCAACATCACCGGCTGCCCGCTGGCCGGTTTGGATGCCCACGAACTCTGCGACGCCTCTCGCCTGGTCTTTGAAGCAAACCATTTTCTGGCCGGTAATGCCGAGTTCTACAACCTCCCACGCAAGTACAAGATCAGCATCAGCGGTTGCAGCGACTGGTGCTCGTATCCGGAGATCAACGATCTGGCCTTCACCCCGGTGGTGCGCGGCACAAACGGCAAGAGCGAAGTCGGTTTTTCCGTGCGCGTGGGTGGCGGTCTCTCCACCGAACCGCATCTGGCGGTGCGTCTTGACGCCTTCGTGCGCTGGAACCAGGTCATCCCCGTAACCAAGGCGGTGAGCGAATTCTTTCGTGACTCTGCTGTTCTCCGCGAGAGCCGTGACAGGGCGCGGCTGAAGTTTCTCTTCCTCCAGCACGGCTGGACAGCGGAGAGCTTCCTCGAAGAAGTGGAGCGCCGGCTGGGCTTCAGTCTTGATCCCGCTGTGCCCGAACAGGTTCCCGCCGACGTATTCCGCGATCACACAGGCGTTCATTCGCAGAAGCAGCCGGGCCTGTCCTACGTGGGCGCCGCCGTGCTGCGTGGGCGCATTACGCCGGAGCAGATGCGCGCCGCGGCCGATCTGGCGGAGCGTTACGGCACCGGCGAGCTGCGCACCACCAACACCCAGAACCTGGTCATCGTGAACGTGCTGGAATCGCAAACGGGGTTCGTCACGGAGGGCCTGAACCGCGCCGGCCTGTGCGTGGAGGCTTCCACCTTCTGGAGGGGCGCCGTGGCGTGCACCGGCACCGAGTTCTGCAAGCTGGCCATCACGGAGACAAAAACGTTCACCCGCTGGCTGGTGGAAGAGCTGGACGAACGCGTACCCGCGTTCGACCAGCAGTTGCGGCTCAACGTGACCGGGTGCCCCAACAGTTGCGGCCAACATCGGCTGGCTGACATAGGCCTGGAAGGAAAGAGGGTCAAAGTGAATGGCGTCCTGCAGGACGCATACTACTTTTGCCTGGGCGGATCCGTGGGGGAACACGCCGGCTTTGCGCGTCCGGTAGGCTATCGCTGTCCCGCCGCGGAGGTTCCCGACGCCATCGAACGGCTGCTCCGTTTTTACTTGAACAACCGCAACGGCGGGGAAAACCTGCGTCGCTTCTTTGCGCGCCATTCAGAAACTGACTTGCGGTTGTTTCTTGCTGGCCGAGCTGTTGCGGAGGCGGAACGCGATCCGTCTCCAGGAAAGCCGCCTCGCGGAACTGAAGGATAAAAAATACAAATAGCAACGATAAAAAAGATAAACATGACTCTTTACCCAATCTTCCTTAAGCTTGAAGACCGCAGGGTCCTGATTGTGGGCGGCGGCGCCATCGCCGAGCAAAAGCTCGAAGCTGTGTTGCGCTCGGCGCGCGACGTGACCGTGCTGGCGCCGCGCGTAAGCGAGCGTATTGAGCTTTGGGCCAGTCAAGGACTCCTCAAGCACGTGGCTGCGGAATATCGCGCCGGGATGGCCCAGGGATTTTTTCTGGTCATCGCGGCGACAGACTCCGCAACCGTGAATCGGGCAGTTTATGATGAAGCCATAAGATGCGGCACGCTGGCCAATGCGGTTGACGATCCCGACTACTGCAGTTTTTACGCTCCGGCGGTAGTCGAGCGCGGCGATTTTCAGATCGCGATCTCGACCGGCGGGGCAAGCCCGGCTTTGGCCCAGCGGGTCCGCCGGGAACTGGAAGAGGAATTCGGGCCGGAGTACGGACCGTGGACGGCATGGCTGGGACGCACTCGATCACTGTTGCGTCGCGCGCTGCCGCCAGGGGAACGACGTAAGGAGTTGCTGCATTTGCTGGCGCATGCCCGGCCCCTATGCGATAACAAAACTGAAGGGAGATGACCATGAGCCTGGACCAAGCCAAGAGAGACGAACTGCAAACAACGTTGCGTGAAGTCTTGAGAGACCACCAACGCGACGGGCTGAACATGATCGGTAACGTCGAGCAGTTGACGCGCCGGCTGGTGCAAGCGGTAGAAGGCTGGATTGAGCAAGAGTCTTTCGCCGGGCGAAAGAGCGCCTAGAAGTCGCCGCTGACGGAGCCGACGCGGAATGCCAATGCCGGAGAAAGTCTCGATCGTAGGAGCCGGGCCGGGACCGGCGGACCTGCTGACTGTGCGCGCGATCCACGCGCTGCGCTCGGCGCACGTGGTCCTGCACGACGACCTGGTTTCGCCGGATGTGCTGGCTCTCTGCCCGCGCTCCACGCAGGTGATCAACGTTGGCAAACGCTGCGGCAAGATGGGCCACTCCCAGCAGCAAATCAACGAGCTCATGATCGAGCACGCGCGCCGCGGAAAATCGGTGGTGCGGCTCAAATCCGGTGATCCCGCGGTCTTTGGGCGTTTGGGTGAAGAGCTGGATGCGCTGCGCGAGGCCGATGTCGCCTTCGACATTATTCCCGGGGTGACGGCGGCAATAGCGGCTGCGGCCGCCGCCGAACTTACCTTGACGGACCGTCGTTCGTCTTCGGCCCTGCTGATCCTCAGCGCTCACCACGCCGCGCAGAATACGCAGCTGACGGCGTTGGCTGACCCTGAGCGGACGACGTTGGCCGTGTACATGCCTGGCCCCGACTATGCTCATACTGCGAACGCTCTGATGCAGACAGGCATCGAAGCCGGCACTCCCTGCCTGGTGGTTTCCAACGCTTGCCGCCCAGACCAGCAAGTCAGGGCACTCGCCCTCGGTGATCTCGCCTTGGTGCGCGATATCCCCGCGCCGGCAGTCTTGATCGTCGGCCGGGTGGCCCAACCCCCGGTTCATGACGCTCAAGATGCCTCGCTCCCTGCACGCGAGTCTGTCGCCGGTACAATTCCCACAATCGAACACCCCGACCAGCCCTCGTTTCCCTTCTCGCATCCCTGCTGAAGCGTTGCTGTCGTTACTTTCGGCAGGTTCCGGACCTCGTCCCTCTCGTTCCCGGCCGCATCCCGCAGTGTGGGATAATCATCTGTTTTGCCTGACCTCCTAGCGAGACGTCCGTCGGCTGCGACCGTTTCGTAACCAGTCTCGCGGCGAAGCCCGGGTGGCGCTGCGCCGCGTGCATCAGGAGCAGGAAAATCATCGCCGCAGCCAAGCCCAAGAGCGGTTTGGAGCGAAGCGACAGGAAAAAAGAGAAAGAGGAAAGACTTGGATTTTCAGCTCACCGAGGAACAGCAACAGCTCAAGAAATCGGTCCGTGAATTCGCGGAGCGTGAAATGCTCCCTCACGTCATGGCGTGGGACGAAGCCTGCCATTTTCCCGTGGAAGTCATCAAGCAGTTGGGGAGGATGGGTGTCATGGGCGCTATTTTTCCTGCCGAATACGGCGGGGCCGGGCTGGGATACGTGGAATACGTGATCGCCGTGGAGGAACTTTCCCGGGTTGACGGCTCCGTAGGCATCACGGTAGCCGCACATAACTCGCTCAGCGCCAACCATATTTTCCAGGTCGGCAACGAAGAACAGAAACGCAAGTACGTTCCCAAGCTGGCATCGGGCGAATGGCTGGGCTGCTGGGGACTGACTGAGCCCGACTCGGGTTCTGACGCCGGCGGTGCACGCATGAGTGCCGTCCGCAAGAAAGGTGGCTGGCTACTCAATGGGACCAAAACCTTCATCACCAACGGTCACCACGCCGATGTCATCGTAGTCATCGCGGTGACGGATAAGGCCGCGCACACGCACGGACTGTCGGCGTTCGTCCTGGAAAAAGAGACCAAGGGTTTTCGTCCCGGGAAGAAAGAAAACAAACTTGGCCTGCGCGCCAGTGACACGTCAGAACTGGTCTTTGAAGACTGCTGGTTGCCTGACGATGCTCTTCTGGGCAAGGAAGGCGACGGCTTCATCGACGCCATGCGCATTCTCGATGGCGGACGCATCTCTATCGCGGCCATGGGCCTGGGCATGGCCCAGGGTGCGTACGAAGCCGCGCTCAAGTATTCCCGCCAGCGCAAGCAGTTTGGCCGGGTGATCAGCGAATTCCAGGCCATACAATGGAAGCTGGCGGACATGGCGCTGGAGATTGACGCCGCTCGGCTGCTCACTCTGCGCGCTGCGAGCATGAAGGACGCGGGCCTGAAGACCACGATGGAATCGTCAATGGCCAAGCTGTACGCCGGCGAAGTCGCGGTGAAGGTGGCGAACGAGTCCGTGCAAATCCACGGTGGTTACGGCTTCATCAAGGATTATCCGGCGGAAAAGTTTTATCGCGACGTTAAGCTGTGCACCATCGGCGAGGGCACCAGCGAGATCCAACGACTGGTGATCGCAAGACAGTTGTTGAAAGATTAGAGGGCGCAGATGACCTCCGCCATCTCAGACTGGGTCGAACGCATTCGCACAGGTGACGTCCGCGCCTTGGCCCGTGCCATCAGCACCATTGAGGACGGCCGCCCGGAATCGCTCGCTCTGCTCAAGGCCTTGTTCCCTCTCAGTGGACGCGCTCGCGTGATCGGCCTGACGGGCTCCCCCGGCGCCGGCAAGAGCACGCTGGTCGACCAACTGGCGCGAGAGTATCGCAAGCAGGAGCGCACGGTAGGCATCATCGCGGTCGATCCCACGAGCCCTTACAGCGGCGGCGCCATTCTTGGCGACCGCATCCGCATGCAGGCGCACCACGCTGACCCGGGAATTTACATCCGCAGCATGGCCACGCGCGGCTGTCTGGGCGGGCTGGCTCGCGCCACCACCGACGTGACGACCGTCCTCGACGCCAGCGGCAAGGACCTGGTGCTGATTGAAACCGTAGGCGTCGGCCAGGACGAGGTCGACATTGTTCGACTGGCCGACATCACGGTCGTGATTCTCGTTCCGGGCATGGGCGACGACGTGCAGACGATCAAGGCCGGGATCATGGAGATCGCCGACATCTTCGTCGTCAACAAGAGCGACCGCGAAGGCGCCGACAGGGTGGAGCGGGAAATTCGCGCCATGCAGACTTTGGCTTTGCGCAAAGACCAGTGGACACCGCTGATCGTCAAAACCGTCGCCACCGAAGGCAAGGGCGTCACCGAGCTGGCGTCGGCCATTACCGGCTACGAAGCGTTTCTTGCGCAACACGACTTGCTGATGAAGAAAAAGATCAGCAACTGGCGCGAGCGATTGATCGAGATGTTGCGCGAGGCGCTGCTTGAGCGGCTGCTACGTGAGCGCATGGGTGAAAAGGAACTGGCCCAGCTGGCCGTGGAAATTGCCGAGCACCACCGCGATCCGTACTCTCTGGTGGAAGAGATCGTGGGCAGCTTTGCTGCATCGGGTGATCGGGTGATCCGGTGATCCCGCAGGGCGGGATCGGAAGACTGGGAGTCGCGATCAAGGCCAAGAGCCAAAGGCCAAAAGCCAGTAGCTAGTGGCTAGCAGCCAGGAGCTTCTTTATGAACCACTCCATCGACCATCTCGGCATCGCCGTCAAGTCGCTGGTCCAGGCGCGCAAGTTTTACGAACAGCTTGGCCTGAAGGCAGGGAACGAGGAGGTCGTGGCCCACGAAAAAGTCAGGGTTGTCATGATTCCCGTGGGTGAAAGCCGTATCGAACTGCTGGAGCCGACCACTCCTGATTCCGTGATCGCCAAATATCTGGAGAAGCGCGGCGAAGGGTTACATCACGTGGCGCTGCACGTTCCTGATTTGGCCCAAGCGGTGAAGACGCTCAAGGCGGCAGGCGCACGCTTTGTCACGGAAGAAATCAAGACCGGCGCTGGGGGACATCAGTATGTGTTTGTCCATCCGTCAAGTGCTGGTGGAGTGTTGGTGGAACTCGTGCAGGGCGAGACTTAATGCAGGATTTGGTAATTGGGTAATTTGGTAATTGAGTAATCTAAATCCCGGGACGAGGGCGACAATTACCAAGTTACTCAATTACGAAATTTTTCCATGCTCATCCTCGGAATCGACACATCCGGCAAGTCCGGCGGGATCACCCTGGCCGAAGGCGACGCTCAATCTTTTCGCGCCGTTGAATCATGTCCCATCCTCGGCGGGACTTTTTCCGCGCAGCTGGTGCCGACCATCGCCGCATTGTTGGAACGGCACGGCCATGACGCTCAAGATCTCGACGGTTTCGCCGTCGCGTCGGGGCCGGGATCGTTTACCGGGCTGCGCGTTGGCCTCAGCGCAGTGAAGGGGCTGGCCGAAGTGCTCAACAAGCCGATTATGACGGTCTCCCTGCTTGAGGCCTTGGCGGTCTCTTCCGGCCACCGCGGACGGATCGCCGCCGCGCTCGACGCCGGCCGCTCGGAGATTTTCTGGGGTGTGTATCAAGTCTCCGCAGAAGCCACGGCCCCGATCAGTGAAAAAATCAGCGAAGAGCTGCTAACGCGCGAAGCGTTTTTGGAGCGCCTCGGCAACAGTGGTTTGGACCACGCCGTCACCGGCGATCCGACCCTGGCAATTTTTACTTTGGGCGCGCCCGCCAAAGAGCGCATCCACGCCGTCGTCCGTCCCACCAGTGAAATGATTGCGCGAATTGGCCTTCAGAAACTTCTGGCCGGCGAAACGGTTTCCGTGGAAGCTCTCGACGCCAACTATATTCGTCGCTCCGACGCAGAGATTTTCTCCAAGGGCAGGCGATGATCGCGGTTCGCCCCGCGCGCAAGGAAGACGTGCCGCGCATGGTGAAAATTGCCGGCCACTCGGCGACCGCGGCGCACTGGAACCCGGAAGCCTATGCCAGCCTCTTCGCGCCCGAAGCCCTGTGCGGTCTGGTTACGCTGGTAATCGAGGAAAACAACGCGGTCGTGGGCTTCCTAGTCGGCCGCTTGTTAGCAGAAGGCGAGTGGGAGATCGATAACGTCGCTGTTGCCGGCGCGGCCCGGCGGCGCGGCCTGGGGTCGCGTCTGATCGGCGAATTCATGGATCTGGCGCGCAGCCGCGGCGGAAGGCACATTTTCCTCGAGGTCCGTGCATCCAATCGCGCCGCCCAGGCGCTCTATCAAAAGTGGGCCTTCATCGAGGCTGGAACCCGCAAATCCTACTACCAGGAGCCGGTGGAAGACGCCCTGATTCTAAGGTTTACTTTTCCACAGGGAGGCTGACAATTTGCTGGTTGAACCAGCCCGGCCCCTATGTTAAGGTTCGATGAAGATTCACGCAGGAGGTTCTTCCGGATGGTCGAATCCGTTCGCGAACAGCTTCTTGCCAGCCACGAAGAATTTCGTAGGCTGGCCCAGGAACACACCCAGTACGCACAGCGCCTTCACTCCCTGACTGAAAAAAGATATCTATCAGAAGAAGAAAAGGTGGAGGAAGTGCGTCTTAAGAAACTCAAATTACGCATCAAAGACCAGATGCAAACCATCGAGCAGGATTACAAGCGCACGCATTTTCAAGTCGCCTGATCCCGCTCGGAAACTTATGAACCTCTCCGATCCGCCCTTTGTGGGCAGCGAGGAGAGGTTTACTACTTTGTAGCGCTTGGCTTCAAGTGAACCATAGGTGTCAGTCCCTTTTCCCGGGAAGTTCATGATTTCCGCTCAGGCCCAGTCGCTATAATCGTGAAGGATGGTCCGCGACGGGATCTATTACGCTTTGGGAATGGCGCTGGTGGCTGCTCTGCTCTGGTGGCTGGCAGCCCCCCTTTGGGCCCTAGTTCCGCTGCTGTTCGCCATTTTCTTTCTGTGGTTCTTCCGCGATCCGGAGCGCGCCATCCCTGCCGAGCCCGGTTTGATCGTCTCTCCGGCCGACGGCAAGGTGACTGCGGTTGCCGGCACCCAGTTCGACGGCAAAGCATGCACCCGGGTCAGCATTTTTCTGAGCGTCTTTGACGTCCACGTAAACCGCTCGCCCATTAACGGTGTGGTCCGCGACGTGATTTACAAACCGGGAAAGTTCCGCAACGCCATGGATTCAGCTTCCGCTGACGACAACGAGCAGGCCATCGTCACCCTGGAAGGCCAGAACATGACGCTGGTGTTCAAGCAGATCGCGGGTCTGCTGGCGCGGCGTATTGTGTGCACTCCCAAGCCGGGCGATACACTGGCCCGCGGGCAGCGCGTGGGCATGATCAAATTCGGCTCGCGGACTGATGTGATCTTTCCCGCGGCGGCCACGCTCAGCGTCAAGGTGGGCGACCACGTCAAGGGCGGCTCTTCCATCTTGGCGCAATATGCCACGCCGGCCACCATGACGATCACTCCCGCCCGCCAACCTACGGAGGCTCTGCCATGAAGATGCCTATCACCATGCCCCGATGGGAAGACCAGGGCGCCTCCGTCCGCAAACGCCGCATGCGTAAGGGCATGTACATTTTGCCGTCGCTTTTTACGGCAGCGAACATCGGCGCTGGTTACTTCGCCATCACCGAGACTCTGCAAGGCACCGCTGCGGACACCTGGCATTTTGATCTTGCTGCGAAAGCGATCGGGGTGGCGATCGTGGCCGATGGGTTGGACGGGCGCATCGCGCGCATGACCGGCACTACCAGCGATTTCGGCCGTGAGTTCGACTCCTTGGCTGATGTCATCACCTTCGGCGTGGCCCCAGCTCTGCTGGCCTGGATGTGGGGATTCCGTTGGCTGCCCATGTTCAACACTCCAGACTTGAAAACGCGCCTCGTGCAACTGGGCGTGATTGTCACGTTTCTTTTTCTGGTGGCAGGCGCCAGCCGCTTGGCCCGTTTCAACATTCAAGCCAACCCGCAGCCTTCGAATCCTGGGCGACCGGGAAGAAAGTATTTTGTCGGCATGCCCATTCCCGCGGGCGCCGCGGTGGTAGCCGCTACCATCCATTTGCTGGAGGGCAGGCCCATCGAGTCCTGGTGGATGGCCACGGCCTGGGCGGCACTGGTCACTTTCGCAGCCTTCCTGATGGTCAGCACCTGGAGGTTCTATAGTTTCAAGGACCTCAATCTTCGCAACCGGCATCCTTTCCAGTGGGTGATTCCGATTGGCGCATTCTTTCTTCTCTTGTGGTACTTTTCCGGTCCTGTGCTCTTTGTGCTGTCGGTAACCTACATGTTCAGCGGTGTGATGACCCGGCTGGCGTCTCTGTTCCGCCGACGTCCGCCCGAGGCAGGATCAGCGGTGTACAACGAAGCCGAAGTGCCTGAACCGCGATGAAGCCCGAAACCCAGAAGCCGTTTCACGTGGCCATTGTGGGCGCGGCCACCCTCAAAGGGAAAGAACTCAAAGAGGTGCTGGAAGAAAGAAACTTCCCTGCTGTCGACATCCGCCTGCTCGATGACAACGAATCGCTGGGACAACTGGAGCGCGTCCAGGACGAGGTTTCCTTTGTGCAACCGGTCACGCCTGACCAGCTGGAGAACGTGGATTTCACGTTCTTTGCCTCGGACCAGGATTTTACTCGCGTGAATTGGAAGCTGGCGCGGCAAGCCGGCAGCGCCATCGTGGACCTTTCCTATGCGCTCGAAAGCGAAGCCGACGTTGCTCTGAGCGCGCCCTGGATCGATCGCGAACTGGGCCGGAACCAGCAGCCCAACCTGGAATCGAGTGCCGTGATGATCGCGCACCCGGCTGCCATCACCCTGGCTCTGCTGCTGCTGCGGGTGGGCAAGGCCGGCGCAATTCGCCGCGCTGCCGCCACCATGTTCGAGCCGGTCTCCGAGCAGGGCCGCCGGGGCATGGACGAACTGCACGAGCAAACTGTGAACTTGCTCTCGTTTCAGCAGATGCCCACTGGAGTTTTTGATGCCCAGGTGGCATTCAACATGATCGACCGCTACGGCCCGGCTTCGTCCAGTTCCTTGGAAGTCATCGAGCGCAGGATCGGCAGCCACCTCCGCGCGCTCCTCGGCGACAAAGCCGCTATGCCGGCTCTGATGCTCGTGGAAGCGCCCGTTTTTCACGCTCATACTTTTTCGATCTATATTGAGCTGGAGAAACCGGTTTCTTTGGGAGACTTGACGCAGGCCATGACCGGGGATCACGTACAAGTGAGCCGTGCGCCGGAAGATGCTCCCAGCAACGTGAATGTTGCGGGCAAAGATGAGGTTCTGGTGGCGCTGCGGCGCGATTCATTCCACGAAAGCGGTTTTTGGATTTGGGCGGCGGTGGACAACCTGCGCCTGGCCGCGATTACCGCTGTCGATTCCGCCAACTCCTTGGCCGCTGTCCGGCCGCACGGGAAGGTCCAGTGAAACGGTCCCTCAGGTTTTTTGCTGCGTTGCCTCTCTTTCTGATCGTCTTGCTGAACAGCTGCGGCTATCACACGGCAGGCAAAGCTTCGCACCTGCCGCCCGACCTCCACGTGCTGGCCGTGCCCGTGTTCGTCAACCAGACACAGGTGTTCAAGATCGAGCAGATCATGACCCGCGACGTGATCCGTGAGTTCATTGAGCGCACCAAGTACCGAGTGACCAGCTCGTCCACGGACGGCGCCGGCGCCGACGCCACCCTCAAAGGCACCGTAATCTCCGCGCAAGCCACGCCGCTGACCTACGATGCCCAGACCGGACGCATCTCCAGCGCCGTCGTGATCATTACCGCGAAAGTCACTCTCACCGACCGCAACGGCCGCGTGCTGTTTGAGAACCTCAACTACACGTTCCGCGAACAGTACCAGGTCTCGAGCGAGATCAACAGCTTCTTTGCGGAAGAAGCACCGGCCATGCAGCGCCTGTCGCGGGATTTTGCTCGCACTCTGGTGTCCGACGTTCTGGAGGGCTTCTGATGCCGGACGGCAAGAGCGCGCGTGTGGGAGCCGGCGGACGCAGCTTTGCGCCTTCGGAAAAATTTGTCGCCGAAGTGGCCGGTCGCAAGCTCCGTTCCGCGTATGTCTTCATCGGCGATGAGGTCTTCTTTCGCGACCAGTGCCGCCAGGCGCTGCTCGAACACCTGGTCCCCGCAGATTTGCGCGATTTCAGCCTGCACGATCTCGATCTTTCTGAGGTCAGCGTAGCGGAAGTCATCAACCGCGCGCGTACGCCTTCGCTGATGGCGCCGTTCCAGGTGTTTTTTATCCGCGGGGTCAAGAACCTTTACACCCGAGGTTCGCACGCGGAGGAATTTGCGGTCATCGAGGCCTACCTGAAGGACCCCAACCCGGATGCGGTCCTGATCTTCATTGCTGACCACATCAGCATTCCCGCTGACGTCCGCCGTATGGAACTTCAGGACCGTGATCGCTACGAGCGCATCCGCGAGACGCTAGGTGAGTATTGCGGCATGGTGGAACTGGCCCGCGTGGAAGAGAGCGACGGCATGCGTTGGATCATCGAGCACGCGCACGAGCAGGGCGTCAAAGTGGAACAAGATGCAGCCCGCGAATTGATGGACGCGCTTGGTGCGGACATGATGATGGTCAGCCGCGAACTCGAGAAACTGATTCTCTATGTCGGCGAGAAAAAACAGATCACTCTGGGCGACGTCGAGACCGTGGTCCTCGCCGCCAAACAGCGCTCGCTTTACGAACTCACCGACGCCATCTCCGCCAAGGACAAGGCCCGCGCCCTGGCCGTGCTCGACGCCATGCTCTTGAGCGGCGAAGGCGATGACGCCGCCATCGGACATCTCTACATGCTGGCCCGCACCTTCCGCCAGATGCTGGTAATCCTGGAGAAGGGGGTGCGCGACTCCCGCGCGATCTGGCAGGCGCTATGGCAAGGCTTCCGCGTGCCGCCTTTCGCCGCCGAAGACATCATTCGCCAGGCCCGCCGCTACAAGTCCCGCCGTGAACTCACACGCGCCATCAAGCTGGTCGCCCGCGCTGACCTGGCCGTCAGATCGAATCCGCCCAGCAAACGCCTGGTGCTGGAGCAGTTGATGATCGAACTCACGGAAGAACCGAAGATCGTCCCCGCCGGATGGCAGCAGGAAGAACTGCTTTCTTCGTAG